>JAEEGL014760564.1_pt1 | contig 20259 bp, 18 predicted proteins | sample 9134231 | NCBI WGS metagenome assembly JAEEGL01 (sample SAMN16246548, study PRJNA631951) | gut metagenome | biome: gut microbiome; feature: rumen; material: fiber-attached | host: Bos | place: Iran: Karaj | collected 2018-10 | reverse complement strand
CAACTACAGGACAGATACTTGTATATCTGTCAATTCTGTATACGACGATACCAAGAGGCCTAAAGATAGATCCGGGGTTTGATGATACCGATATTTACGGGCAGCTCGACATAAAGGGTAATATAAAGGTTATAACGGTTGCTCTTGCGGCTCTGAAGATATATATCAACAAAGATTGCAGAAGAATGTGGCGTTTATACAAAAAACATTCAAATAAATGATAAAGATCGTATGATCATGGAGGAAAGTTATGGCAGAAAGCAGTTTTAATTCGGTTGTCAATTCGCTTCTTGACGGGATGGAAGGCTTCCTTTCAAGCAAAACCGTTGTTGGAGAGCCGGTAACGGTTGGTGATACCATACTGATCCCTTTTGTGGATGTTTCATTCGGCGTAGGTGCAGGAACATTTCGGGGGGACAAGAAAGACAATGGGGCAGGTGGCCTTACAGGCAAAATGACTCCTACAGCAGTTCTTGTTATCCAGAATAATTCCACAAGGGTAGTCAGCATCAAGAATCAGGATGCGATAACAAAGATCATAGACATGGTACCTGAGATAATGAACAAGATCACTGCAAAAAAGGAAACTACCGTTTCCGACGAGGAAGTATTAAAGGCTGCAGGATCTTTGGAAGAAGATGAATAAAAAAGAACCCCGTGATCGGGGTTCTTTTATCTGGCCTGCAAAAGCTTAAGCTCTTTCAACCTTGTCAGACTTTAAGCACCTTGAACAAACATGCATTGTTGTAGGTGTACCGTTGACCATACATTTAACACGCTTAACGTTGGCATGGAATATACGATTTGATCTTCTGTGTGAGTGGCTCACATTGTTTCCGAAATGAACGCCTTTTCCGCAGATATCACATTTAGCCATAACAAAACCTCCTTAGATCCATCTATGTAAATAAACTGATATTTTTACGCAACATCGGTATTTTAACAAATGTTTGCAAGCATTGCAAGAAAAAGTTTTTGTTTCAATTAAACATAATTATGTGTATAATATACGTGCTTTGTTATAAGAAAAACTTATTGGCATTATAAGGAGGTTTCGTATGAAGGAAGCTTTGGCTACAGGTAACGGAAACCTGATAATCGATGTTGATGTGGTGGCACAGTATGCAGGCAGTGTTGCGGTCGAATGTTTCGGTATAGTCGGGATGGCAGCTGTCAGCATGACCGACGGTATAGCAAAAATGCTCAAGAAGGAAAACCTGACAAGAGGTATCAATGTTGAGATGTCCGGGGACAAGCTTGTGCTTGATTTTCACGTTATCGTAAGTTACGGCGTTAATATCCGCGCCGTTGCTTCAAACCTTGTAAATAACGTCAAATATAAAGTGGAAGAGTTTACTGGATTTGAGATCGACAAGATAAATGTTTACGTTGAAGGTGTTCGAGTGATCGATTAGTTTTGTTGGCAGGTTCCAACTATAAGGAGGTTTTACAGGTGCAGTCAAATAAGATCGATGCCGGAACATTTTCAAAAATGTTTTTAGCCGGTGCAAAAAGGCTTGAATCTGAAAAAGAGATAATAAATGAACTGAATGTCTTTCCGGTTCCCGATGGTGATACGGGAACAAATATGTCGCTGACGATAATGTCTGCGGTAAATGAAGTGGAAAGCATCACCGATATGAATATGGCAACGCTTTCGAAGGCGATATCTTCGGGCTCCCTGCGTGGTGCAAGGGGTAATTCCGGAGTCATCCTTTCCCAGCTCTTTCGTGGCTTTACAAAGGTCATAAAGGATAAGGATGAGCTGGATATCGAGCTGTTTACGGAGGCTTTGCAAAAAGCGGTTGAAACGGCATACAAAGCTGTCATGAAGCCGAAAGAGGGTACCATACTAACCGTTGCAAGAGGTGTTGCGGAACGTGCTCTTGCGGTTGCAGGCGAAGCGGGAGACTTTGATGCATATTTCAAAGAGATCATCTTTTATGCCGAAGATGTGCTTCAAAAAACACCCGAAATGCTTCCTGTATTAAAAGAAGCCGGCGTCGTCGACTCAGGCGGACAGGGACTCCTGGAGATATTAAAGGGCGGATACGCCGCATATTCGGGAGAGGACGTGGATGTTCTTTTTGAGGTTTCGAAGCCTCAGGGTTCCGGCGCGGTTGCAAAGGAAAAGATCATTACATACGAAACCGTACTTAATGTATTTAAAAAGAGTTCGTTTGGTGCAGGTGACCTTTCTGTTCTGGAGGAATACGTAAATGCATACGGTACGGGAGGCTCGGTAAAAGAATCTGCTGATAAGATAAGCGTAACAGTGTTTACCGAAGAACCCGGCAGGATCATATCAAAATGTCTTTCTTTCGGAACCATAGACGATGTTGTCATAAAGCCGTGGGATAAGGACGAGATCAGTCCGGTACTTGACGAGACGCAAAATGAAAAAGCTCCGTCAGAAAAGGTTTCGGAGCAACCAGTGGAAGAAGCTCCGGCCAAAGCTCCTCTTAAAGTTGAAAAAGAAGTCCCCGTTAAGAAAGCCGAACCCGAAAAAGAGATGGGATTTGTTGCGGTTTCATGCGGAAGGGGACTTGATGAGATATTTACGAGTCTTGGGGTGGACTATCTGATAACAGGCGGACAGACCATGAATCCTTCAACTGATGACATGGTAAGTGCAATTGATAAGGTCAACGCAAAAACGGTCTTCATACTTCCCAACAACAAGAACATCATTCTTGCTGCTAACCAGGCACAGTATCTTGTTGAAGACAAGGAGATCATAGTAATTCCGACAAAGACCATTCCTCAGGGTATTACAGCTCTTATCACGTATATGAGCGATGCAACTCCTTCCGATAATGAGATCGCGATGAATGATGCGATATCACATGTCAAGACCGGACAGGTCACATATGCGGTAAGGGATACATCAATAAACGGTCTTGAGATAAAAAAAGGCAATATCATGGGTATTGGCGATCACGAGATACTTGCTGTCGGTACTGTTGTTGAAGATACGGCAATGTCCATGATCGAGCGCATGGTCGATGATGAATCGGAGATAATAAGTGTATACTTCGGAGACGAAGTCGATGAAGAGATCGCGAACGACCTTGCTGCTTCGCTCGAGAAGAAATATCCTGATCTTTCAGTTGAACTTCATCCCGGCGGACAGCCGATTTATTACTATATAGTTTCCGTAGAATAGGATGACCGATCTTAAAGTCATAAAAGGAATAGGCGAAAAAAACGCAATGCTCTACAGTCGTATCGGAATAGATACTGTAGAGGATTGTGTTTTTTATTTTCCCCGAGATTATATAAGATATGAGAGTATTACACCTCCGGATGAACTGTCTGTCGACAGGGTTGTCGCTTTTTCGGCCGTTATTGTAAAAAGACCTCTTGTAAGATATGTCAAAAAGCTTTCGATAACATCTGTAATGTTAAGCGCCGACTCTGTTGCGGTATCTGCTGTGTGGTTTAACATGCCATATCTTTCAAAAAGCCTTAAAGCAGGAAGTTCCTATGTCTTTCGTGGAATATTATCGGCAGAAGGGGATCATTTTGCGATCAGACAGCCGTCAATATTTACAAAAGAGCAGTATGAAGAACTCTCAGGCAGGATCAATCCTGTCTATCCGCTCACAAAAGGTCTTACAAACTCCGCACTTTCCAAAACGGTCAGAAACTGCCTTGATCTTATGGGAGACGGGATAGATACGGAGATTCATGATATACATTTCCCCAAAGATGAGAAAACGCTCCGCGAGGCAAGAGAAAAGCTTGTTTACGAAGAGTTCCTTGCTTTCATTCTGCGCATTAAACTTTTACGATCAAAGGAAGAGAGCAGTTTAAACGATTTTAACATGATCGAAACAGCCGAGTGTGAACGGCTTATAGAAAAGCTGCCATACAGGCTGACATCGGCACAGCTTCGTGTATGGGATGAGATAAGGGCGGATCTATGCTCGGACAGGTCCATGAGAAGACTTGTACAGGGAGATGTCGGATCAGGTAAGACGATACTCGCAACGCTTGCAGCCGTAACCTGCGCCGTCAACCGACATCAATGTGCAATAATGGCTCCGACCGAAATACTTGCGCAGCAGCATTTTGCCTCGATATCGAAAATGCTTTTTGAATGCGGTATAGACCTGAATGTTGTTCTTCTGACAGGTTCGATGACGGCTTCCGCAAAAAGAGATACTAAAAAACTGATCGAAGAAGGAAATGCCGATATCATAATCGGAACGCATGCCCTGTTTCAGGAAGGCGTGACATACAAGGATCTCGCTCTTGTAATAACGGACGAACAGCACAGATTCGGAGCTATGCAAAGGTCGGCTTTATCATCAAAAAACAGTAAAAGCTGCGCACACGTTCTGGTCATGAGTGCTACGCCGATACCACGGACTCTTGCGCTCATACTGTACGGAGATCTTGATATTTCCGTGATCGACGAGGTTCCGGCCCATAAACTTCCGATCAAAAATGCCGTTGTAAACGAAAGCTATCGCCAGACAGCCTATAAATTCATGAAAAAAGAGATAGCTGCAGGTCATCAGGTATATGTGATATGTCCTCTGATCGAGGCAAGTGAAGGAATGGATGCAAAAAACGTGACGGATACCGCAAAAGAAATGATGTCATGTTTTCACGAAAGTATCAACATAGGAATACTTCACGGACAACTTAAACCTTCACAAAAACAGAAAGTCATGGATGAATTTGCCGCAGGACACATCGATATTCTTGTTTCCACAACTGTTGTTGAAGTCGGAGTAAACGTCCCCAATGCCACGGTAATGATGATAGAGGATGCTGACAGGTTCGGCCTTGCCGCTCTTCACCAGCTTCGTGGGCGCATCGGCAGGGGCAGTGTACAATCCTACTGTATTTTTATGAGCGGCAGCAACAATCCCGATACGATGAAACGACTTGAGATACTAAGGACTTCAAATGACGGATTTAAGATAGCGGAAGAGGATCTGAAAATGAGAGGCCCCGGTGATATTTTCGGCTTCAGGCAATCAGGAGATATCAGGTTCAGGCTCGCCGATATATATACGGATTCTCAAATGCTGAAAAAAGCATCTGAAGATGCATCACGCATTCTTAAGGAAGATCCGGATCTTATGGCACCCGAAAACGATCATATCCGGAATATCCTTGCACGATACAATGACCTGTCTTTCATTGGAACAACTCTTTAAGCCCTTTATACAACTTATTGTACCACCGCACTTGAAAAATCGATATGTTGTGGTATAATCTTACGGATAGGAGTGTAAGTTTATAAGGGGAAGTATATGTCACCAAGATCAAATTATGATGCATCAAGCATCACTGTCCTTGAAGGTCTCGATCCGGTAAGAGCACGTCCCGGAATGTACATAGGAAGTACGACCACAAAAGGACTGAACCATCTTATCTACGAGATCGTCGATAATTCCGTTGATGAACACTTAGCAGGTTTTTGTAACTCGATATGGGTTACTCTTGAAAGTGACGGCTCAGCCACGATAGAAGACAACGGGCGCGGAATCCCTGTCGGTATGCACGAAAAGGGTGTCAGTGCGGAACGTGTTGTCTTCACGACCCTTCATGCCGGCGGCAAATTCGATAACGAAGTCTATAAAACGAGCGGAGGTCTTCACGGTGTTGGATCTTCTGTAGTTAATGCACTTTCTGAATACCTTGATATAGAAGTCAAACGTGACGGTAACATCTATCATGACAGATATTCAAGAGGTATACCGGTCATAGATCTTGTCGGAGGTCTTCTTCCCGTAACCGGAAAATCCAGAAGCACCGGTACGAAGATCAATTTCCTTCCGGATCCCGAGATCTTTGAAAAGACGAGATTCAAGGAAGAAGACATCAAATCCCGTCTTCATGAGACGGCATATCTTAATCCCGAGCTTACCATATATTACTGTGACAAGCGAGTTACACCAAATGAGAAGGAAGAATTCCATGAGCCTGACGGTATCATTGGATTCATCAAAGATCTTGACGGACATAAGGAAACTGTTTGTGATCCCGTGTATTTTTCCGGTACATGCGATGGGATAAACGTCGAAATAGCTTTCCAGTATGTCAATGAATTTCATGAAAACGTCCTCGGATTCTGTAACAATATATACAATTCCGAAGGAGGAACGCATCTTACCGGATTCAAATCAATGTTTACGAACATAATGAACAATTATGCACGTGAACTGAACATTCTCAAAGACAAGGATGCGAATTTTACCGGGGCGGATATACGTAACGGTATGACTGCCATAATATCGATCAAGCATCCCGATCCGAGATTTGAAGGACAGACCAAGACTAAGCTTGACAATCAGGATGCGGCAAAGGCCGTATCCAAGGTCACGGGCGACGAGGTGACGCATTATTTTGACAGAAATCTGGATTCACTCAAAGCAGTGCTTGCGTGTGCCGAAAAAGCCGCCAAGATCAGGAAGACCGAAGAAAAAGCCAAGACCAATATGCTCACCAAGCAGAAATACTCGTTTGATTCAAACGGTAAGCTTGCCAACTGTGAGAGCAGGGACCCGAAAAAGTGTGAGATATTCATCGTCGAGGGTGACAGTGCCGGCGGAAGCGCCAAGACAGCAAGAAATCGCGACTTTCAGGCAATACTTCCGATAAGAGGTAAGATCTTAAACGTTGAAAAGGCAAGTATAGATAAAGTTCTTGCCAACGCCGAGATCAAGACAATGATAAACGCGTTCGGATGCGGCTTTTCCGAGGGATACGGTAACGATTTTGACATATCAAAGCTTCGATATGACAAGATCATAATAATGGCCGATGCCGATGTTGACGGAGCACACATTTCTACATTGCTTTTGACACTGTTTTACCGTTTCATGCCTGAACTCATATATGAAGGACATGTCTATATAGCAATGCCGCCGCTTTATAAGGCAATGCCTCAGAAAGGTGAAGAAGAATACCTGTATGATGACAAAGCTCTGTCGGAATACAGGAAGGAACATACAAATTTCAAGCTTCAGCGATATAAAGGTCTTGGAGAAATGGACGCGCAGCAGTTGTGGGAGACAACCCTTGATCCCGCAGCCAGAAGACTAAAACTTGTCGAGATTGAAGATGCAAGGCTTGCAAGCAACACTACCGAGATGCTTATGGGGAACGATGTAGGACCCCGTAAGGATTTCATATACAGACATGCACGGGAAGCGGCATTGGATTTTTGATCTGAATGTTTGTAGAAAGAGAGATGTGATATGGCTAAAAAAGCCGCCAAACCAATAGAAGAGACCGTTATCAAAACCGAGTACTCCGATGTCATGCAAAAATCATACATTGATTATGCCATGAGTGTAATTGTGGCAAGAGCTCTGCCCGATGTCCGGGACGGCTTAAAACCCGTTCAGAGAAGAACTCTTTATGATATGTATGAACTGAACAACCGCTATGACAGGCCTCACTTGAAGTCTGCACGTATAGTCGGCGATACGATGGGTAAATACCATCCTCACGGAGACAGTTCCATCTATGACTGTCTTGTTGTCATGAGCCAGGAATTCAAGAAGGGGATGGCTCTTGTTGACGGTCACGGCAATTTCGGTTCCATCGAAGGTGACGGTGCAGCCGCGATGAGATATACGGAAGCACGGCTTCAGAAGATCTCACAGGAAGAACTGCTTGCGGATCTTGACAAAGACGTTGTCGACTTTATTCCCAACTATGACGAGACGGGAAAAGAACCTGTTGTCCTGCCGGCAAGATTCCCGAATCTTCTTGTTAACGGTACAGAGGGCATTGCTGTCGGTATGGCAACCAATATGCCTCCTCATAATCTTCGCGAAGTCATAGATGCCGAAAAGGCTTTTATCAAAAACAGCCATATAACAACACAGGAACTGCTCGCAATAATGCCCGGACCTGATTTTCCGACAGGCGGGATCGTTACTAACAAGGATGAACTCCTTGAGATATACGAAACCGGTACAGGCAAGATAAAGATACGCGGCAAGATGGAACTTGAGATCGGTAAAGGTCAAAAGCCTTCTCTTGTCATTACCGAGATTCCGTACACGATGATCGGTGCCAATATATCCAAATTCCTGCTGGACATCGTATCTTTGATCGATTCCAAGAAGACGACAGACATAGTCGACATCTCAAATCAGTCAAGCAAAGAAGGCATTCGTATCGTTATAGAACTTAAGAAGGATGCTGATGTCGAAAACGTCCGCAACATGATAATAAAGAAAACAAGATTCGAAGATACCTTCGGTGTTAACATGCTTGCAATCTGCGACGGAAGGCCTGAAGTTTTGGGGCTTCGGCAGATCATATCCCATCATGTCAGCTTCCTTCGTGAACTGGCAACAAGAAAATACAAGACCCTGTTGACCCGCGAACTGGACAAAAAAGAGATACAGGAAGGCCTTATCAAGGCTGTTGACGTCATTGATGTTATCATTGAGATACTTCGCGGTTCAAAGGATGTGAAGACAGTTAAAGCATGCCTTGTAGAAGGAAAGACCGAAGGCATAAACTTCAAATCGCGTATATCGGCCAAGGTTGCCGCTTCGCTGCGCTTTAGCGAAAGACAGGCTTCGGCTATACTCGATATGAGACTGGCCAAACTCATCGGTCTTGAGATGGAAGCTCTTATCGCCGAGCACGATAAGACTTTAAAAGACATCCAGGAATATAAAGAGATCCTTACAAAACCCGAAAAAATGGACTCTGTCATCATAAAAGGTCTTGACGCCATCAAAAAAGAGTATGGTCGGGAGAGAAGAACCGTTATAGAAAATGCCGAAGATGTCGTATTTGAAGAAAAAGGCATAGAAGAAATGGAAGTAGTATTCCTTATGGACAGATTCGGCTACGCCAAGACCGTTGATGTTGCAACATATGAGCGAAACAGGGATGCTGTAGATGCAGAGTTCAAGATAAGCTTTACCTGCCTTAATACCGGAAGGATATGTGTCTTTACGAACAAAGGCGTTATGCATTCGATAAAAGTCTCGGATCTGCCGTTCGGAAAGTTTCGTGACAAGGGAATTCCCATCGACAATGTCAGCAATTACGATACGGCATCCGAGTCGATAGTATACGTTCTTCCGATGTCCGATCTTGTAATGCAAAAGCTTATGTTCGGAACCCGTAAGGGAATGTTCAAACAGGTCTACGGAAGCGAATTTGATGTTATAAAAAGAACAGTTGCGGCTACCGGACTTCTTGACGGTGATGAAGTCATTACCGTTTATCCCGTTACCGACCAGAAATATGTTGTCATTCAGACCGAATTCGATGTATTCCTCAAATTCGAAACTGACGAAATACCGGTTAAGAAAAAAGGTGCCGTCGGTGTGCGTGCAATTAAACTTACCGGTAATGATCGTGTAGAGAACGTCTATTATCTGTTTGAAGAAGACGATACAACGGTTACCGTAGGAACAAGGGAAGTACTGTTATCAAGACTTAAAGCTGCACGAAGGGATACAAAAGGTACAAAACTGAGAGGCTGAAATGCGAGTTATTGCAGGATCCGCAAGAAGACTTAATCTTGTGACTCCCAGGGGGATGTCCACAAGACCGACTTCAGATAAAGTTAAGGAGACACTTTTTAATATACTTGCTCCCGATCTTTATGATGCTGTCTTTCTTGATCTGTTCGCCGGAAGCGGCGGTATAGGTATAGAGGCGCTCAGCCGTGGGAGCAGTCATTGTACATTTATCGAAAAGGATAAAAGTGCTCTTGAATGTATCAGGAAAAATCTTGAGACCACTCATTTTTCCGACAGAGCCGACGTGTTCCCTTACGATGTTCTGACAGGACTGCATACTCTTCATAATAAACAGACGTATGATATAGTCTTTATGGATCCGCCTTATGATATGGGACTGGAGGAGAAGACACTCAGGATCCTGTCGGGATCAGCTCTGATTACAAAAGATACGTTGATCATCGCCGAGGTATCATCGGCTACGGATATGTCGTACCTGAGCGGCATAGGATTTGATATGATAAGAGTCAAGGAATACAAGAACAACAAGCATGTGTTTATAAAACTTGCAGACACGGAGGATATGGCATGAAAAGAGCAATCTATCCCGGCAGTTTTGATCCGGTAACTTACGGTCATATAGATATCATCGTAAGAGCAGCGGATATTTTTGACGAACTCATAGTCGCCGTTCTTAATAATAAGGCCAAAAGTCCGTTGTTTTCTGTAGATGAACGTGTTAATATATTAACGGAAGTTCTCAAAGATATCCGTAATATCAAAATACTCAGTTATGAAGGGTTGTTGGTTGATTTTGCGGTGGGGTGCGATGCAGCTGTCATTGTGAGGGGATTGCGTGCCGTAACCGATTTTGAGTATGAACTTCAGCTTGCGCAGACAAACAATGTACTCAACAACGATGTTGATACGATGTTCCTTACAACAAAGCTTGAATATGCATATCTTTCAAGTTCAACAGTCAAGGAAGTTGCAAGTTACGGCGGTGATATAAGCAAATTCGTACCGCCTTATGTAGAGCAACTGACATATGAGAAGTTCGGAATAAGCAGGGGATAAAAAGGGGAGAGTTTTATGAGCAGCAGGATCGAACAGGTTATTGACGAGATCGAATTATTCATTTCGGAATGTAAGTACCAGACCTTTTCAAGTACGAACATCATAGTAGACAAGGACAGGATGGATGAACTCCTTCGTGACCTCCGGCTTCGTACTCCCGAAGAGATCAAAAAGTACCAGAAGATCATCAGCAACAAGGAAAGAATACTCCAGGATGCCCGTGATAAGGCTGATGCGATGCTCAACATGGCTCAGGCCGAAACGGTCCGGATGGTCGATGAAAACGAGATCATGCAACAGGCATATGCCCAGGCCGGCGAAGTTGTCAAGCAGGCTACAGCACAAGCCCAGCAGATAGTTGACATGGCAACAGCAGAAGCTAATAACGTAAGGCAGTCGGCCATGGAATATACGTTCGGACAGTTATCCACACTTCAATCAATCATAGAACATGCTATAGGGACCGCGGATGCAAAATACGGAGATCTTATCGCCAAGTTAAGAGAGTGTGATAACATCATAGCTCAGGACAGATCACAGCTGTATCCGCAGGTTGAACTTGATAATGATATTGCCGCTTTGGAAGGTTATCCGACAGATCAGGGAAAGGGCGGTAACAACGCTGACGGTGGCGGCAAAGGAGTAAACGTTATCTAGTTTTTTTGTACGGGACCGTTAAGGTCCCTTTTTTTACAGAGGATATAATCAGATGGAAAAGGTATTGATCGATCTTAAACCTGAAAATGTGTTCGGATATTTCGAAGAAATATCCTCGATACCGAGACAATCGGGAAAATGCGATAAGATAAGCGCATATATCGTTGATTTTGCCAAATCTCACGGCCTGGATCATATGTGTGATGAGATCGGCAATGTTCTTATCAGAAAACCCTCCTCCAGATCTGACGGTTCAGGGGATACTGTCATTTTACAGGGACATATGGATATGGTCTGCGAAAAGAGTTATGACTATGACTCAAAACATGATTTTTCAAAAGACCCCCTTAAACTCTGTATTCTTGATGATACAATATATGCAAAAGGCACAACACTCGGTGCAGATGATGGTATTGCGATAGCTTTTATGCTTGCGATTCTCGACGATGAAACGCTTGAACTTCCTCCGATCGAAGCACTGTTCACCGTCGATGAGGAAGACGGCATGAAGGGAGCTATAGCATTTGATGCTTCAGCCCTTACCGGTAAGTATCTGATAAACCTCGATCATGAAGTGGAAGGTGAGATACTTACTTGCTGTGCAGGTGGTAAAAGGGTCAAATGCAGCCTTCCCGTCGAATACATCAAAGTTGACGGCATAGGATACAACATAATAATATGCGGACTTTGCGGCGGCCATTCCGGTATGGAGATAGACAAAGGAAGAGGAAACGCAAATCTTCTTCTTGGAAGGATGCTTCATACAATAACAAAAAACATGCCTTTTTCGCTCAAATATATCGGCGGCGGACTGACTGACACAGCTATACCGCGAGAGGCTAAGGCAGAGATAATAATAGACCCCGAATATGTTGACACTCTCGAGAATATCGTTGAGAAGTATTCAAGGATAATCTGTGACGAATTCGAAGGAGTGGAAGAGAACATGATGATCTATGCCGAGAACAAAGGTGAAGAATCGGCATTGTGTCTTGATCCCGAATCGAAAAGAAGGATCGGTTTTCTGTTAAATACGATCCCCGACGGGATCATCAAAATGAGTCGCAAGAATGACGGACTTGTCAGGACTTCTCTCAATTCGGGCATTATGAAACTCTCTGATACGGAGTTTTCGCTGATCGTCAACATGAGAAGCCTTGCCGAATCCGAAAAGGATGCGCTTGCCGATAAGATAGAATATCTTATAGAGACAATAGGCGGAAAATATATAGAAGAATACGACTATCCCGCATGGGAATATGAAAACAGATCAAAGCTTCGCGATCTGGCATTTGACATATACCAGCGTCTTTATGAAAAGAATCCGAAACTGAGGGGTTTTCATGCAGGGCTTGAGTGCGGTGTGTTTTTCAAGAAGATTGAAGGAGTCGATATGATCTCGATCGGTCCTGATATAACAAATATCCACACACCGAAGGAACACCTTTCAATTTCAAGTGCACAGCGGGTATATGAATATCTTCTCGAGATATTAAAGAGTATATAAAATGCTGTTACCCGAAAGCTTCAGAACATCTATGAAGGCTCTTCTGGCCGATGAATACGATGATCTTATAAAGGCATATGACGAAATGCCTCAAACTGCGATACGGATCAACACCTGTAAGATATCAGCCGGAGATTTTGAAAAGATCGCACCGTTTGATGTCGAGAAGATACCGTTTGCCGATAATGCATATTATATAAAAGATACGGATGCTTGGTCCAAACATCCGTATTATTTTGCGGGACTGTATTATATCCAGGAACCGTCGGCAATGCTTCCCGCGCTGACGATACCTCTTGATAATGATTGTAACGTTTTGGATCTTTGTGCGGCTCCGGGCGGCAAATCAACGGGAATATGTACAAGGCAATTCAAAACCCTCGTATCGAACGATATCAGTTTTTCGCGGACGATCCCGCTTGTCAGGAATCTGGAAAGATTCGGCGCGAGGAGTTCGTTCGTAACCTGTGAGGATCCTGCAAAACTTTCCGGCTTTTTCCCGGTCTATTTTGACCGGATACTCGTTGATGCACCTTGTTCGGGAGAAGGGATGTTTCGCAAAGACCGTTCTCTTATAACCGCCTACGAAAAAAAGGGCCCGAAAGAGTATTGCACGCTGCAGCGTAACATCCTGGAAGATGCGTACAGGATGCTCGCACCGGGCGGATATATACTTTATTCGACATGTACATTTTCCGATATTGAAGATGAACAGGTCATTATTGACTTTGTCGGATCTCATGATGACATTAAAGTATGTGAGATAAAAAAAGAGCACGGACTTGCCGGACCTTACAAAAAATATTCGATGAATGATGTCATAAACGGCTGTGTACATGCTTTCTGGCACCGTTTCAGAGGGGAAGGGCATTTTATGGCTCTGATCCATAAAGGGGGGTATCGTACTGATCGTGGAACTGAAACTACGGACTCTTGGGAAAACGCTCTGACAGATGCTCCTGATGAGATCATTTCGTTTGCCGATTCATGCTCGGAAGACCTGCGTCAAAGGATACTAAGCAGTGTATTTTTAAAGTCCGATGATGGTTTCGTATATATGATCCCCCGCGCTATGGCAGGTATGTACAAAAAGGGGATACGTTATGTGCGGACCGGAACATGCATGGGGATGCTAAACAGATACGGTAAATTCACCCCGCACACTGCTTTTGCTATGAGCATAAAAGCTCAAGAGTACAGATACACGTTAGACTTTACCGCAGAAGATCCAAATGTCATAAAATACTTAAAAGGCGAAACTCTTATTACCGAAGCAACGGATCTTCCGGTCAATACGCATATACTGATATGTGTCGACGGACATCCTCTCGGGTTTGCCTTATATGATGGAAATAAACTTAAAAACCTTTACGAAAAAGGCTGGATATACAGATAATGTGGAAAGAAATACTGGAAAAAACGAAAGCTGTTCTTTTCGATCTTGACGGCACGGTTGTGGATTCCATGTGGATATGGAAACAGATCGACATTGATTATTTTCAAAAATGCGATCTGAAGATGCCCGAAACTTACCAGAAAGAGATCGAAGGCCTTAGCTTTTACGAAACGGCACTTTACACACATGACAATTACATACCGCAAAAAAGTACAGAAGAACTGATGCGCGATTGGAACGAGATGGCGTATGATCATTATGTTTCCGATGTTCTTCCCAAAGAAAACATAAAAGAATTTCTGAAATATCTTAAAGACAAAGGTATCAAAACAGGGATCGCTACCAGCAATTCGAGTGTATTATGCCTTGCAACACTTAAGAAAAACAACCTGCTTGATTTTTTTGACTCCGTAATGACCGGCGAAGACAAGACCGCAGGCAAACCCGCTCCGGATGTTTATCTTTTATCCGCAAAAAATCTTAATGTTAATCCCGGCAATTGCCTCGTTTTCGAAGATATATGCAACGGGATAATCGCCGGAAAAGCGGCAGGAATGACTGTTGTTACGATATATGACGAATATTCGGCGTACCAGTGGGATGAAAAATGCCGGATCGCCGATCATCATATAATGTCATACAGGGAGATCACAGATGAAATATGTTGACCGCAGCCTGAAAGGAACTTATCTCTATATACGAAAACAGCTTGTTTTCGAGATGATTAAGACTGTCATTCTTTTCGCTATGGCGTTCGGGATATTCTTTATAGGTCTTTTGACTTTACATACAAAAAAAAGTCTGTGGTCGGTATTTGCCGTCCTTGCTTTGCTTCCGGCCTGCAAATCACTTGTCGGAGTTATCATGCTCGCACGATTTAAGTCTCTTTCTCCGGACGAATATGACAGATACACAAAGCACACGCAGGACTTGCCTACCATATTCGAGAATATACTTACCACAGATGATAAGACTTTTTTTGTACCGGTCATAAGCGTGATGGCCGGAAATGTCATTGCACTTGCAAAACCCGGCACCGATGACAAAAAGCTCAGATGCCATATTGAGAAAGTCCTTGGTGCTGCGGGACACAAAGCCTCTGTCATGATATTTGATAACGAGGATGGTTTTGCCAAACGTTGCGCGGATCTTCGCGACAAATTCTCCAAAGACGACCGGACTTCATCGTATAATATTTTAAAAACGCTAAAAGCAGTATCGTTATGAAAGAATTTTACATCTCAAAAAATGACGAGAGGCGCAGGCTTGATAAATTCGTGGCAGGTGTCCTTAGAAATGCCCCGGGGTCGTTTATATACAAGATGTTACGTAAGAAGAACATTGTTCTTAACGATTCGAAAGCCTCGGGAAAAGAGTTGTTATCGGAAGGAGATAACGTAAAGTTCTATCTGTCGGATGATACATTCACAAAGTTTTCTTCAACAGATGATGAAATTAACGATGACAGATATGTAATGCCCCCCGTAGTATATGAAGATGACGATATACTCATAGTCGACAAACCTTCGGGGATGCTTTCACAAAGATCAAAACCGGGCGATGTTTCCCTTAATGAGATCTGCAGGTCCTATGTAAGAAAATCATCCGCTTTCGGCTGTGAAGATAAGGACTCATTTGTCCCCTCGGTCTGTAACAGGCTTGACCGTAACACATCAGGTCTTGTTATTTTTGCAAAAACGTACAGAGGCGCCCGATGCATCGGGGATGCGATCAGATCGCACAGCCTTCAAAAGTTCTACAAATGTATCGTTAAGGGAACACTGACAGAAAATTTACATCTTACCGGAAGTCTTGTCAAAGATGAAGAAACAAATAAGGTCGTCATAAACGATGATAACACCGGTGCCGCGGTTGAGACCGTGGTTACACCTGTAAGAAGAGCCAATGGCCTTACACTGACTCAAATACTTCTTATCACCGGTAAAACGCACCAGATCCGGGCTCATATGGCCTCTGTAGGACATCCGCTTATTGGGGACAATAAATACGGTGACCGTACCCTTAATGAGATATACAGAAAGAAATTCGGGATAGACTCTCAAATGCTTGTATGTTACAAACTTGTATTTCCTCCGGAATTCGGACTCGAGAATCTTTCCGGAAAAACGATAGAGACTGCTGTCCCTTCGGAATTTGGCAAGGTGATGTGATATGACATGGACATCAAGGGGTCTTCGAGGCTCAACACTCGAAGAACTCATCAACAGAACAAACGAACTGTACCGCGAGCACGGATTGTGCATAGTACAGAAGATCCCAACCCCGATCACTCCGATCAAAATGAACGAAGACCATACCCAGATAACACTGGCTTATTTTGATCAGAAAAGTACGGTTGACTATATCGGTGCCGTTCAGTCATTTCCCATCTGTTTTGATGCCAAAGAATGTTCGGTTGATACTTTTGCGCTGGCAAATATCCATGAACATCAGGTACATTTCATGGAAGAGTATGAAAGACAGGGTGGGATCAGCTTTATCATCATCTATTATTCCCACCTTGAGCGGTTTCATTACATGAGATATGAAAAGCTTAAGGAGTTCTGGGACAGGATGAAAGACGGCGGCCGGAAGAGTTTCAGGATAGATGAGCTTGAGGAAGGTTTTGATCTTAACGGACACGACGGTTTTTTTGTTCCGTATCTTGACGGAGTCAAAAAAGATTTGACATTACGCTGATCGTTCCTATATAATTTCGCGTAGTAGCAAGGTAGTGAATTAGCAGTTTAACGTATTAAAGTGAGGTTTCGATGGCTGAGATAATACATACCCCCGGCGGGGTCAGGGATATAACTCCCGACGAGCTGAAAAAGCAACTGGAAATAGGTAACAGACTTCTCAAAGTAATTGAAGATAAGGGTTATATGCTCATGCAAACCCCGTCTTTTGAATATTTTGACGTGTTTGCGAATAACATAGGCATGACCCCGTCACGGGAACTGTACAAGTTTTATGACAAAGAAGGAAACACGCTGGTACTTCGTCCGGATTTTACCCCTTCCATGGCACGTGCTTTTGCAAAGCTGTATTCAGACAGAACGGATCCTGTCAGGCTTTGTTACAGCGGTAACACGTTTGTAAACGGAAGCGAAATGAACGGCCGCCTCAAAGAGTGCACACAGATAGGTGCCGAACTGTATAATGACGATACATGCAAAGCTGATGCGGACATGATAAGCCTTGTTATCGGATGTATGCTGTCGGCAGGATTTACGAATTTTATTGTCTCTGTTGGTAACGGTAATTTTTTCAAGGGGATCTTTGAAGAACTCGGTATTTCCGGACCGGATGAGGAGATGCTCCGTCAGCTCGTGGCTTCGGGAAATTATTATAAAGTGGAAGAGTACCTTGAAAAACTCGGCACCGATAAGGAAATGACGGACCTCATAGTACGTATTTCCGATGATTTTACGACAAAAGCTTCATTGGCCGAGCTAAAAAAGAGGATCACAAACAAAAAGAGCCTTGAAGCCATCGAAAGGCTCATTGATGTATTAGAGATTCTTGAAAAAGAAGGTATGGACAAATACATATCGGTAGACCTGGGCCTTCTGAACAAATACAACTACTATACCGGAGTTCTGTTTCGGGCATACACATTCGGATTCGGTGATGCGATCATGAAAGGCGGCAGATACGACAATCTCGTCAGGGAATTCGGAAAAGACACTCCCGCAATAGGTTTCGGCGTGTCACTTGACGAATTGATGATCGCACTCAGGGATCTTGAAAATGATAAAAAAGTTGCGGACAATGAATACCTTACTTTTGCACTCACCAAAGGAAGACTGGCCGATAAAACAATGGCTCTTCTCGAGAAGACAGGGATAACATGTCAGGAGATGAAGGACAAGGATTCGAGGAAACTGATATTTGTTAACGAAGATCTGAAGGTTAAATTTTTCCTTGCAAAAGGACCTGATGTACCGACTTATGTCGAACATGGAGTTGCCGATATAGGCGTTACCGGTAAAGATACGATCGATGAAGAGGACAGAAAGATACTCGAAGTCCTTGATCTGGGATTCGGAAAATGCCGTATGTGTGTTTGCGGCCATAAAAATGCGGCTGATATACTTGAAAAACGCGATATTATAAAGGTTGCGACCAAATATCCGCGAATAGCCAGAACATATTTTAATGATATAAGACATCAGAGCGTTGATCTTATAAAACTTAACGGAAGCATTGAACTTGCACCGATCGTCGGACTTTCAGACGTTATTGTCGACATCGTTGAAACCGGGTCCACACTTCGTGAAAACGGACTTGAAGTTCTCGAAGAGATCTGTGACCTGTCCGCCAGAGTTGTAGTAAATCCTGTTTCGATGAGGCTTCACTCGAAACGGATCAAAGAGATCACCGACAGGATCAGGGAGGTATTATGAAGAAGATCACACTTACAAAAGAATCCGTTGATTCCATACTGTCCGATCTCCTGAAGCGAAACCCCGGACAGTATACAGAATACGAAGAAACCGTTAATGAGATCATACAAAACGTCAGAAGCAGCGGTGATGAAGCTGTGTTCGATTACACCGCGAAATTCGACAAATGGGATATCAATACTTCAAACATCAAAGTAACAGAGGCTGAAATTGAGGAAGCTTATTCCTCTTTTGATAAGGATCTTATAGATGTGATGGTGGCGTCGGCCGCAAACATAAGATCTTATCATGAAAAACAGTTGCAAAACAGCTGGATAGACACAAAAGAGGACGGTACTTTACTCGGGCAGAAGATAACTGCTATTGAAAATGTCGGTGTCTATGTCCCCGGCGGAAAAGCTGCATATCCTTCATCTACACTTATGTGCATCGTTCCCGCACAGGTCGCCGGAGTCGGAAGGATCATCATGACTACTCCGGCCGATGCGTCCGGAAAAGTTTCTCCGGCCACTCTGGTTGCCGCAAAGATCACCGGGGTAAAGGACATCTATAAAGTAGGCGGAGCTCAGGCTGTTGCGGCTATGGCATTCGGTACCGCTTCAATCCCCAAGGTTGATAAGATAGTAGGTCCCGGCAATATTTTCGTTGCATTGGCAAAACGAGCCGTATTCGGTTATGTCAGTATTGATTCGATAGCAGGGCCGAGTGAGATACTCGTTATAGCCGATGATACGGCCGATCCCAGGTATGTGGCTGCAGATCTTCTGTCACAGGCAGAACACGATGAGCTTGCAAGCGCGATACTCATCACCGACAGCGACGATCTTGCAAAGTCGGTAAGCGATTATGTCGAAGAATTCACAAAGAAACTAGAGCGTTCCGAAATCATCCGAAAATCTCTTGATAATTACGGATACATCCTGTTGGCAAAAGATCTTGACGAAGCGGTGGATGCCGCCAATGCCATTGCATCGGAACATCTGGAGATCCTTACAAAGGATCCGACACTGATAATGACCAAGATCAAAAACGCCGGAGCGATTTTCTTAGGACCTTATTCATCTGAGCCTCTCGGTGATTATTTTGCAGGTCCCGATCATGTTCTTCCCACAAACGGGACGGCAAGATTCTTTTCACCGCTCGGGGTTGACGCGTTTATTAAAAGGACAAGCATAATAAGCTATTCAAAAGAAGCCCTTATGCGGGATTGTGATGCCATAATGAGATTTGCGAATGCGGAAGGATTAACCGCACACGCTAATTCCATCGGAGTCAGATTTAATAAAGGAGTGTTGTGATATGCCAAGAAAAACATCAGGCAAAAGATCTGCGCAAAGATCCAGAGTAACTAAAGAAACTAATATTTCAGTTACGCTCAACCTTGACGGGAGCGGAGAGTACAAGATCGATTCGGGGATAGGATTCTTTGATCATATGCTTGAAGGCTTTGCCCGACACGGTTTTTTTGATCTTGAACTTTCATGTGAAGGTGATCTTCTGGTGGACGGGCATCACACTGTGGAAGATTGCGGTATCGTGATCGGAGAGGCGATCAGGGAAGCTGTTGCCGACAAGGAAGGTATCAACAGATACGGTAATATGATACTGCCCATGGATGATGCACTTGTCCTGTGTGCAGTAGATCTTTGCGGAAGGCCATATCTTTCATATGAAGCCTCATTTCCGACAGAGCGTATAGGATACCTTGATACCGAACTGATCCGTGAGTTCTTTTATGCGATAAGCTACAGT
>JAEEGL013841491.1_pt1 | contig 20259 bp, 19 predicted proteins | sample 9134231 | NCBI WGS metagenome assembly JAEEGL01 (sample SAMN16246548, study PRJNA631951) | gut metagenome | biome: gut microbiome; feature: rumen; material: fiber-attached | host: Bos | place: Iran: Karaj | collected 2018-10 | reverse complement strand
TCCTCGTAGCTCAGCTGGATAGAGCAACGGCCTTCTAAGCCGTCGGTCACACGTTCGAATCGTGCCGAGGACACCACTTAAAATATAAAAATGTCTTATGTTTAAGACATTTTTTATTGATTGACAAAAATATAAAAATTTGTATAATAAACTTTCAAGGTGATAAATAATGCATATATATCGTAGTCAAAGAATAAATTTAAAATCTTGTTCAAAATCTAAATTTCCAAGAGTATCTAATAAAATAATAGATAAATTATGGCTAGATAGTAATGGTAGAAGTGGACAAGAATTATTAGAAATTGCTTTAAATCTAATAGGGGAATATACTTTTGATAAAAAATATTTAAGAGAAATAGATGAATGGACATTTGAATTAAAGACTACAGCTGGAAAACTAATAAGAGTTCAAGTAGAATGTGGAGATGTTGAAGATTGTCCCCAAATTATAGTAACAGAAGATAATAATAGAGTGGCATATAATTATGTACCAATATCAGGAAATAGTAATTTATTGTATTTTGATACTGAAAAACAAGAAGATTTAGAAAAAGGCTTTACTCAATATTATAATGGTGATTATGATAAAATTTTAATGAAAAAAGATGGATTAGCTTTAATCATATATTTTTATAATCCAAGCGATTCACTTTCATATGATGAAAAATGTAGTACTACTTTTCTAGTAAGTGATAGATTAAAAGAATCTATTAAACAAGCAAAATCATTGAATGCTTTGGAAATGTATAATATTATTGCCAATGAATTAGATGCTGATATTAACTCATTTGAGATTCATGAGTATGATGAAAAAACACGTGCTACATTAAATAGAATAATAATATATAATAGAAAATTAGCATATATATTTTTATCTAAGAAATATTCTAATGGATCAGTATCATTAGAAGAAGATCATAGAAATGAAGAGAGATTTTCTGTAAAAATTGATAATGTAAGAATTGATTATGATGCTACATTATCTGAATTTGATTTGTTAAAAAGAAAAATGGTAAGAAAAATAAATAAAAAAGAAGAATAAGTTGTTGGTAATCTGTTCAAATAGTACTGAGGACCACTTAGTAATAAAACATCTAGCAATAGATGTTTTTTTATAAAAAGTTGTTATTAAAGTAATATCAAGTTACAATGATGATGTAAGTAATAATTTGACTAATCATGAATTATATGATATAATATGCGCGTTTTTTTATAGGGGGAAAATTATGGAAATAAAAAACTTAATTAATAAAGATACTAGAAAAATGAGATTTGAAACAGATGATATAGAGGATTGGAAAAAAATAGGATTTAAGTTTGACGAAACTCCTTATCCTGCAGTTGATGGACTTTATGCAACTTTTCCTGAAGGTTGGCATTATGAATATGTTTATGGTGGAGTTTCTTATGAAGAGGCTATTAGAATTTTTGATGAAAAAGGTTTCTATAGAGCACATTTTGTAATTGAACATCGTAGAAGTCGTGATATATTTCATTACATTGTACGTAAAAGATTTTATATTTATCAAGATGATGTTAAAGATGATGTCATAGTATATTTTGGTGAAAGAGATAATCCATTATTTATCGCAGGTTATGCAAATTGGGAAGATGATGATAAGATTGAAGAGTTAGAAAATATGGCTAAAAAATTTGCTGAGAAAAATTATCCAGAATATAATAATCCTGCTGCATATTGGGATAATGAACCAAGAGAGTATGTTAGTTTAAATGAAATTAAAGATGCAATAAATAAAAAAGCAGAAAAAGAAAAATTAAAAGAATTAAGAGCAAACTTAACTGAAGCAAAAGCATATGAAGCAATGGCACGTGCTTTTAGTGGTGAAAACCAAGTAATTGAACATATGGAAGAAGAGGGTCAATATGAAGCTATAACAAATGTTTTAATGGCTAGAAAAATGGAACCTCCAAGAGAAGAATGGGAAAAATTAGGATTTTCCTTTAAAGATTTAGAAAGTGATAATGTTCTATGCCAAGCAAAACTTCCAGAAGGATGGATTCTCGCTCCTACAGATCATTCAATGTGGAATAGAATCTATGATGATAAAGATAGAGTTAGAGGAAGTATGTTTTATAAAGCAGCCTTTTATGATAGAAGTGCACATATGTATTTAAGTCCACGTTATGGTGTTAAAACACGTTTTGTAGGACCAAAGGAACAAGATGCTGAAATTTATTTTGGTAATGAAGATGAAGTATTATTTGTAGCAGGTATAGTAGAAGGACTATATAATTATAAATTAGATGATAATACTAGAAAGCAAAAAAGAGAAGAAGAAAAAAGACTTTTGAAATTAGCTTTTGACTTTGCAGAAAAAAATTATCCTAATTATGGAGATGTAAATGCATATTGGGATACAGAACCAACTAGAAAAATTACAATATAATAATTGATTATAAATGCCTAGTAATAGGCATTTTTATTTAACATTTTTTATCTATCAAGTAAAATACTATGATATACTAAATATAGTTTGATACTAAAGGAGTGATAATATGTCTGAAGCATATAATGCTAAGTATTGGGAAAGTCAAGATAGAATACCTACTATAAAAACTAGAAGTCCTAAAAATCCAAATACATGGAGAATAACTGATAATAATTATGGTGATGATACATGGTATACTATTCAATTTCCTGAAGAAGTAAATGAAGATACTAGAATTATAATATCTTGTGGTGGAGCAGGAGGTTGGACAGATTCAGAAAGTGTTATTTCTGCTAATAGAAATGAAAATGCAATAGTTATTATGCCTCAAAGTCAAAATAATGATAACTATAGAGCTATAATAAGAATATCAAATGAAATTGCTTCAAATAATCCTAGATTTAGAGGACAACTTGTTTCTCAAGGAGTTAAAATAAATGGTGTTCCAAGTAATTCATGTGTTACTTTTGGAGCACACAGCAATTCATCAAAAGAAATAGTTTCTGCTACAGTTAACTATTTAACAAATGAACATGCTAATGGTAGGGAAACACGAGCGGCTGTTTTAATAAATGATGCTGAACATACTTCATTAGTTGGGAACGGAAGTGTAAAAAATAGTTATTTAGAGCATAAAGGAGAACTAGATGATTCAATTATTTTTGCAACTACTCAAAAATATTATTTAAGTGAAGATGCTAGTAATGGTTTAGTTGCTAATAAAGGTTGTGCTCCTGAAAGTTATTTAGCTGATTTAGAGGATATGGCTAAATCCGGAGCAACAGTAATGTTAACAACATATGATATGCACCCAGAAGGATGGAACCCTGAAGGTAATAATTGGCATACAGAATCAGTTGAATTAACTAGTGCAATGGGATTATATGATTTAGAAAGAGGAACATTAGATGATGGACCATTATCATTTGTTACTCAAAGACCTAATCAAGCAGGTAAAACTATAACTGCTGAACTAAAATATTATTATTTTGATGTTGAAAAAGATTCATGGGTTGCATACTCTTCAGCAGAAGAAGCACAAGCACAATTAGATATTTCTACGTCTAAAGTAGCAATGTATAATGCAGGTTTATTATCAAAAGCTGATGGTCAATATACAGTTAAATTAAATGGTAAAACACAAGAAATATCTTCTGATGATTTAGATTCATTTCTTCTTGCTTGTAAAAAAGCGTACAATGAATCTGATACTAGTAAAAAGACATTTGAGGAGTTTATGGAAGAATATTCAACTTCTCATCCAATTGGAAGAGATAGTGCTGAATATAATTTAAATAATATGAAAACAGCTTGTCTATCTTTACAAGATACACTAAGTGAAATTCATAACCATATAACTAGTTTTGGAACATTTAAAAATTTAAAAATAAAGAATAGTGGAAAACCATCAAAATTCTTAAAAAACATGAATTCTTTTCCAAGAGGGGTTAGTTTCTCTGGATTGGATAGTAGTATGGATTGTATAAACAAACTTGATTCTAATTTAGAAGCTGCTCTTGAAGCATCAAATGGTGTATATAATGCAACAGCAATAGCAGAAGGTGAAGCACCAACATTCTTTCAATCAAATACGCATGGAAATGCAGCAAATAAAGCAAGCGAAGATGTATCTAATTTTGCACAGGATCTTAAATAGGAGGTGCTAGAATGTTAAATAAAGTAATTAATAGTAAAAAAATGGGTTATTATTCTAGCGATGGTTCTTATCATTGTGAATGGCAAACAGTTGTAGATTGGCCAGCAACAAATGCTAAAATAGCAGAATGTGAAAGACAATGGCAATCTGAAGTAGATGAGTGTAATTCTCAAATACAACAATATGCAGCATTAAAAAAAGAACTTAATTCTAAAATAACAGAAGCAAAAGCTTTAAATACAACTTTTAACGGCAATACTGAAAAACTAAATGCTGCTAATATTAAACATCCTGCTACAAATTTATCTGGATGTATAGAATGTGTTGACAATTTAATCTCAACATATAATAATATGGTAAGCCAATGTGATTCTGAAATAAATGATTGGCAGGCAAAAAAATCACAAGCACTTTCAAAGAAAGGTTCTTGTCCTGCTGATACACCAAAAGTTACAAGAAGAGAATGCCTTTAAAAATCTTTTAGGAGCATTATTATGAATAAATTAAATTATGATTATTTGCTAATAGATGGTAAATATTATGGTGGTAATCAAGAATGGTATAGTAATATTTTTCATAAGAAAGCTGGTTGTGGTCCTACAACAGCATCTACTATAACTATGTATGAAAGTAAAAATAAATATTCTAAAGAAGAATTTATTAAATTAATGGATAATATGTGGAATTATATAACTCCAGGAATGATGGGATTAAATAAAATAGAATATTTTGATGAAGGATATAATAAATATATAAAAGATAATAAATTAAACTTAAAAGAAACAAATATATTAAATATATCTAAATCTAAAGATGAAAGACCTAAAATTGAAGAATTATACGAGTTTTTAAATAATTCTATTAAATTAGATCATCCAGTTGCTTTCTTAAATTTAGATAATGGAAAAGAAACTAAATTAGATGCATGGCACTGGGTAACAATTGTTGGTATTGAATATAATGAAAACCATTTAGTAGCAACTATTACTGATGAAGGTTTATTAAAAACAATTGATCTTACTTTATGGATTAACAGTACTACTAAAGAAGGTGGATTTATTTATTTTAGTTAAAAGTCAATTTAATTGACTTTTTTTATTGGGTATGATATAATATGTGCCGTTTTAAAGGGGTGTTTTATGTCATATCAAGTAAAAAAAATTGGTGAACTTGAATCTGAAATAAAGGATTTATTAGATATTATTAGAAGATATGGTGAAGATATTAGTGAATATGAACATACATATAATAGTATTCAAGAATTACTTAATGGCACTAGTGATAAAAAAACAGAATATGGGTATTCTAGTCAAGTTAGAGTAAACAAGTTATCTGATGAAAAAATATATAATCAAGCATTAGATGCTTTAGAAAGATTAAAAGAAAATTTAGACAGTAAGCAATCTTATTTAACAATTTATTTTAGGAATAATAGTTTAAAACAAGAAGTAAAAAAATTTAATGATTTTGCTGATACTGATAAATTAGATACTTTTGTTGCAGAAAGTAAAAAACTAATAAAAGATGTATTAAATACAGAAAACGTTAAGAATAGTATTCATGAATATAGAGATATAACAAGTGAAGTTTTTAATACAATTTATGAAGTTATTAAATTAGAAATTATTTGTAATTGTAAGTCTTCTTTATTAGATTATGTTATTAGTAATAAATTAGGAATTCCATATTTAAATGATGCTATTAGAGAAGATATAGAAAAATTAATGCAAAATCCTGTTTATAATAAAGAAATTGAAAGAGTTGTTAATGAAATAAGTAAAGAGGGTATTAATTATACTTATGCTAATGAGGAATTATTACTATTAATAGTACTTAGAAATGATGAAAGAATTAATAGTAGATTAATAGCAAAAGCTGAAGAATATAAAAAACAAAGTGAAGAATTATATAGTAAATTAAGGGATGAACTAAATCTCTATAAAGATGAATTACCAAAGTATAATAGCAAAAAGAAAAATAATAGAACAAAAGCATTAGTTTCAGCTATTGCATTAGCAGCAAGTTTACTTACATGTAAGGGAGTAGAAAAAATAGTAAAACATGCTAATACAACTACTACTTATACAGAAACTATAGAAGCTTATGACACATATACAGGAAAAATAAGAACAGTAGATTTTAATACAACAAGTTTAGGTAACAAAAGTGTTAATGTTAAAGTATATGGTCCAGTTAATGAAAAGGGAATAAGAGAAGTAATTAGTTATAGAGTTAAAGATACTGATTTAGAAGATATTAAAGAGTATGCTGATCTTATTGAAAAAGAAACATCTTATAGCACTGACCGCTATCAATATAATGCATTTGAACAATTAACTAATGATAAATATACTACAGTTGAAAGAGTAAATTATGGTGATAAAGAAATAACATTTAATGATGCTAATTTTAATAAAAATAAAAAAACTTTATATATAATTGCAGATATAATTGCCACTGCTTTAGGAATACCAACAGCTACATTTTTAGCATTTATGTTATATAATGCATCAAAAGAAAAAGTTGCTAAAAATAATAATATAAAATTTGAAAATGGTAGAAAGAAAAAGCAAAATATTATTTCAAAATATGAAGAGTTAAGAAACTCAATTATTGATTTTGAAAGAAATAGAAATATTGAAAGTATGTCTCCTGAAGAATATAGAGAATTAGTAAGAAAATAGTACTGAAAAGTACTATTTTTGTTTGTTTACAAAGAACAATAATTATGATAAGATTTTCTTATGTAATATATAGATTAGGGGTGTGATTGGACATGTGTGCTGATCCAAGTGTATTAAAATCAGTTAGAATAGTTAAAATAGTAATAGATTTTATTAAAATTATAGTTCCTATAATATTAATAGTAAGTGCATCTATTACATTAACTAAGGCTGTATCTGATGGTAATAATAAAAAGGCAATGCAAGCTTTTATAAGAAAAGCAATAGCAGCAGCCATTATATTTTTAATACCAACTTTTGTAAATTTAACATTAAGATTGGCAGATAGAGATAAAGAATATTATTCTTGTTTAGAAAATGCTACTAAAGAAGGTATAGCAGCAGCTTATAAAGAACAAGCAGAATATTATATTATAAATGCTAAAACAACATTATTAGAGTCAAATTATGCAGCTGCTAGAAGTTATGTTAATTCAATGGATGATGGTCCTGAAAAACAAGCTTTAGAAAAGGAATTAGATCAAATTAAAGTTGATGTAGCAGCAGCTATAAAAGAAAGAGAAGAGAAGCTTAAAAAGGCTCAAAGTAGTGGTGGTGGAGGTGTATCACCAACAGGAATATCACCAACTGGAGAATATACTCCTGTTGAAGCAATGGATATGGATGAAGAAAAAGTAAAAGCCATGTCTAAACAAGAATGTATAGAATATGTTGCTTCTATGGCAAGAGATATATATTTTAAAAATGGTGGAGTTTTACCAAGTATTACAGTAGCACAAGCTGTATTAGAATCAGGATATTGTAAACATTTCATAGCAACATCACATAATCTTTATGGTTTAAGAGGTTATCCTGGAAATAAACCTAAAGTATATGGTGGTGGAAACTATTTAAGAAAGTTTGATAATTTCTATGAAGGAACATATTATCATTATGCGTATTTTCAAGCATATTCAAATGTATATGGTAGTTTCTTAAGTGCATGTGCTAATCATCAACCATTACAAGCAGCATCATATTTAGGAGCATACGCAGGTGGTTCTAAAACATATGGTTCAACAATAAAACAATTAATTAATCAATATAACTTAACAAAATACGATTATTGATAAAGAGAGGTTCTTATGAATGAAAAAATAAATTTGGGGATAGTAATTAGTATTTTTGGAGGGGTATTATTTTTATTAACAGCATATTTGTTAATAGATTTGCATATTATTAAATTTGGAACAGGTAGTGAAGAAGAGAATAATTCAGTAATAATTGATGATAATCCAATTGGACCATCAGTTATTACTAATGAAACAGTTGATCCTGTTTTAAGTGATGGAAATGAAACTGAGGTAGTAGTTCCAACACCAACACCAATACCAACTCCTACACCAGAACCAAAACCTGAACCAAAGCCTGAAACAAAACCTGAAGAACCAGAGGAGCAGGTAGATACAAAAGGAACAATATTATTTAATGAAAAGAAATATGAATGCTACGCAGGTGATACAATTGATACAGTTATTTCAGCATCATATGTTCAAACTATAAATAAACAATCAAACGTTCAATCATATAGTAGTTCTAATACTAAGATAGCTACTATTGCTAAAAGCCCTGATATAAATGTTCGTTGTATTGGATGTGTTGCTGTACAAATTAAATGTGTATCTGAAGGAAAAACCAAATTAAAAGCTACTTCTGACACAGGAGCAACAACAAGTGTAGATATAAATGTTAAAAAAATTCCAGCTGGAAATATAAGATTTAGTAGTACAAAATATGAATGTGTTGTTGGTCAAAAAGTATATACAGAAATGTCTGTATCTGATGCAGATACTGCTCATCCAGATAATATAAAATCATATAAGAGTGATGATAATAGTATTGTTTCTATTGAACCAGCGACAGATGTTCATACAAATTGTATTAAATGTGTTGGTTTATATCTAAAATGTTTAAAACCTGGAAGTACAAATATTACTGGAACATCAGTAAATGGAGCTACTGTTAGTGTAAGTACCACAGTTAATAATGATCTTGGTAAAGTTACATTTGATAAATCAGGATATACTTGTACAGAAGGTGAGAGTGTTAATGTTACTATTAATGCAAGTGCTTCAAATAAAAATGAAGCTGGAAGTCCTAATGTTTTAGAACCAAGTCATTATATAAAAACTATTTCAACTGGTGATAATTCAATTGCTAGTGTAGGAACTAAATATGGAACTAATTCTGTATCAGCAACGATTAATTGTAATAAAACAGGTAATACTGAAATAACGGCTATTTCTAATACTGGAGTTACAGTAAAAGCACCAATAACTGTTAAAGCAGCACCTAGTTCAATTACATTTACTCCTTCTAGTATTTCTTGTAGTGCTGGAAAGACAGTAAGTGTACAAATTACTTATAAACCAATAACTTCATATGAAGCAACTATAGAAAATACATCAATTGCTAAAATGAATAAATCATCTATTCAATTTAATTGTAATGATTGTATATCTCTTGATATAAAATGTATTAAAGCTGGCTCTACAAAATTAAAATTTAGATTAATTAATGGTTATGAGAAATCATTATATATAACAGTTAGATAGGCAAAAGTATAAACTTTTGCCTTTTTAATTGACATTTATAATCTTTTATGCTATAATCTATAAACGATTAAAAAAGGGGGTTTTGTTATATGAATAGTAACGAAATTAATAAAATAATAGAGTTTGCTAAATGCTTTGATTCTAATCCTGAAAAATCTGTACAATATGAAAATTATAAAAAGTTATATGGTTTTATAGAGAGCATTGAGTTTTCTTTTGATGATTTTTCTGCTGAATTTGTTCTAAATAAAAGCCCAGAGATTAAATTAATGGCAAAAGTTTTATCTAAAATAGATTCAAAAAAATTAGTAGCTGATGATAATTTAATAGTTTTAGTTAGTGTATATGAAATTAATGAAGAAGCAGTAGATTATGCTAAAAAAGAAAAGGAATCTGATGATTATTTAGATGACTATTATGGTGAAAGTGAAGAAGCAGAAGAAGTAACAGAAGAAGAATTGTCAATGATGGAAGCAGATGACGATGGTAGACTTTATGGACGTAGAGGAATTGATACAGTTAAATTATATCTTATTGAAATTGGTAAAATACCATTATTATCACCAGAAAAAGAATATGAATTAGCAGTTAGAAAGTCACAAGGAGACGAAAAAGCTAGTAAAGAATTATCTGAAAGTAATTTAAGATTAGTAGTAAGTATTGCTAAAAGATATGTAGGTAGAGGTTTATCATTTCAAGATTTAATTCAAGAAGGTAATTTAGGTCTTTTAAAAGCAACTGAGAAATTTGACTATGAAAGAGGATATAAATATTCTACATATGCAACATGGTGGATTAGACAAGCTATTACAAGAGCAATAGCAGATAAAGCAAGAACAATTAGAATTCCAGTTCATGCTGTTGAAGCACTAAATAAAATTAAAAAAATAAAAGAAGAATATTATAAGAAATATGGTGAAGAAATGTCTGATGAAGAATTATGCGATGTTCTTGATTTGAAAAATGAGACTTTACGTACCTATAAAAAATATATTGAAAATCCTGCTTCTTTAGATGCTCCAATTGGTGAAGATGAAGATTCTGTATTAGGAGATTTTATTCCTAGTGAAGATTATATTGAAGGTAGCAATGATAATAATCTTTACTTAAGTAAATTTATGGAAGTTTTTGATAATTTAGATTTAACAGATAGAGAAAAAGAAGTATTAAAATTTAGAAATGGTGTAATAGATGGTAGAACTTATACATTAGAAGAAATAGGTCAAATGTATGGAGTTACTAGAGAAAGAGTTAGACAAATTGAAGCCAAAGCAGAAAGAAAAGCTCATAGAAAATTACAAAAATTACATTATAGTGTTAGTGATTTATATAAATAAAAGCGTTTAAAAACGCTTTTTTATTTTGTAAAAATAATATATAATATTACGTGGTGGAATAATATGAGACTTAAACATATTAAAAATGCAGATATTATTATAAATAAATCTAGTTATATTGTTAAAGAACCTTTAGAAAATAAAGGTAAATGGAAAGATTTATTTGGAAATAATAATCCTATTGAAATAGAAATAGGTACAGGAAAAGGTAAATTTATAATAAGTAAAGCACTAGCTAATAAAGATATTAATTATATTGGTATTGAAAAGTATGATAGTCCTTTAGTCGGAGCAACTAAAAAATTAGAAGATGTTAATATACCAAATCTAAAATTAATATGTTTTGATGCTATTAAAATAGATGAATTATTTGATCATGAGGTATCTAAAATATATTTAAATTTTAGTGATCCTTGGCCTAAAAAAAGACATACTAAGAGAAGATTAACATCTGAAGTATTTTTAAATAAATATGAGAATATTTTTGCTAAAGAAAAAGATATTGAACTTAAAACTGATAATGATGATTTATTTGATTATTCTTTAATATCTTTTGAAGAGAATGGTTATAAAACTAAAGAAATAGATAGAAATTATTTTGATAAATATACAACTGAATATGAAGATAAGTTTATAGGACTAGGTAAGAATATTAATTATGTTCATGTTGTTAAAAAGTAAATAATTTGTTATAATTTTAAAAGTAGGAGAATATATGTATAAGAAGTTAATTATTATATTTTGTTTATTTTTATTAATTGGATGTACAAATGAAAATATTAATAAATTATCTTTGAATGAAATAATAGATAATAGTATTAAGACTAATGATTATAAAGCAAATATTAATTCTAAAGGATATAAATATTATTTACCAAATGGATTTAACTTATATGCTGATAATGGTTATTTACAAGAAATACATTCTAAGAATAATATCTATTATTTAAATGTTGATGTTATTAGTTATTACTATAAAAATGACTTAACTACTGAACATGATTTAGATGATTATGAGTATTATGAGTTTGCAAACAAAGATAAAAAAGGATATCTTAGGATTACTAAAAGTGATAAAGATTTTTTTGTTGAGTTGTGTTATAATTATGCTATAATAGAGGTAGAGGTAGATGAAAATAATTTGAGGTATGCAGTTTCTAGAGGAATTAACATATTAAATTCTATTGAATATAATGATTTAGTTATAGAAAAGAATATTAATGATGGTGAATCTGAATTAAAAGAAACTATATACAAGATACCTGAACCTGAAAAGAAAAATACAAAAAATATTCTTGAATACATCGAGGAAGATGAAGAAGAATAATGTGAGAAAGAGGTGCAATAATGGCATTTTTATCTAAATTAAAAGATATTTTTTATGATAAAGTTGAAGTGGATCCTGAAGAAGAATTAGAGGATGAATTAGAGGATATTAAACCTAGTAGAGAAGTTAAAGAGGAAAAACCTAGAGTTGAAGAACTAAAGTCTTTAGTAGAGGAAGAAAAAGAAGAAGTTAAACCTAAATTAGATGATACTTTTAGTGAAAGAGATTTATTTAGAAATGATAAACCATTTACTTTTACTGAACTTGAAGACGATGAAGATTTGCCTCCTAGAAAGAGTGTACTAGATTTAGATAGAAGAGAAGTTAAAACTCCTAGTAGAGTAATTGAGGATGTTCCACAAGAAAGAGAAAGAGTAATTGAAAGACCTGTAGATAGAACACCTGATTCTCCAAGAGTATTTAAACCAACTCCTATTATTTCTCCAATATATGGTATCTTAGATAAAGATTATAAAAAAGAAGAAATAAAAGAAAAGAGTACTTCAACTAATAAACAAGTTAGTTCTGCTACTACTACATATGATAGTGTTAGAAGAAAAGCTTATGGTACTTTAGAAGATGACTTAGAAGATACATTAAATTCAATGAATAAATTAACTACTCATGAAGTAGAAGATCATTTAGTTGATACAGATGATTTAACTGAATCAAGTAAAACAATAGCTGAATTAAATGAAAAGACTCAAAAGATTGAAAATTTAATTAATCAAATAGAAGAAGCAACTGATGAAATAGATAGAACTATGAGTATTGGTGAACTTGAAGATACAGCTAAACTTGATAATTTTGAAACTGAACAAGTTGATAATAATGAAACAGTTGGAACTCTTGATGATAAGACAATGACAGATAGTACTTTAGAACATGATTTATTTAACTTAATAGATTCAATGTATGATGATAAGGAGGATTAATTATGAATGAGGCTTTAGTTGTTATTATTTATGCTTTATTAATAGTATTTCTTATTATAGCTATAATAGTTGGAGTTAAATTATTAATTACTCTTAATAAAGTAAATGATATTCTTGATGATGCTAGTGAAAAATTAAGTGCTTTAGATAAACTATTTGACATTATTAATTTTGCTACTGATAGAATGTCAACAGTTACTGAAATAGCACTTGGATTTATAACTAATGGAATAAATAAATTGTTTAAACCATCGAAGAAGTCTAAAAAATCAAAAAAGGAGGATGATGAAGATGAGTAGAAAAGGTGGATTTGGTAAATTTTTAGGAGGTCTTGCATTAGGAGCAGGGTTAGGTTTATTATTAAGTCCTGATACTGGAGAAAATAATAGAAAACTTCTTGCTAAAAAGATTGAAGAATTAACTAAAAGAATTAAAGAAGTTGATCTTGATGAAGTAAAAGATGAACTATTATATAAAGCTGAAATGCTTCAAGCAGAATTAAAAAATTTAGATAAAGAAACTGCTAAAGAAAAAGTTCTTGATAAAGCTAATGATATTAAATTAAAAGCAGAAGAACTATATAAACTAGCTATTGAGAAGGGAACTCCAGTAGTAGAAAGAGCTGCTGATAATGTTAGAAAACAAGCTATTAAGTTCCTTAAAGATTCTCAAAAGAAATTAGAAAATAAAGAAAAATAAAAGCTACCTTAAAGGTAGTTTTTTATTGAAAGAAAATATAGATTAGTATATAATAAATATATAATAGGGATGTGATAGTATGAGAAACATTAAAATATTAATTAGGATAGCTGCAATACTACTAATGATTAGAGCTTCACTATATGTTTTATTTGGATTATTGTTATTAGAAGATTTAGAGTTCTTTACTATTATTATATTTATACTTGCAGCACTTCATTTTGCAGTTCCAGTTACATTATTAATTGTAATGAGAGATGAAGATTTTCTAGTAAGAAAGAGATCTTTAGTATTAGTATTTGCAATTTTATCAATATTTGCAAATATTATAGCTGCTATATTATTATTTATATCTTATGATAAGTTAGGTGCTGAAGCAAGAAATATGAATGCTCTTAGTAATGCTCCTAATCCAGTAAAAAATAATATTAATAATGTAAAACCTGCTCCTAAAGAGAAAATATCTCCAGAAAAGAGAAAAATTGATATTTTAGCTAAGTTTGGTGTATTCTTAGTAGCATTATCTGGAATCATATTATCTACAAGTTATAATGGTTTATTTAATGATGATATAGTTAAACCAATTATTATGTGTTTCTTAGTAGTTGTATTTAGAGCACTATATTATGTATTTGAAAAGAAAGTAGTAATAAAGAGTTCTAGTAAATTATATTACATATTATCATATTTATTTATAACACTAGTATTTGTATCAATTGGATACTTTGGTGTATTTGGATATAATTTATCATTTGATGGTGAATTATGTAGATTAATGCTTGCTATTGTATTTATTAGTTTAGCATTTGGAATTATTAAAATACATAATAAATATGGATATAAAGTATTACCAGAGATTAGTTTCTCTTTAGTAATTATTTCATTATTATTAGTTTTATCACAATTAGAATTTGAATATATGCAAATATTATCAATATTATTAGTTATAACATTATTTATTTATATGAATAAAGATAAATTAAGTAAAAGTATTGTTAATGTTAGTGATGTTATGTTTGTAATATGTTCTTTATTATACTTACTAAATTATGCTAGTGGAAATGAACTTAGTATATTTAATTTAGTAATTGGTATATTTATAGCAGCATTATTAAGACAAAGAATTGTTACTAAAGATAGATGCTTATTTGGATTTAAAGTAGCATTTCCTATATTTATAAACTTGTTAATAGTATTAACTATTAATTTAGCAAGATTATCTTGTGTAGAAGGTAGTATTAGTGAAATATTTATAACACCAAATGTATTTTACTTTAAAATGATAGAAGTTATCTTTATGCTTATAACTGGATATTTATTTATGAGAGGTAAAGATAAAGAAACTGTATATTGTGGACTTATTAGTTCAACTGTACTATCTATATTAATAACATTAAGTTTATTTACACTTGAATATAGTATGATAGCATTACTTTCATCATTACTAATATTTATATTTATAACTATTGTACTTAAGAAGAGTGAAAAGAAAGCTCTTAGAATAATATGTTTTGTAGAACAATTAATAGCAACTCTTATGTTAGCAGTAAGTGGTGTAATGTTCTATATTAATAATGGTATTGATTTAACTTATGATACTATTGCATTTGTATTTATATTATTTGTTTTAGCATTAAGTAAGCTAGAGAAAAATGTATTTAATGAATTTCATATTTATGATGTAGCATATTATTTTGTATTAATAGGTTTAATTCTATGTAATGCAATATTTATGACATCTCATACTATTATATTTAATATTATTATATTATTAGCATTATTCTTATATAGAAGATTTACTAGATTTGAAGAAAAACAAAAACAAGTATTTGATTATTTATTTGCTATTAGTGTATTCTTAAATCTATCAAATATATTAGTTATTTATACAACTACATTAGTATCTAATATAATATTATTACTTGCTTTATTAGCAGTAGCATATTACTTTAGTTCTGAAAAATATACATCATACTTATTATTGGTATTATCTTATGTGCCATTTATATATGTTATGAATGAATTAAATATAAGTAATGAATTATTTATTATATTAACTAGAATACCATTACTTATATTAGTATTTGTAATAACTAGAAAGATACTTGTTACTAAGATTAATACATCTAATATATTAGAGTTAATATTTTTACCAATAGTATTCTTTACTTATATATTCCAAGTAGAATTAACATTAGGATTATTTACATTTGTATTAGCATTAGCGATGTTATATGTAGGATTTAGATATGAAAAATATTTCTCATTATTCTATGTAGGAATAGGAGTAACATTATTAAATATAATTGTTCAATTATCAGATTTTTGGTCATCTATACCATTACCTGTGTATTTATTATTAAGTGGACTTGTTATAATAGGTTATGTTACATATAAAGAATTAAGTAAAGGTAAAAAGAAAGAACCTAAACAAAAGAATAGTGAAGATAAAACAGAAGTTGATAAAAAAGCTGTAGCATTAAATAGTGTACTTTTAGTAATTACATTAATTAGTGTATTATTTAATGCATATAATATTAATAAACAAGAAGAAATAAAACTACAAAAAGAAAGAGAAATAGAATTATTAAATAAAGGCTTTGATCCTAATAAAATATATTTAGATAATTCAAGAAACACTATATTAATAGTAAAAGGTAATCATTATGATGTAAAAGCTTTAATTGATTTATATAGAAATCAAATAGATGATGATCCTGATTATAGATATGATAGATATTATGGAAATTATTATAGTTATGCAGTAGTATATTTAGATAAAGAAGATTTTATTAAAGCTAAGAAATCAAAAGATTATTATAAATATGAAGATTATGGTGAAAACTATTTCTATTATAATGGTAATGTTAATAGAAATTACTATGTTAATGGAGTAGAAGTTAGTGTTGAAAATGAAATTATTAATTATGTAGAAGAAGATTATACATACGGAAATAATTCAAAAAGAACGCTTAAATTAAAATATAATACATATGATGTTGATTCATTAAAATTAAACTTTAGTAATACTAAGAATCGTAAGGTAACTGTTACTACTGGTAATAATGAAACATATATTATTAATGGTGATGGAACTCATGAGATTGCATCTACAGAAGGAAGAATTACTATAGTTGTTTATGATGTTGAGTTAAATATTGATGATGAAATAAAAGAATATTATAATCAATACTAATTTGACTTTAAAAAATATGTATGTTAAAATTTGATTGTTAAAAGCGAAGAAATATTATTAAATCAATGTTATTAGTGAGTCTAGGATAGTGAAAACTAGATTAATATATTTAATAATTCCTGTCTTCATAAAGCTAATAAGTTAAAAGCTTATTCGGTAATACCGTTATAATAAAAAAGTTAATGTAAGGATGGTACCGTCATTTATGACTCCTTTAGTGCCATTCTTTTTATTTTATAGGAGGAAATTATGAATGAAAAAATAACTAAAAGAGATGAAGATTTTGCTAAATGGTATACAGATGTTGTAACAGCAGCTCGTTTAGCTACATATTCTAGTGTTAAGGGTTGTCTTATTTTAGAACCTAATGGTTATGCTATTTGGGAGAAAATGCAAAGTGTTTTAGATGGAATGTTTAAAAAATCAGGACATAAAAATGTTTCTATGCCTGTGTTTATACCAGAGAATTTACTTAATAAAGAAGGAGAACTAGTTAATGGGTTTGCTCCTGAAGTAGCATGGATTACTCATGGAGGTACTGAAAAGCTTGAAGAAAGATTAGCTTTCAGACCAACTAGTGAAACTATGTTTAGTGATTATTATAGTAAAACTGTTAAAACATATAGAGATTTACCAAAATTATATAATCAATGGTGTAATGTAGTTAGATGGGAAAAAGAAACTAGACCATTTTTAAGAAGTAGAGAGTTCTTATGGCAAGAAGGGCATACTGTTCATGCAACAGCAGAAGAAGCTGAAAGAGAAACTAATAAAATGTTAGAGACATACAAGGAATTCTTTGAAAAGTATTTAGCTATACCAGTTATTACAGGTAGAAAAACTGAAAAAGAAAAGTTTGCTGGTGCTGAGTATACATTAACTGTAGAAGCTTTAATGCAAAATGGAGTATGTTTGCAATCTGGAACTAGTCATTATTTTGGACAAAAATTTTCTAAAGCATATGATATTAAATTTATTAATAAAAATAATGAATATGAATATTGTTATCAAACATCTTGGGGTGTATCAACACGTATGATAGGGGCATTAATTATGGCTCACTCAGATGATAGGGGATTAATTTTACCTCCTAAAATAGCACCAATTCAGGTATTAATAGTTCCTTTAAAAAATGAAGAAAAAATATATAGTATATCTGAACATATAAAAGAATCTTTAGAAGAAAGAGGAGTAACTGTAGATATAGATTATTCTGATAAATCTCCAGGGTTTAAATTTGCTGAAGCAGAAGTTGGTGGAACACCTTTAAGAATAGAAATTGGACTTAGAGATGTTGCTAATAATGAAGTAACAGTAGTTAGACGTGATACATTAGAAAAACAAGTTATTAAACTAAATGATGTAGTTAATATAGCAACACAAGCATTAGATAAGATACAAGAAAACTTATATAATAAAGCACTTGAAAATATGAAAGACAGAACATATGATGCAAGTGATATTAAAGAAGTAGAAAAAATTATGAATGAAAAACCAGGTTTTGTAAATGCTTATTGGTGTGGAAATGAAGAATGTGAACTTAAGATGAAAGAAATTAAGGGAACAAAATCAAGATGTATTGTAGAATCAGATGATTATGAAACTGCAAAGTGTGTTGTTTGTGGCAAAAAAGCAAAACATAAAGTTGTATGGGGTATACAGTATTAATTAATAAAGTAGTAGAAATACTACTTTTTTAGTGCTATAATTTTATTGTAGGTTGTGATACAAATGAATAAAAAAGGTTATACATTAGTTGAATTATTAGCAGTTGTTGCTATTATGGCAATTATTCTTTTAATAGCAATACCAAATGTATTAGAAGGACTAAATGAATCTAGAATGAATAACTTTGGTAATGAAGTAAATACACTTTATAGTACAGCTAAATCTCAATTCAATTTAGAAAAAGGAAGAGGAATTGTTAAATATACATATAAAGATGATGAAAGATTAGCAATTTATTGTCAAAAGTGGAATGATCCACTAGAAGAATGTAAAAATGAATTTACAAGTGAAAACTCAGAAGACACATCATTCAGAATAATATTAGATGTTGATGGAAATGTTAGATATATGTATGTTTCAAATGGTAGATTTATTTATGCATGTTATGACAAAGATGAATGTGCTCATAGAAGTATGGAAAAATGTCCTGATGATGATTTCCCATCAAATTGTATCTATGATTCAACTGATGAAGGATCAGCTCCATCAATTGAAGATAATAGACCTTAGTAATGTAATAAAAAACACTTGACAACCAAGTGTTTTTAATATATAATCAAATACGTTGAAAAAGAAAGAAAGAGATCACTCTTCACCAGATGTAATAATACATTGGTAAAAAGCTTATGAAATTTATTTATTTTAATAAATTAATTATGTTTTTTAAGCGTGGAGAAGTGAACTTAGGTTCACTTTTTTAAATTATATGGAGGTGTATACATATAGCAAAGCAAGGTAATGAAGTTCTAATTAATGAACAAATAACTATTCCTGAAGTAATGGTAATCGGACCAAATGGAGAAAAGATGGGTATCAAAAAAATAGAGGATGCTCAAACACTAGCTAAGTTTGCAAATCTTGATTTAGTTTTATTAAATAATGATCCTAAAAATCCAGTTTGTAAAATAATTGACTATAATAAGTATCGTTATGAAAAACAAAAACAAATTAAAGAGGCAAAGAAAAAACAAAGAGAACAAAATCTTGAATTAAAGGAGTATAGACTTAGTGTCACTATTGATGTTGGAGATTTTGAAACTAAAGTTAGAAATGCCAAAGCATATTTAGAGAAAGGTCATAAGATTAAAGCTACTGTTAGATTTAAAGGAAGACAATTATCACATCCAGAACTTGGAAGTGATGTTCTATTACGTTTTGCTACAAGATTAGAGGATGTTGCAGAAATCGAATCTATGCCTAAAATGGAAGGTAGAAGTATGCAATTATTCTTAACACCAAAAAAATAGAAAGGAAGATGATATTATGCCAAAGATGAAATCTCATGGTGGAATTAGTAAAAAAATCACAGTTAGAAATTCTGGTTCAACTAAAATTGGACATGTAGGAGCTAACCATAATAGTGGAAAGAAGCCAACTGACTTCAATAGAAAAGCAAGAAAGGGATCTGTATTAAGTAGTGGAGATGCTAAAAGATACAGAGGACTAGTTAAATAGGGGGTGCAATAAATGACAAGAGTTAAAGGTGGAATTGTTTCTAAGAATAGAAGAAGAAAAGTTTTAAAAAGAGCTAAAGGATATTTTGGAAGCAAACATAGATTATATAAGACTGCTCAAGAACAATTATTCCATAGTGGAGCATATAGCTTTAATGATAGAAAGAAAAGAGCTAATGACTTTAGAAAATTATGGAT
>JAEEGL012185954.1_pt1 | contig 20259 bp, 21 predicted proteins | sample 9134231 | NCBI WGS metagenome assembly JAEEGL01 (sample SAMN16246548, study PRJNA631951) | gut metagenome | biome: gut microbiome; feature: rumen; material: fiber-attached | host: Bos | place: Iran: Karaj | collected 2018-10 | reverse complement strand
TTTCGTCTAGCGGCTAGGACACATGCCTCTCACGCATGGAACACGGGTTCGATTCCCGTAGGCGCTACTTGTGCAGTCTGCTCTTTGAGCAGGCTATTTTTATTTTCAATCTGTTACTCTTTATTTCGTATTAATAGAGCGCTAATATGATTTTTTCGTAACTTTGCATTATTATGGCAGAAATAGAAAAATTTTCAGTAAACGGCGAAACATATTCGCTGATGATTTCACGCGATGAAATCCAAAGAAGAGTGGTTAAACTGGCATCTACGTTGCGCGAAGAACTTAAGGATGAGATACCTGTTTTCTTGGGTGTCCTCAATGGCGCCTACGTATTTACAAGTGATCTGAGCCGGGCCTATGATGGGCTGTGTCAAGTCAGCTTCATCCGTCTTTCTTCCTATCAAGGAACGCAGTCAAGCGGAAACGTGAGCATGGTTATGGGACTCAAGGAAAACATCAAGGGACGCAGTGTGGTGGTGGTCGAAGATATCATCGACTCAGGTTTGACAATGTTGAAGCTTATAGACTATTTGAAGTCTTTGCAACCCAAGCAGGTGAAAGTTGTAGCGCTCTTTACAAAGCCTGAAAACTTGAAATGCGATGTCCAGATTGATCATTTCTGTTTCGAAATCCCCAATAAATTTATCGTAGGCTATGGTTTGGACTACAATGAACTGTTCCGTAACTTGCCTGCCATATATACGAAAGAATAGTTTAAACTGCAGGAAGAATATGATTAACATCGTAATTTTTGGAGCCCCTGGAAGCGGAAAGGGAACGCAGAGTGATAAAATTGTTGACAAATATGGTTTCAAGCATATTTCAACTGGCGATGTTTTACGTGAGGAAATAAAAAAAGGAACTCCGCTTGGCGCAACAGCAAAGCAGTACATAGACCAGGGACAATTGATTCCCGACTCACTGATGGTTGACATACTGGCCAGTGTATACGACAGTCTCTGTCCTTGTGAGGGAGTTATTTTTGACGGTTTCCCCCGTACGATCGCTCAGGCCGAATCACTTGAAGCGTTGTTGCAGGAACGTGGTTCGCAAGTCAGTGCCATGATTGACTTGGACGTACCTGACGCGTTGTTAGTGGAACGTCTCGTGAACAGAGGCAAAACTTCTGGTCGCGCAGATGATAATGAGGCGACGATTATGAAACGTTTGGATGTGTATTACAAACAAACGGCGCCATTGATTGAATGGTATAAGAATGAAGGCAAATACCGCCACGTGCATGGTGTGGGTGAGATAGACCAGATCTTTACTGACATCTGTGCCGTTATAGATAAATTGTAACACAAAATGGCTGAATCCAATTTTGTTGATTATGTGAAGATATATTGCCGTTCTGGAAAAGGCGGCCGTGGATCTATGCATCTCCATCGTGCGAAGTATCAACCCAATGGTGGGCCTGACGGAGGCAACGGTGGACGTGGCGGAAACGTATACCTTCGTGGTAATCACAATTATTGGACTCTGTTGCATTTACGCTATCAACGCCATGTCTTTGCCGGACATGGGGCAAATGGAGCCGCGTGTTGTGCTACGGGTACCGATGGAAAAGACGAGTATATCGATGTACCGTGTGGCACAGTGGCTTATAATGCCGAGACAGGTGAGTATCTGTGCGACGTAACCACAGACGGGCAGGTCGTGATGTTGCTTAAGGGCGGCCGTGGGGGACTTGGCAATTACGCATTCCGTTCTGCCACCAATCAGGCTCCACGTTATGCTCAGCCAGGCGAACCTATGCAGGAAATGATGGTAGTTCTGCAACTGAAACTTTTGGCTGACGTCGGTTTAGTTGGATTTCCGAATGCCGGAAAGTCGACATTGCTATCATCATTATCGTCTGCGCGTCCGAAGATAGCTAATTATCCCTTCACTACATTGGAACCAAGCCTCGGTATCGTGCCTTGGCGTGACGGCAAATCGTTTGTGATGGCCGACATACCGGGTATCATAGAAGGTGCAAGCGAGGGACGCGGCATCGGATTGCGTTTTCTGAGACATATAGAGCGTAATTCTTTGCTTTTGTTCCTTGTACCATGCGAAACAGACAATATCCGGCACGATTATGAGGTGTTGCTTGATGAATTGCGCAAGTTCAATCCAGGTATGTTGGACAAGCATCGCGTGTTAGCCATTACTAAATGTGACTTAATTGATGAAGAACTGATGGAAATGCTGCATGCTGACTTGCCTAACGATGTTCCGGTCGTTTTTATTTCGGCTCCGACAGGCTATGGCCTTTCCGAATTGAAAGATGTCCTTTGGAAAGAACTGAACAGCGATTCTAACAAATTGCGTGACATATCTGCAACGGATGCTCTTGTACACAGGGAAATGGACGTCCGTAAGATTGAGGCGGATTTCTCAGAATGGGATGCCGGAATCGAAGTTTCTGAAGTCGATGTTGAAGATGACGACAGCTTTGACGAAGATGATATTATAGAAGTCTGATTTACCCATGCCCCAGCCAGTCTTGACATACTACGATGTGGCTCCGAATGTTTGCGCATTCAGCACTACGCGTCACGGAGGCGTTAGTAAGGGAAATTATGCTTCACTTAATATCCATTTATTCCAACATGATAATTTTTATGACGTACATAGAAATCGCCAAATCCTGCTTAGTGAATTGAATGTTCAGTCAAAGGATTTGTTTATGCCGCGTCAGATTCACGGAGATAAGGTGTTCAACCTGGACAAGTCGTTTTTGGAAAAACCAAAAGAGCAACAAGAACCGCTTTTGGACGGTATCGATGCTTTGATAACCAATCAAGTGCAAATATGTATCGGCGTTTCAACCGCCGATTGCGTACCTGTTCTTCTCTATGATACAAAAAACAAAGTCTCAGGTGCCGTTCATGCAGGATGGAGAGGCACATGTTTGAAAATAGTCGGGAAAACGATTGATGAGATGAGCCATGTATATGGCACAAATCCTCAAGATATAAAAGCGGTGATAGGGCCATGTATCCGGCAGGACGCCTATGAAGTGGGCGAGGATGTTTATGATGCGTTCCAAGAAGCTCATTTTGAAATGGAAAGCCTGACTAAAAAGATGAATAACCGTTGGCATCTTGATTTAGCGGCAGCTAATAGAGATTTGTTATGTCAAAAGGGAGTCCATGATGCTTCCGTATTTGATTGTGGCCAGTGTACTTGGACCAATGACAAGGATTATTTCTCAGCTCGCCGTCTTGGGATTGATTCCGGTAGAGTTTACACGGGCATAATTGTAAGAGAATAGTCGGAGGATAAAGATAGTTTTAGTTAAGTCGTTTCATTTTGTATGTAAGACGGATAATGTATGTTGAATGAGGAATACCCTTCAAAATTGTTAGGCGCTGCTGTTGAGGCCCTGGCTAATTTGCCGGGCATAGGCCAACGTACGGCGCTGCGTCTTTCACTTCATTTGTTGCGTGAAGCTCCTGAACAGACCGATGCACTGGCTGAGGCGTTGTTGGCTTTTCGTAAGGGCGTGAAACGTTGTGCTTTGTGCCATAATATTTCGGACAAGGAGCGCTGTGTGATATGTGAAGACCCTTCCCGCGACCATGGAACGGTGTGTGTCGTAGAGAATGTGCAAGATGTCATGGCTATTGAGGCCACAGGCCAATATAGAGGACGCTATCATGTGCTTGGAGGTCTCATATCTCCGATTGACGGAATAAGTCCGTCCGATTTAGAAGTGGATTCATTGGTTAAACGTGTGAACGAAGAACGGATAAGTGAGATAATATTGGCTTTAAGTCCGACAATGGAAGGAGATACAACGGCTTTTTATATATCTCGTCGCCTGGAGGGCGTATCTGTGAAGCTGACAACGATAGCTAGGGGTGTTTCAGTGGGAGATGCCTTGGAATATGCCGATGAAGTGACGTTGGGACGCTCAATTGTGAACCGCGTTCCTTTTAATAATTAACAAGTATGTCGAAGAAAATGATTCGTTTGTTTTATATAGTTCTTTGGATTGTCAGTATCGGGAGTATGCTGTGGATTGTGTGTGGCAGTTACTCCGCTATTGTTGACGAAAAAACGGCATATGTGATGAATTTGGTGGGTGTTGTCATCACTTTGCTTGGAGTGTATGCAAGCGTCAAATGGTTTGATGGTCGCGAAGTAAAGCGGTTGCTGCTCTTGACGGTACTTATAGTGATGAATGTGGTTTTTTATCGTTTGACAATGGAGACATCGTTCGTTTATTGTCTGGCTATCGCTATAGTAGCTTCGTTATTGTGTTTTCCTAAAACAAGAAAGCAATAGGTATGCCTGAGGTTTCAATCATCATAGTGAACTATAATGTAAAATACTACCTGGAACAGTGTTTGCATTCTATTCTTACTTCAGCCGAAGGGATAGATTATGAAGTTTATGTCGTAGATAATGCCTCTTCTGACGGGAGTGTCGCTTACATAAAGAGGAGATTCTCACAAAAGATGTTCCCTCAAATTCATGTGATATCAAACCGTGTAAATCTTGGATTTGGCAGAGCCAATAATTTAGCCCTTCAAAAGTGCTCGGGAAAGTATGTGCTGTTTTTAAACCCGGATACAATTTTAACGGAAAAGACCTTGAAGGACTATTTAGCCTTTTATGAGAATCATGATAATGCAGGTGCGGTCGGCGTAAGAATGCTTCATAAGGACGGAACCTTTGCATTGGAGTCACGACGTGGCTTACCGACTCCATTTACTTCTTTCTGTAAATTGGCAGGCCTGACTCGTTTGTTCCCGAAGTCCCGTTTGTTTGGACGTTACTATTTGCAATATCTTGATGATAAGGACATATGTGAAATTCAAGTCGTTTCAGGGGCTTGTATGATGGTTCCCCGCTCTGTTATAGAGAAGACAGGCGGCTTTGACAAGCAGTTTTTCATGTACGGCGAGGACATAGACTTGTCATATCGCATCATGCAAGCCGGTTTCTCAAACTATTATATCCCCACACCCATCTTGCATTACAAAGGAGAGAGCACGGAGAAAAGTTCGTTCCGTTATGTGCATGTTTTCTACGATGCGATGTTGCTGTTCTTTAACAAACATTTCAAGAGATCGTACATGCTTCTTTCTATTCCCGTACGTCTTGCCATTTATGTGATAGCTTTGCATTCGTTATTGTTGAAAAAGGCGGAGACATGGCGGACATGGCTCAAACCAGCCGGGAGTAACAATGCCAATTATTTGTTTATAGGAAAATTATCTCATTTTTCGATAATGAAGAAGTTGGCTTCGCAGTGGTCTTTGTCCGTAGATTATAAAGCCGGAGACTGTGTTTCTCTTCCTCAAGGCCATAATACGGAGGGCATAGACAAGAATAAGTATCAGTGTATCATATATGACGATGAAGCATACCCGATGTCGGAGATTTTATCTAACTTTGAAAATTCACGACAAGGCGAAATCGGCATGTTTTATCCGAAGAAAAAGATAATAATTACGAATGACAAAATTTTTGAGTTATGATAATGACGAGTTTGCTTTCTGGTGAGCGTGTTACACTTCGTGCAATGGAGCCCGAAGACCTTGAAGTTTTATACACCTTGGAGAATGACACCAAGACGTGGGACATAAGTTCAGTGAATGTACCTTATTCCCGTTATTTGCTCAAACAATTTATCGCCAAAGGTTCTCATGACATTTATTCAGATGGACAACTTCGTCTTATGGTTGAATCTATTGAAGAGGGAACCATAGTTGGCATGGTTGATCTGGTAGATTTTAATCCGCGGCATTTACGTGCAGAAGTAGGTATTGTACTTGCCAGAGACTACAGGAATCTTGGCTATGGCTCAGAATCGTTGAAGTTGATAGAAGAATACGCTTTCAATTTTCTGCATTTGCACCAGTTGTATGCATATGTTAGTTGTCGCAATGAAGCTTCTATAAGGCTTTTTGAAAAAGCAGGCTATGAGAATACATGTACCCTCAAGGATTGGCTATATTTGGGACAGGACTTTGAAGACACGAAGTTGTTTCAAAAAAATCTTTCAAAATAATTTCTGAAAAATTTGGAGGAGAAATAAAAACTTAATAACTTTGCACCGCGTTTGAGAAAGAGCGCGACAAATGGTGCGTTAGTTCAGCCTGGTTAGAATGCCTGCCTGTCACGCAGGAGGTCACGGGTTCGAGTCCCGTACGCACCGCAAGGGAGATTCAGCTGGAATCTCCCTTTTTTTAGTTGTTGTCTCGTAAGGCTGATTTTACAGATGAAAAACTGTGTGTTGTGAGTCCTGTTGGCGACATGACTTTTCCTATGTGGGAGATGGCGCAGACAACAAGGCACATAAGTTTTTTTATGTCCTTTGTAATCTGAAGCAAGTGGCTCTTGCTTTCTTATGACATGCATTGCCGATGAGTCGTGCCTGAATAAGTGGTTTATGAATTGTGCATTGTTTATTCTATAACCGTCCTGACGGGTAGAATAAGAAAAATGCGTTTTCCTTTCTATGATTATCTGTTTCTTTGTAAATTTGTAATCAAATATTCGCAGATGAAAAAGTTCGTGCGTGACATGCTTGTTTCGGACAAGGTGAAGCTTAATGATAATCATGTGTTGATTACATTGACGAATGTCCCGGGTGGCGATGTGCTTCCCGAAATGGTTCCAGGCCAATTCGTACAAGTGCTGGTCGAAGGTTCACCCGATACGTTCTTACGCCGTCCTATCTCTATCAATGATGTGGACTATGAAAAGCAGGAACTTTCTCTGCTGATCCAAAAGAAAGGGAAGGGGACGGAATGTTTGATGTCGTTGTCTGCAGGCGATAAATTGAATTTGGTATTCCCTTTAGGCGGTCGCGGATTTACCTTTCCCGCCGCTGATGAACGGATATTGCTCGTCGGAGGCGGCGTTGGCGTGGCCCCATTACTGTTCTTCGGGCGTGAATTGAGGAGACGCGGAGCGGTGCCTACGTTTTTGTTGGGCGCAAAAAGTGCAGACATGTTGCTTGAACGGGGCAAGTTTGAAGCTATAGGGAATGTGTACATTACAACAGAGGACGGGTCTGCCGGCGAAATGGGCTTCGTCACTCAGCATAGCCTTTTTGAAAAAGAGACATTCCAACGTATGGCCGTGTGTGGCCCGGCTCCGATGATGAAAGCCGTAGCTGGTGTGGCTCAAAAGTATGGTATTGAATGCGAAGTCTCATTGGAAAATATGATGGCTTGTGGTGTCGGAGCTTGTCTTTGTTGTGTGGAAAAAACCACGCGGGGTAATGTGTGTGTATGCCAAGATGGTCCGGTCTTTAACATAAATGAACTGACATGGCTGAATTGAAGGTGAACATAGGTGGCTTATGGCTGAAAAATCCAGTGATGACAGCTTCGGGCACATTCGGTTACGGATTGGAATTTGCCGATTTTGTCAACTTGAATAATTTAGGTGGTATTATTGTAAAGGGAACTACGCTTGACCCACGTGAAGGTAATAATTACCCTCGCATGGTTGAGACGGCGCAAGGCATGTTAAATTGTGTGGGGCTTCAAAATAAAGGCGTGGATTACTTTTGTACGCAAATCTATCCTAAGATTAAAGACCTCGACACGCGGGTTATTGTCAACGTGGCAGGAAATAGTCCGGAGAATTATGCTGAATGTGCCGCCCGTATTGATGAATTGGAAAAGATTCCCGCAATTGAACTCAACATATCTTGTCCTAATGTGCGCGAAGGCGGAATGGCTTTTGGCGTTACTTGCTCTGGTGCCGCGTCAGTCGTTAAAGCTGTGCGAAAAGTCTATCGAAAAACGCTCATAGTTAAACTCTCGCCGAACGTAACCGACATTACGGAAATCGCTCGTTGTGTTGAGGCAGAGGGAGCCGACAGTGTATCGCTTATAAATACACTTATGGGAATGGCAATCGATGTTGAGCGCAGGCGTCCCGTATTGAGTATTGCCACTGGGGGACTTTCTGGCCCGGCAGTGAAGCCTGTGGCTTTGCGAATGGTTTGGCAGGTAGCCAAAGCTGTACATATTCCGGTTATTGGCCTGGGTGGGATAATGAATGCCAAAGATGCGATTGAGTTTCTCATGGCCGGTGCTTCTGCTGTTGAGATTGGTACGGCCAATTTCATAAATCCGAAAGTTTCAGAAGAAGTTGTTGACGGCATTAAGGCTTGGTTGGATGACCATGGTTGTGATTCTGTAAACGACATTGTGGGTGTGTTGGACAATTAAAAACATTGCTATTAACATATTTAATTTGAATCGTATGAAAGAACTTAAAGGAACAAAAACAGAAAAGAATCTTCAGGCTGCATTTGCTGGAGAATCTCAGGCACGCAACAAGTATTCGTACTATGCCAGTCAAGCGAAAAAGGATGGCTATCAACAAATCGCGGCAATCTTTGATGAAACTGCCGATAATGAAAAAGAGCATGCCAAAATGTGGTTTAAGCTGCTCCATGGCGGGAAAATTCCCACGACAACGGTAAATTTGAAAGACGCAGCCGATGGTGAGAACTACGAGTGGACAGATATGTACGAGCAATTTGCAAATGAGGCCGAGGAAGAGGGCTTTGTTGAAATCGCAGAGAAGTTTCGCTTGGTCGGTGCTGTAGAAAAAGAGCACGAGGAGCGTTATCGCAAATTGTTGAAGAATATTGAGGAGAAGGTTGTCTTTTCAAAGTCGGGCGATGCCATTTGGCAGTGCCGCAACTGCGGACATATTTGCATCGGCAAGGTAGCTCCTGAGGTTTGTCCCGTATGTGATCATCCGCAGAGCTTCTTTCAAGTCAAGCCAGAGAATTATTAATTAGCATAAGTCAGACACACGCGGCAGCCAAATGGTTGCCGCGTGTGCTTTTCCCGAGTCGCGATTTCGGTTAATTGATATTGAAGATTAAAGTCGTGGCTCCGATGGTGATAATTGCGCCATCCTCCATGTTAATCCTGTCTTGGTCCTGAAGTATTCGGTCTTGATAGAACGTACCAGTGGTACTCGGCGCATCTCTTAGGATATAACGCAGTCTGCCGGCCTTGTCGGGCGCAACATTTACGATACAATGGGTCGTATCTATGCTTGGATCGCTTGTAATTATTGGATGGGTGGCGTTCGTGCCTTTTACATATCGCCCGATGATGTTTTCTCCAGGAATCAAGTTTAATTCCTGGCGTTCATGAAACGTGTTTGCCACGACTATAAATTTAGCCGGTGATTCTATTGACTGCTGTTGTGTCTCTGATGTCTTGCTTCGTACACGGAATTGCTTTTTGCAGGCAGGGCATGTGAAAATCAGCACACGTCCTTCGGGATATGCTTGCTCGTTAAATGTGATGTATGCACCACACTTGGGACATGAGACACGCTTCATCAGGTTTTGAGGGAATGTTAGGGGATAATTCTAAGAATCCATGCCTCTGAAAACTCCGCATGTGCCCTTAGCCTGCGAAGAGCTTGGTATGCGCTCGTTTCAGTGTCGTATTTGCTGTAGATGACACGGCTCATATGTTTGTCCATGATATAACAGGCCTCTTTCAAACCGGCTTTATTTAATTGTCCGATAAATGTCTGGGCGTTGTTCTTCTTGATAGCGCTGGCTAAAACGATGGTGTAGTATGGCGTGTCGGACACAACTTCCTGTTGTGGCGCTTCTTTTTTCACCGCAGTTGTATTCACGGCTATCTGTTTCGGCGTTGCTGCCGGTTTGTAGGTTAATGGGATGTTATATATAAAAGGACTGGAAGCCGTAAGTCCCTGTTCTTTGTTTTGAGTGTCGATAACAGGTGAAGAGAACGTGAGAAATGAGACGACAGCCACAATGGCGGCGGCTGCATAATGGGTAAACGTCTTGTTCAGTCTGATAACGTAGTAATTCTTGTTCTTTCCGGTTTGATGTGTGTGCTGTTTCGAGAAAATGGAATCCTCGATTGGTGATGCCGTTTCCTCTTTTTTCATGACATATTCGCTTTGTTGGAACGACTCAAGGCCATATAGTTCCGGCGATGCCACACCTGAAATGTGATTAGGTGAATATACCAGTCTGTTACTCCCCTCCAATGTAATCTTACCTATATTCTCAAACAGGAATTCTCCGGTTGAATTCAATGTAGATCTGATTTGCTCGATTTCTTGTTTGAGTATGCCGGAAGCTTCAGGGTATGTAATGTCGTATGTCTGCATATATGCTTGCACCAATAATCCGTCATTAATGGTCAGTTTCGGATTAAAAGAGAGCGAACGTACGGGAGGGAAAAAAGCACCGTCTTCTTCGGCTTGGTAAGAAGGTTCATAGTGTGCCACAAATCCCCCGAAGTCGGGCAGTATAACGCAGTCGTGCGTAAGCAAAAGCTTTTCTATGTATCTTTCTATTCTTTCCATACTGCAAAGTTACAATTACTTTTTGTTATATGTGTGAGAGGTTTTACATTAAATCATTTGGTTTTTGAAGTTCTTTGTATAAGATTGAAACCATGTTTGATATAGAAAATTTTTAATGCGACACTTTAATTGTTATGTCCCACATGATTCTATTTATGTCCGATTCAAAAAATGCCATCTCGCTTGTTCATTTCAGCGAAATGAATTAGCTTTGCACTTAAAAGCGTTAGTGATGACATATATTGAGACAAACATACCGGGAGTCTATGTTATAGAACCCCAAGTCTTCGGTGATGCCCGGGGATATTTTATGGAGACTTACCGCAAGTCGGACTTTGACAGATTTATCGGGCATACGGTCAATTTTGTTCAAGACAACGAATCCAGTTCGTCCTATGGCGTACTGCGCGGATTGCACTATCAACGAGGCAAGTGGAGCCAGGCTAAACTGGTGCGCGTGTTAATGGGGCGCGTGTTGGACGTGGCCGTAGATATCCGCAAGAGTTCTCCTGCCTTTGGTAAACATGTGATGGTTGAACTCAGCGACGAGAACAAGCGTCAGCTGTTTATCCCGCGGGGTTTCGCACATGGCTTTTTGGTTCTTTCAGATAAGGCCGTGTTTACTTATAAAGTGGACAACCAATATATGCCATCGGCTGAAGCATCCATACGTTTTGACGACCCAGAGATTGGCATAGAGTGGCCTATATCGCCCGGAGAAATGCTTTTGTCAGAGAAAGACAAACGCGCAGTGAACTTAAAAGACGCAGTATTGTTTGATTGAATACCCACATGCAACATATTAGGAATTTCTGCATAATTGCCCACATTGATCATGGGAAATCGACTCTGGCAGACCGCTTGTTGGAGTTTACCAAAACAATTGACGTGACCGAAGCCCAGATATTGGACGACATGGATTTGGAACGTGAGCGTGGAATTACGATTAAGAGCCACGCAATCCAAATGGAATATCACTACAAAGGGGACATATACACGTTGAATCTTATAGACACGCCGGGGCATGTTGACTTTTCGTACGAAGTAAGCCGGAGTATTGCTTCGTGTGAAGGGGCTTTGCTGGTTGTAGATGCCACTCAGGGCGTCCAGGCTCAGACTATTTCGAATCTATATATGGCTATAGACCATGACTTGACAATTATTCCCGTTATCAATAAATGTGATATGGACAGCGCAATGCCGGAAGAAGTCGAGGACGAGATAGTTGATTTGATCGGTTGTAAACGTGAGGAAATTATACGTGCATCTGGACGGACGGGAATGGGGGTTGAGGAAATCCTTAATGCGGTTGTCGAACGCATACCTCATCCTGTGGGCGATGTAAATGCCCCATTGCAGGCCTTGATATTTGACTCCGTGTTTAATTCATTCCGTGGTATTATTGCGTATTTCAAAATTCTAAACGGCGAAATCCATTCTGGACAACACGTAAAGTTCGTTAATACCGGCGAAGAATACGATGCCGACGAGATAGGTGTGCTTAAGATGGACATGTGTCCGCGAAAGGTGCTTTCTTGTGGCAACGTGGGATACATTGTAAGCGGTATAAAGACGGCTACGGAGGTTAAAGTGGGCGATACAATCACTGACGCGGCTCATCCATGCGACAAAGCCATTGCCGGGTTTGAGGAAGTAAAGCCTATGGTGTTTGCCGGTATTTATCCTATCGAAACTGAGGATTTCGAAAACCTACGTGCATCTCTTGAAAAGTTGCAATTGAACGATGCTTCTTTGACATTCATGCCGGAATCTTCGGCTGCGTTAGGTTTTGGTTTCCGATGCGGTTTCCTAGGTTTGCTTCACATGGAGATAATTCAGGAACGGCTTGACCGCGAGTTTGACATGGATGTCATCACAACGGTACCCAACGTTTCGTATCAGGTGTTTACCAAGAAGGGTGAGGTGCTTGAAGTGCACAATCCTTCGGATATGCCCGACGTGACAGAGATTGAACATGTGGAGGAACCATATATCCGTGCCAGCATCATTACTGCGTCCGAGTATATCGGTCCTATCATGACGTTGTGCCTAGATAAGCGCGGCGTACTGGTAAATCAGGAATATGTAGCGGGAAATCGTGTGGAATTGAACTTTGATTTGCCGCTCGGAGAAATAGTTATTGATTTTTATGACAAACTGAAGAGCATTTCCAAGGGATATGCGTCGTTCGATTACCACATCAGCGGTTTCCAACGTTCAAATCTGGTGAAGTTGGACATACTTCTGAACGGCCAGCCCGTAGATGCGCTTTCCACTCTCACACATGCTGACAATGCAGTCCGTTTTGGCCGCCGCATGTGTGAGAAATTGAAAGAACTTTTGCCGCGTCAACAGTTTGATATCGCCATTCAAGCGGCTATCGGAGCAAAGATTATCGCGCGTGAAACCGTTAAGCAGGTCCGCAAGGACGTAACTGCCAAGTGCTATGGCGGTGATATCAGCCGTAAACGCAAACTATTGGAGAAGCAGAAGCGTGGTAAGAAACGTATGAAGCAGATTGGCAATGTGCAGGTGCCGCAGAAGGCGTTTCTTGCGGTATTGAAGCTGGACTAAGTTTGAATCCTTTTATTTTTCAACGATACGTCGGGCTCCGACGTATCGTTTTGTGTAATATGCAGACGATTTGAAACTGTCAATGACGATTCCCTTGCGTGCTGCATGAATGAAACGGAAGTCGCCGTCGGACATGACTTCTGTCACAATGCCTACGTGGCCGATGGTGTGGGTGTGGCGCGAGCCTGTGAAGAACACCAGGTCGCCTTTCTTCAAGTCGTTTTTCTTTACAGCGGTTCCGTCGTGTATCTGGTCGCGTGAACTGCGTCCCAACTTGATGCCAAATTGGCGGAACACGTAGCTGGTAAATCCTGAACAGTCGAAACCGCGCGGACTGGAGGACCCGCGACGATAGGGATGGCCTATATATTTTTTTGCCTCGCGGATGATGTCGTCGGAAGTCACGTTGCCGGCTACGGATTCCGGCTTGGTTTTAAGGGAGTCGGACTGGGCTGTGGGCGAAAGGGCGGTGGGGGCTGCAATGGCGGAGGCGGACCATGGCATGAAGGCTGTTGCCATGACAATGACGGTGCAGACTGTCAGGTAATGCGACATACGCGAACCTATGTTTGACATGGCAGCGTTTATGTCGGACTTGGTTTTGACTAAATCGGACATATTACCGCAGGCGTTTGAGTTCGAGTTTTTGTTCACAGAAATCGGCTGCGGCTTCCCGATGAGAAACGATGACAAGTGTCTTATCGCTGAAATGACTTTTTATATTCTGCAACACATGTAGCTCGGTGTCGGCGTCAAGTGCCGATGTGGCCTCGTCAAGCAGCAGAATGGAGCCGGGACGTAGGAAAGCGCGGGCGATACAGATGCGTTGGGCCTGACCTTCTGAAAGTCCGTAGCCTTGTTCTCCGCATACGGTGTCGATACCTTCGGGTAATTCGAAGACGAAGTCGGCACAAGCGAGGTGTAAGACGCGTACCATATCTTCCGTTGTGGCGTTTGGGTCGCCCAAGAACAGATTGTCGCGGATGGAACCGCTGAACAGGGTGTTGCCTTGTGGCACATAGGAGAAGTTGTTGCGTGTTTCGGCGCTGGCAGGTACTTCCTGAGAGCCGTTATATAGGACTAATTCTCCGCTTTCGGGGCTTATGAGGCCGAGCATAAGGCGGATGAGCGTGGTTTTTCCTGCACCTGTCTCGCCCATAATCACAGTTGAACTGCCCGGGGGGAAGTGATAGGAAAGTGCATGTATGATATGTTTTTCTTCAGAATAATGAAAGTCGATGTTTTTAATGCGTATTCCGATGCTTTTTCCCAAAGATACGGTTTTCTTATGTTTGTTTTCGCGAGGAATTTCTTCGAGTTCCATCAAACGTTCACTGGCTGTGAAGGTGCTTATGATGATTGGTATATATTGTGTAAGGCTTTTAGCCGGCCCTTGAATCTGCCCGACAAGTTGTATGAAGGCGATGAGGGCGCCGTAAGTGATTATGCCGGCTTGCAACTGGTGTGCGCCCCATAGGAAAGCGAACAAGTAGCCGGCAGCAAAGCCTATGCTGAGCACTGTGGCGGAGATGGAGGAAAATTTAGTCTTTTCGCGAACTTGTTTCGACAGCTTGTCTTGCACCAGCATTAACCTGGAAACGAGGGAGTCGTCTTGTTCGAGCGCTTTAATCACAGTACGGTTTTGCAGACTTTCTTGTATGATGGCTTGTGCCTTACTGTCACTCTGGCGAATCTTATGTGTGAGCGAGCGCATCTTTTTTACATACATTTTACTGATTAGCAGGAAGCAGGGCATCAGAACTACAATGACGCAAGCCAATGTTTTGTCCATCAGAAACAGGAATATGAATGCGCCAGTGAATTGTACGATGACGGTAATGAGAGACGGAATGGACTCTGTGGCGAATGAAACAATCTGTGACACATCTTTCTCAATTCGATTTATGACATCGCCGCTATGATATTTTTCCATGCCGCTCCATTTACTCATCAAGACATGCGCAAATAGGCGACGCTGCATCGTATTCTGCGCTTTGACGCCGAGTATGGCGCGAATCCAACGGCTGGCATACGAGAATGCAATTTGTATGGCAATGGTGGCAATGAGAAAAATGGCGGCGCTGGCGAACGTGAATGACTTGTTTTGTCCTGTAGCAATGTCAACGGTCAACTTGGTGCATAAAACAAAGAGCAGGTCCAACAACACGATAGTCACGCCAATAAATGTATTGAGAAATATTTGTGTTCTGTTTTGCTTAATTTCATCCCAAAGCCACTGTATGATACTCCGCACACTATAATGCACGTGTTGCTCCTCAGAATCGTGGACTCTGAATTTATCCAAGTATTTGTTGATAAACTTTGAAAGGTAAATCATCGGCGTCCAGTTTGAGTTAATTGCGTTGGTCTACACCCCACATAAGTTTATTACGGAGTGTGTCGAAAAAGTTTACATTATTTCTTTTGACAACATGTATTGAGAACGGTGCTTTCCGTATTTTAAGTTCTGTAGAATCGTTGCAACTGATGCTACGTCCGTCAATCGCTGTCAGATAATTGTGATTGCGGCTCTTAATTGACAGTTTGATTGTGATGGTATCGTCTAAGACGATAGGACGTACGTTCAAACTGTGTGCGGCAACAGGTGTAAGGACGATGGAGTGGGAGTCTGGTGCAATGATGGGGCCACCTACGCTTAACGAATAGCCGGTTGATCCGGTCGGAGTGCTGACAATTAAGCCGTCTGCCTGATATGTGGTCAGATAGTTCCCGTCTATAATGGTGTCAATACGAATCATGGAAGAATTATCGTGTTTCAAAACTGCCACTTCATTGAGTGCGTATGGATGGGATAGGAATGGTGTTTCACTAGATTGAACTTTGAGCACACTGCGTTTCTCTATGTGGTATTCATTGTCATATATAGCGGAAACCATTTCGGAAACAGCTTCCGGTGTCACATCTGCTAAAAAGCCCAAGCGGCCTGTGTTGATACCGATAATGGGGATTTCTTTCTCTCCGACGCGGGCTGCTGTGTTCAGAAACGTTCCGTCGCCGCCGAAACTTATGGCAAAGTTTGCCGTAAAATCATTATTGTTGATGATTTCCACAGCATCAGACGAAACATCTAAAACGTCGTTTATGTATTTATAGAACTCAGACTCCACGGCAAGCGACACCTCACGCGCCATTAAGAACTTCAACAAAGCGTTGATGCATTTTGCGTTCTCCAAATGATATTTATTGCCGAAAACGGCAAATTTCAGTTTGTTCTTGTCCATTACTTTGTTTTTTCTGTCTGAATAACTCCGGGGCGGAAAGAAATTAGTATTTTTGCAAAGAGTATCAGCAAAAATACAAAAAAAATACGTAGTGAAGTATTATTGACAAAAAATTGTGTAGAAAATGACCAGACTTAGCGTAAACATAAATAAAATTGCCACTCTCCGCAATGCACGCGGTGGCAACAACCCTAACGTTTTGAATGTGGCTTTAGACTTGGAGATGTACGGAGCTCAAGGCATCACAGTCCATCCCCGTCCTGACGAACGCCATATTAAGTATAACGATGTTCTGGAACTTCGCCCTGCTATTCGGACAGAGTTTAATATAGAAGGCTTTCCTGACGAACGTCTGATTGATTTGGTTCTTAAAGTGTCCCCTTCTCAAGTAACATTAGTCCCAGACAGTCCAGAGCAAATCACATCTAATACCGGCTGGAATACGAAAGAGAATCAGAATTTCCTAGTTCCGATAATTGATGTTTTTAAAAAGGCTGGCATAAGGACATCTGTTTTTGTTAATGCTGAAGAAGAAATGGTGCTATATGCGGCTAAGGCCGGTGCAGATAGGGTGGAACTTTACACGGAACCTTATGCCAGCCATTATAAAAACAAAACGGAAGCTATCAAGCCCTTTGTTCGGGCTGCCATGAAGGCACGTGAATTAGGATTAGGTTTGAATGCCGGGCACGATTTGTCCCTAGAAAATTTGAAATACTTTCATGTTACCATTCCTTGGCTTGATGAAGTAAGCATTGGACACGCTCTGATTTGTGACGCCCTGTATATGGGTTTGCAAAAGACCGTTGAAGCCTACTTAAAATGCCTGAATTAATAAATGAATTCCGACATGGATGCTGTTATTGTTGTAGCTGGTGGTAAGGGGGTGCGAATGGGAAGCGACGTTCCCAAGCAATTTGTGCCATTATGTGGCCTGCCAGTTCTTATGCATACGCTATATCGTATCAGAGAAGCGGTTCCGGGGGCGGAAATAATTGTTGTACTGCCTCGGGAACATAAGGATTATTGGCTTACTCTTTGTGGCAGATATCACTTTACCGTTCCTCACCGGACGGTAGCGGGAGGTAGCAGCCGCTATGAGTCGGTTAGTAATGGTCTAAATGCATGTCATGTTTCGGCAGATTCGATTATCGCTGTTCATGACGGTGTAAGACCCTTTGTGAGTGTTGACGTAATTAAACGGAGTTTTGAGATTGTTCGGGAGAAGCTTGCGGTTGTACCTGCGGTAAACCCAGTAGAAACGTTGCGCACGGGAAGTATGGACGACTCAAGGAGACTATGTCGTGACGCATGTTGGTTAGTACAGACGCCTCAGGTGTTTTTGGCAAGCGTTATCAAGGAGGCCTACGAGCATGAATACGATATGAGTTTCACTGACGACGCATCTGTTGTGGAGTCGGCAGGACACAGAATTACTTTAATTGAAGGTAATCGCGAGAATGTTAAGCTTACGACGCCCATGGATTTGGCATGGGCTGAAGCATGGTTGACCCAGAAAAAGGCGAGATAGAGATGTATGATGTATTGTCCCAGAACATTCAGTATTTACATGGTGTGGGGCCGCGCCGTGCCCAATTACTGAACGAAGAACTCGGGATATATACACTGCATGACCTGTTGTATCATTTTCCTTACAGGTATATTGACCGCTCCCGTATATATACTGTACACGACCTTTCGGATGGTATGCAATATGTGCAACTGAAAGGAAGTCTTCTTGGATATGAGACACTCGGTAAGGGGAGTGCACGGCGCATTGAGGCAGATTTTACAGACGGAACGGGATATGTTCGTTTGGTGTGGTTTAAAGGTTTGAAGTATGTCGAGCGTACTTTGAAGACAGGTGTGACTTATTTGTTGCTTGGTAAACCTACATTATTTAATAACAGATTTAATATTGCCCATCCCGAACTGGATGTGTTAAAAGATGACAGTTCGTTGGACGGAATCACAGGTTTGCGTCCTGTGTATAGGGTTACGGAGAAAATGAAGCGTGCTGGTCTCACTTCGGGCGCTATTGAGGAAATGGTTGATGCGGTTTTTTCTCAATTGAAGGGATTGAGCATTGCAGAGACGTTGCCTGACTATCTTCTTTCCCGATGTCATCTGATGGGACTCAACGATGCTATACGCAAAATCCATCATCCTGAAAGTCTCAGTGTGATTCCGTCGGTTGAGCTGCGGCTAAAGTTTGAGGAACTGTTTTATGTGCAATTGGATGTCCTCAGTTATGCTAAAGACCGTGTTATCAAGTATCGTGGTTTCCGTTTTTCTCGAGTCGGTGACTATTTTATGCGCTTTTATCATGAGTGTCTGCCTTTCGAGTTGACTTCTGCGCAAAAGAGGGTCATACGTGAAATCCGGCATGATTTAGGCAGCGGTCGCCAGATGAATCGTCTTTTGCAGGGAGATGTGGGCAGTGGAAAGACTATGGTATCTGTGATGACCATGCTCATAGGTATTGACAACGATTATCAATCTTGCATCATGGCACCCACGGAAATTTTGGCGGAACAACATTGTGCTACGATGCAAAGGCTGCTTGGTCCGATCGGTGTCCGTGTGGAATTATTGACAGGTACAGTTAAAGGAAAGCGTCGCCAATCTGTGCTGGATGGTTTGCAAGACGGAAGCATTCATGTTTTGGTCGGGACTCACGCACTGCTGGAAGACACGGTTAATTTCAAAAATTTGGGCGTTGCAGTCATAGATGAACAACACCGTTTCGGAGTTGAGCAACGCTCGAGGCTTTGGCTGAAAAACGAGTTTCCACCTCATATTTTGGTAATGACGGCTACGCCGATTCCTCGCACACTTGCGATGACGGTTTATGGAGATTTGGACGTTTCAGTCATAGATGAGTTGCCGCCAGGCCGAAAACCGATAAAGACAGTCCACTTTTATGACAAGGCTGTCGAACAACGGGTGCAACTGGTCCGTTCTGAAGTGGCAAAAGGGCATCAAGTGTATTTTGTATACCCGCTTATTAAAGAGAGTGAGAAAAGTGATTTGAAGAATCTCGAAGAAGGATTCCGCCAAATCTGTAAACAATTTCCCGACCTCAATGTCGGGATGCTGCATGGCAAAATGAAACCATCGGAAAAGAACGACGTGATGCAGTCATTCGCATCTGGTGAACTCCATCTGCTGGTTTCCACTACGGTGATTGAAGTTGGTGTAGATGTTCCCAATGCTTCTGTGATGATTATTGAGAATGCAGAGCGCTTTGGTCTTGCCCAGCTGCATCAACTCCGAGGTCGGGTGGGGCGTGGTGCAGAGCAAAGCTATTGTGTCCTGGTTACAGGCTACAAACTCTCAGAAAATACACGCCGTCGCGTAGAAATTATGTGTGAAACCACAGATGGTTTCCGCATAGCTGAAGAAGATTTGAAACTTCGCGGACCTGGCGATTTGGAAGGCACGCAACAGAGCGGCGTAATCTTCACTTTCAAAATTGCAAATATAGCCCGTGACGGAGAATTGTTGCAACAGGCCCGCGAAGTAGCGAGACAGGTCGTTGATGAAGACCCTTTGCACGAGTTGCCTCAAAATAAAATACTCTGGTCTCAGCTTAAACTCCAGAGAAAAACAAACACGAATTGGGCGGCAATCTCATAAAAAACCTTAAGTGTCAGTCATTATATTTTGCAATTCAAACAATAATTCGTATCTTTGCAACGTTATAATAACGAATTCCCATTTGAAACGTCATATAATGATATATAAAACCATCAAAACAGCCCTTATTTCAAGCCTTAGCCTATTTGCTTTTATCACTGTGGCCCAAGCGCAAGATTTAATGGCCCGTCAGGCAAACATGGACCGACAACTTCGGGCCGTCGATTCAGTTAGTTTGCGTCGTACTATACAAAAAGAACGTAATTACAATCCCAACAACCTTTATACCTCGTGGGATAACTCCGGTTTCGATGTATATCGTAACCACGCCAAACCTTTGTATTACAAAATTGACCTTCGTGGTTTCACTATGCCAACTCCGAGCCGTCAGGTCACTTCTAACTTTGGCTATCGTCGACAATTCCGTCGCAATCACTATGGTTTGGACATCAAAGTCTATACAGGCGAT
>JAEEGL015916527.1_pt1 | contig 20260 bp, 20 predicted proteins | sample 9134231 | NCBI WGS metagenome assembly JAEEGL01 (sample SAMN16246548, study PRJNA631951) | gut metagenome | biome: gut microbiome; feature: rumen; material: fiber-attached | host: Bos | place: Iran: Karaj | collected 2018-10 | reverse complement strand
ACTTCCAGACTCCAAGCATTCCACATTATGCCATATGTTCTTGGATATATCTACCCCATAGAGCCCTTCCTCTGGGCAGAGAATAACACTCTTTATCACTGTACCATCATCATTGTAGGTATTCACCCTAACCCTACCACGAAGTAGCACAAACGACTCATCTTTTGTCGGATGGCGATGTATCTCAACCTTCGTTCCTGGCTCAACAGCATTGAGGAAGCGATGGCATTTATCATCAAGGCTCTGATGGAAGTTATAGTTCATCCTCAGCCTTGGAGATGCTTTAGCCTGCGCGGAAACTTCGTCCAAAAGATTATAATCTATGATTTTCATTGATCACTATTAACTATAATCTCTTAACTATCATCTAATCAAAGATACCCTTTGCATTTCCTCCAGCACCAATGCCATATTTGCCAAAGTGGTTTCCAAAGCACTTCGCTGGGATAATGCCTGAGGTATCGCAAATTTCTCCTTAACGTGAACAGTCCACGCCTAAAGCGATCATTTGCGGAATAGAACCGATTTCGCTCATCATAATGGCCAAAGTTACCCCCTCTCATTATCTCCTCTAGCAAGAAGCGCCCCTCTTCTTCATTGGGCAGGCAAAGCATCATCTTTTTATCAATGCCCAAAACCACATCCTCAATATACATTATTGCGCCAACAAATTTTCGTAGCCCCAAGTCGCGTAATACAGCAAAAGCCTTATCCCGCTCCTCTTTTGTTGAATGCTTGAGAATGTAGTAATAATCTATGAGTTGCCTAAGTCCTATCCCTTCTTCGAATATATGGCGGTTAATATGTATAAGAGAATATACCAAGTTAAACTGAATTGTAGGATAAGCAAAGCCCACTTTGGCATCCTCATTCTCAAACTGTTCCTTTGAATTTTTTCTGAAGAACTTTTGGAGCTTTTTGTTCTTAAACGGATTATACATCCATGACGGTCTAAAATGCACCTCTACTTCAACGTCATCAAAAAAAGCACATCCAGAATGGACATAGTCTATATTTCGAATACCAATATAATTGTTTCTTAGTTTTGTAACTGTGTCATTCTGTGTTCCATCCACCCATATATCAATATCACCACTCTGCCTAAGCAATGGTTCTGGATATAGCTGTGCAACACCTTGTCCTTTCAATACACAAGTTTTACAATTCCAATGAGCTAAAATTCCAGAAAGCATCTCAGCCCGATGGTTTACAATCCTATTCTGCTGCTTAATCTGCTCTGAAAGCCCTACTGCCTCACAGATAGCAATTCTATCAACGCCATTGACCTTGATACCCTTAATTGCATCAAATACAATCCCGAAAACAGCCTGCTCTTCCGCCTGCTTTAAAACCTCACGGAATTCACTAGCAGATAAAGAACCAGTATATGGCTGGTTTGATAATGCGCAGCGAAGTATCTCGAATAGCTTTTCCATTTTCATAAACTGTGGTGGCATTATGTGCCCTTCCTTGCAAATGTTCTAAACACCCAACCTCGAACGCTATTGGGAAGCATCAACTGGATGATAAAACGCTCAACATAATTCACTGCGTACTGCGTGCGTGATATCATTCCCTCTTTTAGCATCAATCTCTTAATGCCCATTTCACTATCGAAGTATTTTCTTCCCCCTCTACGCGAATACTGATCAAGACCAGATCTCATGTTTACAAGTTCATCTGGAAGGTTCGCCATAATACAATGGTTTTTCATCAAACGAACCCATAAAAAATAATCCTCATTCCAAAACCAATCCTGATAATTCCCCACTTTCAATATGGCCTCCTTACGAAACATTACCGTTGGATGATTAAAAGCACACCGACTCTTCATATAGTCGTATATATCTTCGTTAGACAAGGGAACCTCTCTACGAGCAACTATATTATCAGGTGTACCAATAAACTCTGTTATTTGACCACCAACAATATCACACTCCGGATGCGTCTCTAAGTATGCTAGTTGCTTCTCAAACCTATCTGGAGTACAGATGTCGTCACTATCCATTCGGGCTATAATACTATACTTAGCATTCTCAACTCCAAGTCTCAATGCATTACCCAACCCTCCGTTCTTTTCAAGTTTAATAATATTTAGGGCATCACCATATTTGTCCTTATACTCCAATAACAAACGGGACAACTCGTGAGGTACGGGGCCATCTTGAACTAGTACTATTTCGTCTGGTTTAACACTTTGATGTACTAACATACTGTCAAGTGCAACTCTGACAAATTCTGGTTTGTCGTTTTTATAAACGGATGTACAAACGCTAAAATATTGCATGAGCTTTCTTTCTATTAATGACCTTTTTAAAACAGGATAGTAAACGACAAATACAATATATTATCCCCCTCTCATCTGCTGAAACAATTGCTAACACTCAGGATATCATATCAATCGAATTACAAAGAACAATGATGAGCAAGATGTTTAGTAAATATTTTATTTTACAAACAACTTATTATTATTTCTACTCTTTATTCTATGAAATAAATCTATGTATGCTGGTATGAATAAATTTATATAACAAGCACATTTTATAATGCAAAATACATTCCTTTGCCTTGCCGCTATCAACATAACCTCAAATGCATGAGCACATCTAATTCTGTAGCGGTTGTAAAAAGAGTATTTGTTTATTATATGTTTCATTTCATCAAACCACTCTCGCTTCCTCTTTATTATATTATCTAAATTAGGGCGATTTGTGGTATCATCACCATGAATCTTTACCAAATAATCGTTAAGAACACCTATTTTATATTGCTCCAGAAAATCCACAAAAAACTGTAATTCCTGATGACGCAGGAGCTTTATGTTGAACATTGGAGTATTCATAACATATTCCTTCCTTCCTAAAAATGCTGGAGTTCCAATATCTACTTGACGCAGCAGGACATTGAACTGAAGGTTTTTATTTGAATATGGTGCAGCCTCCATTACCTTTATACCATTATAATACGTGCTGCAAAGGCAAACACAGGCGTCCACTTCAGGATGCTCGGACAAGTATTTCACTTGAAGTTCAGCTTTGGTAGGTTCCCATTCATCATCATCGTCAAGAAAACCTATAAGCTCACCTTTTGCAGCTTCTATTCCCACATTTCTTGCCTTAGCACCATTCACATGCATATCTTGCATTACCAGTCGTACACGAGGTTCGTCGACAAAAACCTTTAAAGCCTGCTTTACCTGAACAGTGTACTCATCATTTGGCTCGTTATCATTCACCACAAGCACTTCAACATTTGGATAAGTCTGATTAAGCACACTATTAACAGCTCTTACCAGTGAATCACATCGCTTATATGTCGGAATAATACAAGAAATCAACGGAGAATTTGTCATAAATATTATATAATTATAGTTTAAAAAACGCTATTACAATAGCCTTATTTTACAGTGGTATTCCCTTTAAGAATAGATTTTACCTTTATATAAAAAGAAGGGGAAAGGACTCCTATATAGCCAATTAAAAAATAGGCAATAGCTTTAACAGCACCTTCTCTTTTCCAATTATATCTGAAATGAATTTTAGGAGAGTTCATTGGATTATGTAAAATCTTCCATCTAGTTGATAAAGATAACTCTCTATTGCAGTACTTAGGGATAAAATCATCATGTCTATCTGCGATGCCAACATATTTTGGCGCCAGGAATACTTTATACCCTTTCTCTCTAACCCTGAAACCATAATCGAAATCACCACCTCCATGAATGTAGTTGTCATCTATCATGCCAACTGACAAAAAAATCTCATAAGGAATCAAAACTAGATTGCCATTCATATTTACTACTTCCTGAAGCTTACCATTCGGCTCTATCAATTTCTCGTCTTTCGTTTTCCCACCGTATGATAATTTTCCAAGGTTATCACGAAAGGCGCCAGTAATAACAACTTCATTTGAGGATACATCAAACATCGTTCGCAATGCGTCGGGATAAATATCCGAATCGTCATTATACCATAAGAAATAATCATACTTCTCTTTTCCTGCAACGGCCGTCTTCCAGGCCATATTCATGCCGCCACCCCAAAAAAGATTACCATTTCCATTAATAATTCTAATATCTGGAAACTCCTTTTTTACAGCCTCCGTAGTACTATCCGTACTACCATCATCCGTCATATAAATATCGAAGCGAAAGTCTACACCCAAAAAAGCAATGGCATCACTAAGAGAGCGCAAGCCTTTTAATGTTATTTCACGACGATTAAAAACGGTGATCAAAACAGCTACTCTTGTCATAATATATGCTACACTAGAGATTATATACATTTAGTTGATATCAGGTTTCCTTTATCACCAGTCTGTATCGTAGGGGATTGATTCTTCTCATTGCGTCTACTATATTTCATGATGACCAACATACAGAACAAATAGAGCATAAAATAATGCATCTCATTTATATGAAAAGGTCTCTGAAGATAATTCAATGACATTATTAAGATAGCGCCTAATACCTCTCTTTTTTTTGCAAAAAAAACAGCAATAAATAAGAGTGGTAAGTAAGTAATAAACATGCCGACAATACCGTCTTTAGCCAATATCTCATAGGGATTATCCGAAGACATTGTACCAGATGAAGCATCAAGATTTTTCGCTCCTATGCCAAATACTGGTGATTTGTCAAAAATTTTTTTTGTATATTCCGCCTGATCAAATCTTGTTGTTTCAATTGTTCCGCCATCAAATCTTCCGACTGTATATTTTAAAAATCCCTCATTAGTAGATAGAAACCTTACTGAAATAAATGCTATTGGTGCTAAAACAACAAAAAGAAGTATCAATGATTTTAAACGATTGCCATAGAACCAAAAAAGATAAAGTGGCAAAAGAATAAAATATGCTGAAGAGAACGTAAATAAAAGAGTTATGATTATTATTATTTCTACTTTTTTATTATCAAATGTCATTTTGTTAAATAATAGTGCAAACATCCCCCAAAAAGCAAAAGCGCCAGGTTCATCGAAGAAACCATTGATACGCGCAAAATTACCTATATGAACTTTTACAAAAGTCAATCCATAAAATTCATAAAGATCTCCATAATCATTAAATGATATAGATGATATTGGGCTGATAACATCCAGATATATAAGAATAAAGGCAATTAGACCAAGTCCTCCTTGAATAGCTATTGTATTGCAATATACTTTCGTAAAGGAAAACAAGGAAGAATCTTTACTTAGTAACAATAATGAAAAATACGCTAATAATATCAAAAAAACTCTAACCAAATATGAAGTATCATTATAAAAAAGGAAATACATCAACCATACAATCGACTGGCAAGCCATCATAATTACAATGGCAGGTGGAATATAGCCTTTCCCTTTTTTTATTAAACACAAAAAAGAGATAATTACGAGAAAAAACACCGCCACAACATTTGTGTCCGGCAACCCCCAAAAGTAAAAAAACAAATATGGGTACATACATAATTGCATTAACACAATTATGATATTTGAAAACCCTATCCTTTTAACTATAGACTCTTTCATGATAGTTTTATATGTTCGTATTATTTCCCAAATTATCCATACTGTCAGTTCACTGTGTCAAGAACACCTATTTCATTGTAAATATTTTTAGTTCTGAAATGACTCGTTGCGCTGAAACTTTTTTTAGACAAAAAAAAGGAATACTTTCCTCATATATGCAATTATGTCCACATCCAAAACAATCCATCATATAAGCAACTACAATTGGATTAAATTCTGGGAAAGGCATGTCTTCAGGATATGGTAGGAATCTTCCGTAATGGCCTCCCGGGCACACACATATTGATCTTACATGTGTAGCTGCAGCTATATGCACCGGGGCGCTATCATTTCCGACCAAAAAATCAGCTCCGCCAATTATGTTAATCAATTCATATATCGAGAGTTTATTGACCAAATTAATTATACGGTCTTTATTCTGTACATTTTTAATTATTTGTGACGCATTAACATAATCCAGTGTACCGGCTCCAGTTAAGATAACTCCATATTGTAATGGTATAGAGTCTATTACATCCGAAAATTTTTCTATTTCCCATGATCTTTCTTTAATGGCAGACGAAAAGGCAATAACAGCGTAGTGATTAGGAATACCCTTAATTGATGTTAATGTGGGTTTTATAGGATTCAAACCATATTTATACTTCGGATTAATTACTTTTTGAGTAAAATACTCAACCGCTTTTATCTCGCAACTGGATTCATTATATGATATTAATTGGGTATACTGACTATCAAATAGAGTATAAGAAATACCTTTTTTATTTTGAGGTGCCATCCCTATCTTGCAAGAAGAATTAATCTGCTTAAAAATAGCATCGCCTCTCACATGTCGTTCCCACGAAGGATTTATTGCCACACTTGAAGTAACTGACTTAACCCTTCTTAAAAGTCTAATCAAATAAAAAAAATTATTCCAACATTTATTCCTGTCAACTTCTATTATATTAGAAAAAAAGGCTTCCTTCTCCGCTAGTGGTTTTACCACATCTGCACATATCAATAATACTCTTTTCCCACAAAAAACATCTTCATATGCAGATAAAGAATCATGCCATATGATATAATCTCCGACGGCATCTACCCGCATTATTACTAAATCATATCTATCCTTTTTCCTAGAAGGAATATATGATAAAACAAATGACAGGATTTGGAATATAAACCCACGTATTCTAATTAAACTTTTAGTCATTTAAAAATAGGACTTAATTATTATTAAGAATATCAGAAGCAGCAGCCATAAGATCCTTTGCATATTTAATATTATCAAACCTACCAACTTTCACATCAGATATTATAGTAGGCGACTCATTTTCACCTATTAGATAGCCATGGCATTCTTTATCACAAATCCCACAATCCCTTATCTTATCCCCAATAGCAAAACTTTTACATAAATCAATATTATAATCTACAACAGCTTGTAGAAACATTCCCAACTTTGGCTTTCTACAATCACAATCCTTTCGATACTTCTCTACAGGAGAATCTGGTAGATGTGGGCAATAATATACCTTTGAAATATTAACGCCATTTTCTTTAAGTTGATTCAACATCCAATTATTTAGTCTGTTAAAATCCTCTTCTGTATAATATCCACGTGCGATACCGGACTGATTAGTGATGATAATCAGTAAATATCCTGCATCTTGTAGTAGCTTCAAGCCCTCAATAACGCCTGGAAGAAATTCGAAGTCCTCTATCTTGTAGAGATAGTTCTTCTCCACATTGATAGTACCGTCTCTGTCTAAAAAAACAGCCTTGTTCATTAACTTATTTTGCAGACAATTTAGCTTCCGATATCTCACAAAGAATATGAATAATATTAATATGGCACTCCTGTACCCTTGCAGTGGTATTGCAATGTACTATGATAGGATAATCAACCTCCTTCGCAATTTTTCCACCATCTTTTCCGAGCAATGCTGCTGTTTTTGCCCCCAGTTCTTTTGTTTTTAAAGCGGCTCTGAAGACATTTTCACTGTTCCCGCTTGTGCTGATGCCAATAAAGACATCACCTGGCTTTACATGTCCTTCAGCCTGACGCGCAAATACGTCATCATAGCCATAGTCATTGGCAATGGCAGTCATTGTTGCTACATCTGCATTTAAAACTACGGCAGGCCATGCCTTTCTTTCTTTTACGAAACGACCAACAATCTCTCCTGCAAAATGTAGAGCATCCGAAGCTGAACCTCCATTACCACAGATAACCAACTTGCCTCCCTTTTTGATACAATCTGTAATAAGATCAGCCAACTTAGAGACGACCTCTAAAGTGGCGGTATCTGCAAGAAGATTTTTTTTCGCCTCAATGCTATCATTGATTCGCTGGCGAATAATATCTAAATTACTCATTGCTTTGTGTATTAATCTTGTTTATGATATTACTAGTAGATTTCCCTTCAACAAATTGAATCAATTCAACTCTACCACCACGTGCTTCCACAATATCTCTTCCAACTACATTTTCAATTGAATAATCACCACCCTTTACCAATATGTCTGGTTGAATGGTTTTAATAAGTTCGTATGGCGTATCCTCATCGAATAACACGACATAATCCACGAATCCGAGAGCAGAAAGTATTTCCATTCTGTCTTGCTCAGGATTAACAGGTCTAGATGGACCTTTTAACCTTTTTACTGAGGCATCACTATTTACACCGACTATAAGTATATCTCCTAACCTTGCTGCCTCCTGAAGATATCGTTTATGGCCTACATGAAGAATATCAAAACATCCATTCGTGAACACTATTTTTTTGTTGGTATTCTTAACTCTAAACGAAAGAATTTCTTTATCGTCAAGAATCTTATGGTTAACATTACTTTTACTCTCATTAATGGTTTCAACAACTTCACGCAATTCCACAGACGAAGTACCAACCTTACCTACTTGTATACTAGCTGCGTAGTTTGCAATCTCCATAGACTCCCGAATTGACATGCCATTAGCAATACAGACTGACAAGTACGCAATAGTAGTATCTCCGGCACCAGAAACGTCATATACTTCACGTGTCATAGCTGGAAGGAAGAAAGGAATACCATCTCCTATCAGTACCATACCCTTAGAGCCTAGTGTGGCCAATACATACTTGCATGCGCATTTTACTCTTAGTTTCTCTGCAGCTAACACAATTTCTTCATCGCAACCAACATTCATCCCGCTAAGTTGCTTTAACTCATTTCTGTTTGGCTTTAATAGTGTGGCGCCACAATATTTCTCAGTTTTTTCATCCTTAACATCAATCAAAACGGGGATGTTATTTTCTTTGGCTGCAGAAATGACGCTTTGACAGATATAATAAGTCAAGAATCCTTTTTTATAATCAGAAAGTATTATTAAATTATATTCTAATATGTGCGTACAAAACTGTTCTATGATTGTTTTCGCAACTTCTTCCGAAACGTCAGAGGAGTCCTCAACATCCATACGGAGCAACTGTTGGTTATTATCGGCCAAAAATCGAGTTTTCACAGTTGTTTTCCTGTTTACTTTGAAAAGAAGTTCTGAACCAATCCCTTTTGCTTCAATTAAACGTTTTAACTCTTCCCCATTCGCATCTTTTCCGATAATTGACATAATCGACGCATTTTGCCCTGCCGCAATTAAATTTGCCGCCACATTTGCCGCCCCGCCTAAAACGCTCGTTTCTTTTTGTTTTAGGAAAACTGGAACAGGGGCTTCCGGAGATATTCTGTTAACCGCACCTTTATAGTAATTGTCGAGCATTATGTCACCGACAACTAGAATTCTCTTTGTCTTAAATGCTTCAATGTTCATTTGCATATATTCTGTTACTAAATTTGGTTAATCAAGTCATATAACTCCTCTTCTGTCGTAGGATACTTTATTTTATCACTGAAACTATTCATATAAAGGAAGAGTTTATTGGTAGCCTGCTGGTTAATAGAGGGCAATAGTTTTAGTAATGAAATAGATAATACTCCATGATTTGCAGCCGTAGTCAAAACAGTACTACCATAACCAATATAACAATTAAAGGAAGTAATGATTAGATCAGCTGTAATATAGTTGGGTAATTGTTCACAAGAGGCTTCTTCTCCGTACATCTTAACATTATCTGGATGAGACTTGAAAACAATGTTCTCATTCCCTACACGTTTAATGAAATTATTAATGAAATTTGTGTAGTAAACTTCATCAATGCACTTATTTACGCTATCATTTTGAAGAAGTACGATACGTCCTTCAAACTGTTTAATTTCTGGAATTAAATTAGTAATAGATTTTACAACTAGTTGTTCATCCACTCCAATCTTTACATATTCTGCATGTGTCCTTTCATAATAAGATTCAGTTAGAAAGGGGATCCAATTCCCGACATAATACCTTCTTGTAGAAAAGCCCCATAGATATTTTGTTAAGAAGTCAAGAAGAAAGATTTTCAAAGGACGTTTTATTTCTTTTTCAGCACAATCGTATGATGAGGATACAGGGCAAAAATAAACATTTGCTCCTTTACATAAGTTAAGGATCAACCAATGTGCAGGTTCACAAAAACCGGTATGGAAGAACAATATATTGCGAACCTCGTACTTTGATAAGTCACTCAACAACTTCCTTTTAATCATTTTAAGGCTAAGTGGTCTAAAAATCAGCGACTTAATGTCAGAGAAAGGGAGATTTTCGAGATACACAATTACCCCGCCAATCGACAAACTATTAAATAATCTGGCAATTGTTATTTTGTCCGTATATATAAGGTATAGTCCCTTATGATTAAAAATATAACTTAAAGTTGTCATCACATATAAATGCGAACAACAAAATATTATTGTATACATTATCTATGTTTGTTTATTCTTACTTTTATAAATGATATAACTCTACCCTTCTCTTTTGGGGTAAGGCCTACTCCATATATTAGAATTGTTAATACTATGGATGAGATTAAAACGACGAAGCAAAACTTAACCCATTCATTAGCCCAACTACAAGATGCAACGGCAATAACAATAGGGGCAGCAATTAATACAACCATTATCATTTGTAGCATCGAATAAACAGTATTTCTAATACTTACAAAAGGTAATACTCTCTTCATACAATATAACTGTATCGATATGGACAATAGAGAGAAAACTGCTAATACTATATATGGGACATAGTAATCGCAACCTAATTTAACCAAAATAAAAACCAGAGCAAGACCAAACAAATGAAATAAATTATATGTAACTTCATAAAATCTAATGTTCCCCGTGGCCCTAATAGCAATATTAAAACAGGACGTCATACTTGCAATTAGTGTATCAATCATAATCAATCTAACTATTGTATTTGTATAGATCGGAACTTCCTTCAACCATATTCCAAGAACAAAATCAATCTCTACACATAATGGCAAGAACATATAAGCAAAAAGAAAAAATGTAATCTTTGAACCATATAAAAAGAGCCTTGTCATTGATGTATAATCATTCTGTGCATAAGTAATCGTAATCTGCGGGGAGAAAGCTGCTCCCACATTATTTGCAAGAGACTTCACAGCATTATTCACTTGGTTGGAAATACTCTGGGCAGCATTAAAAACCGGACCAAACGCAGTATTCATCACTACTACCATACCTTGTGTCTTTAATATGCTCACAAGGGCAGGTATTGTTATCCATCCAGTAAAACCAAACAACTCTTTAAACAGATTTGAATCCCAAAAGATCACATAATGTGATTCTTCAAATTTACTTCTGCAAGTAATCAAATAGACTAAGAAAATCGTGATGCTAATAAACATCACTGCGACCGCGTAAACGGTCAATCTGCTTAAAAACGTAAACCAAGTTAGCGAATAGGCTAGGCAGAACATAAGCAGCCTTTGTAAGATATCTATATATGCAAATGACTGCATAGACTCTTTGGCAATAAGCATACCATTAAAAGGTATACTGTTAAATATGAAGAAAAGACTAGCGAGAGAAGTGTGAAATATGAGTTTAACAACGGAAAAATCGACTTCTCCATAGTCCAATTTATTGCGTAAATACCAGTATCCTATTACCTCTATTACAATAATAAATATAAAAGAAATTATCAAGTGAACGTTAACGCACATTGAGAATACTTCTTTTAATCGTTTCCTATCACCATGCCCTAAGTAATATGACAAGAATCTCTGTGTGGCACCTGCCATAGCTCCCTGAACAAAAGCTACCATTGAAACAATGCCTCCAACAGCATTATAAACGCCATAATCCTCTATTCCCAGATTTGCCAGTACCAAACGAGCTGTCAAAAGGGATAGTACAAGGGAAACAAACGACCTTACATATAAAGCGATAGAATTCTTTACTATTAGTTTGGTATTTGGCATCACTTAAAGTGTTGTACGTTCTCCATTATAAAAATGATAATGATCAATGCTAAATGTGAGCAGCTAGTTCATTTGCCCTCCTATACTCCTGAGGACTACCGATGTCAATCCAGGTACCATTCAAGGGATAGCGTATCACTTTCTTTCCCTCCGAAATAAGTTTCTCTATGAGGTCTGTCGCGTTGTAGAAAGTATCTTCTGGGATTTCTGCCAAGGCAGAGCATTTAACCAGATATATACCGGCATTTGCATAGTAATTATAAGTCGGTTTTTCTATTAGGCCTTGAATTTCCCTACCTTTCAGGTCAAATATTCCATATGGTATCTGTACATTATAAGGAACAGCTGCCACGCTCATTTCTGCATCATGCTCTTTAAAGTGCACATAGAAATCTTCATAATCTATATTTGTAAACAAGTCACTGTTCATTACAAGGATAGTATCATTATAGAACTCCTTCACGAAACGGATGCTACCAATCGTGCCCAAATACTTAGGTTCTCTTACGGTTTGCACCTTTATATCCCCCTTGGATTCTTTAAAATGTTCTTCTAACTGTTCTCCAAGATAGTTTACAGTAACATTTATGTGCTTAACTCCATTAGCAATCAACCTATCAATATTATGATCAATAATGGCCTTGCCGCCAACAGGCAATAAGGGTTTAGGGGTCTTTTCTGTTAGAGGGCGCAAACGTTCGCCTTTTCCACCAGCCATTAATACTGCATCAATAGGTAATCTTGTACTATATATTTCTAAATTAATGATTTCAACTATATGCATATCTTTATCCAAGACAGGTACAAGCTTCATCTTCAACTCTTTCTGTCTCTTAATTTCTTTAACGTCATCAATGTTTTCCAGCTTCATAAAGTTGAAGTCACGATGCATTATCCCCTCGACTTTATCAGTAACAGATGCTCCATTAATCAACGCTCTACGAGAATCCCCATCTGTAAGGGTACCCACCATCTGATTATTATTGTTTAGAACAAAAAGAACCAGAGGTTCTGGAGCCAATTCACAAATGTGCGAAAGCGCATCAAGCAGCGTAATATCTTGGCTAATTGTATGATCTTTCATCTTTATATTTCTTTAATAATATTTTCTGCAATATTCCAGTCTGTCATAGTATCCAAATCGAAAGATGACATTTCATCCATAACATACTTGACACGCTTCTGCATCTTGTGCATGTGAGTCGTCTTCAACTTTTCTGCATTCATAATGTAGATAGCGCCATTGTATTCATATACCTTTGGTGCATCTTGTCGACGGAAGATATTTCCATCTCCTTTACATACATGTAGGAAACCATTATTATCTTCCTCGAAAACGCAATAATAAGGATTAGCAGGACATTCCTTAACAGAAACCACCATATCTACATCTTTATTATAGAGCTTCAACGCTTCCTTGATCTGCTCTGCTTTACGAAATGGAGATGTGTTCTGTAATAACATTACGACATCATAATGGCGGCCTTGCTTCTCGTAAAAGTTAAGCGCATGCAGCAACACCTCATACGTTCCAGCTGTATCTGTTGCCAACTCTTCAGGACGTACAAATGGTACCTTCAGGCCATAATCTTCAACACACTTTATGATTTCAAGATCATCCGTACTAACACAGATGTCTTCATCACTCACAATCTCACGTGCCTCATCAATTGTGTAATGAATAAGAGGTTTACCATTCAGCGGCTTGATATTCTTATGTGGAATACCCTTACTACCACCTCTCGCTGGTATTATTACAAGTATCTTCATTGATTAATATCGTAGAAATGTTTCTGAACCAAATTATTTAAAGGATAGGTCTTGATGACATTCAAGATGGCGTCACAAGTACCTTCTTTATAATAGGGGTTGTCTATTGTCTTATTACCGTATGCAACAATCTTCTTCAAACCTTCCTTAATCTCTTCAGTGGAATAGCCACAATGTATCACGCTATCAGCAGCAATGCGACCTTTCTGGCGGTCACCAATATCCAGTGTAGGAATGCCAAAACTGGGCACCTCAATAATACCGCTGGAAGAGTTACCAATTACAGCTCTCATATACTTAAGAGCAGAGAAATAACGTCTTTGACCCAATGAAGGAATGAACATACATCTGCCCTCATTCCAATCCACATACTCCTGAATCCGCTTGATGATAATCTGTGAATTGGTGTCAGAATTAGAATAGGTAAAGATGATGTGATAATCCTTGTAATCATCCAAAGCCTCCAGCAGTTTCAACACCTGTGTTTCTGAGGACATATTGCTGAGTGTAACCGGATGATAGGTACAAAGGAAGCACTTTTCTGTTAACTGGAAGTTCAAGCTTTGCTCTATCTCTTCCTTACTCATGAAGTCATTCTTCATCACGTTCTCCACACCAAGAGCACCCACATTGAACACTCGTTCCGGTTGCTCTCCCAACTGAATCACTCTCTTACGGTAAGCCTCAGTAGATGTGAAATGCAGGTGGCTCATCTTGGTAATGGCATGACGAATAGCATCATCAAAGGCACCTTCCGTTATTTCTCCACCGTGCAGGTGGGCAATAGGTATCTTATAAATCAAAGCCGTAGAGGCTACTGCCAGCATTTCATAACGGTCACCCAATATCAGTAACAGGTCTGGCATCAAAGCGTCAAAAGCATCTGCAAAACCAGCAACACCTCTGCTAATGGCCTTAGCTGTGGTGTTGGCATTATCAGGCGCCTCATCATCAGCCATATATACCTTATAGTCAATGGTGAAGCCGTCGCGTTCTATCTCTTTATAGGTTTCACCCTGGAGTTTAGACAGGTGCTGATTAGTCGCAATAACCTGCAACTGCAATTCTGGATCATCCTTGATGGCTATCATCAAGCCTCTAAGGATGCCATATTCAGCACGGCTACCAGTTACTACACAAATCTTACGTTTCACGAATTGAAAATTGAGAATTGAAAGTTGAAAATTATATCTCTATGAGATCTTCCTCTGAGAAGTCCTTGATAGCTGTTGTGCCCACTACATCTTCCCAACGCATAGGTGAAATGCCGGTTCCAGGGCGCTTCACAGTAAGATTCTCTTCTGTAAGTAACTCACCTTTCTTGATATCTCTTGCTGCAACAATGCTCTTACGAGCAATGGCTATATTCTTGCGTTCACTCTCGCTCACGTGTTTAGTGCCATCACCACCCACAGCCTTCTCTATGTTACGGATAGCACTCACCATCGCTTTCAGCTCTTCAGGTTCTAGACTGGCTTTGTGGTCCGGACCTTCCATATTTCGGTCAAGAGTGAAATGTTTCTCGATTACTGTTGCACCTAAGGCAACAGCAGCTATTGGTACTTCAACGCCCTTTGTGTGGTCACTATAACCTACCTCAACGCCAAACTCATTGCGGAGTGCATCCATCGCTTTGAGGTTTACATCCTCAAAAGGCGTAGGATATTCAGTGTTGCAATGAAGCAGAATCAGATTCTCCTTTGATAAACCATTCTTGTATAAAGCCTCTACTGCAGCACGAACATCTACCATATCGCACATACCTGTACTGAGAATTGTTTTCTCGTTGTAAGCAGCAACCCGTTTCAGGAAAGGATAATTGGTTACTTCTCCAGAAGGGATCTTCCACAATCCGAGATTCAGTGAATGTAGATAGTCAATGCTATCAAAGTCAAAGGCTGTAGAAAAGAACTTGATGCCTTTCTCCTTGCAGTAAGCAATCAGAACCTCATGGTCTTCAGGTGAAAGCTCCAGCTTCTTCAGCATCTGGTACTGGCTATCACCCTCTTTTCCTATGTTCTTCTGCTGGTATTCTGCCTGCTTTGCAGCCTTGGTTACAAGTTTTGAAGCTTTGAAAGTCTGGAACTTTATATAGTCCACACCAGCCTCAACTGCTTTATCAACCAGCTGCTTTGCTAATTCAATGGATCCATTGTGGTTAACGCCTGCCTCAGCTATAATGATTGTATGTTTTGTCATTTTGCTATGATTCTAAAAACCATATTATTAATACGATTAAAAAATACCCCCCCCACAATAGAGAAAAACCATACGACTAAAATACTAACAAATCCTGGCATTTGCATGAAATGCCTAGCGTAACAAACACACATTTGTACAAGGAATATTTCGTATGATGATTTAGCTAACTCCTTAATGATACAATTTATCTTTTCTGACTTACTTAACCATTGCCATATTACATGCAACAAATAGACAAGCCCGTTTGCACAAAAATAGTAACAAGGCCACCTGTGAAATGTCCAACCAGTTTTAAAGAACCATGGTTCGTTATCTAAATGGTAGTAAACAGCCACATACTCGAAATAGAGAATTGCCAATGCGCTCACTACAGATAGAAAGACCATTCTTCTGTTGAGTTTTATTCCGTCTTTCACCCAAAGCCATCCAAGGAGTATTAAGAACAGATATCTAAAGGCCAATAACCTGTAGAGCCATTCTGGCAGTTGTATTAATGAACTTATAACTTCCAATCCTTCAGCAAGGACTAAGAATAACCATATTAATTGCGTTCTATTGAGTTTATTTATCACCAATCTAGACCAAGTAAGGAGGAATGCAATTTGAACATAAATGATTGGAAAATAGGAACCAGACCCAAACGCCCCACCACTTTTCAGAAACTCAACAACCAAATATTTACTACCATAACCATTGTTAAAATAACATATAACAAGGAATTCCGAAAGACATACAACTATAAACGGCAGTACAATCCTTTGGAATAATTTCTTTATGTTTAGTCTTGACCCTTCTTTTTTATAGAAATGAAATGTTTGAACTAAAATAAAAAGCGGCACTTGCATACCTGCCCACAAGCCGTATCCCATATAAGTAACAGGTAGAGTATGTCCTATCAAAACGCATATAATAGCGTAAGCCTTGATAAAATCAATGAAAGGGTCATACCCGGTCCTATTAAATAGTATCGCAGTTGTCATTATGCCTTAATCTTTAAAATTGCAGGATTACCTGAATAAATACCCTTCTGTGTAATGTTCTTGCGAACGAAAGAGCCAGCACTTACAATGATGTCATCTCCAACGGAAATGCAGTTTGCAAGTACGGACTGACTTCCAATAAAGCAACGTTCACCAACCTTACACTCACCATTTACCATCGTTCCTGTAGAGATGTGGCAATGGTCACCTATAACAGCATCATGCTCTATGTTGGTGGCTGTGTTCAGGATCACATTCTTTCCCACCTTGGCTCCTGCATTCACAAATGCCTGATGGAGTATTACTGTACCCTCTCCTATTTCAGCGTACTTTGATACGTATGCTGTGGAAGCAATGATGGTTGCAAACTTGCCGCCAGCCTCTTTAATCTTGTTGTATAGCTTAATGCGAATGGCAGGATTCTTGATGAAGCCTACAGTTATGACAAACTCCGCCTTGTCAACATAGGAAGGTATGTCGTCATCTGTACCAATGACCTTGGTAGAGAGTATTTCCTTCCCCACCTCTTCGGGCATATCCAGCACACCAAGAATACTATAGCCAGCACTCTCTGTAGCTTCTAACACGGACTTGCAATGTCCGCCACCACCAACAAGAATTAAAGGCTTTTTCATTATTCTACAATAAGGCTCTTTATCGCTTCGCAAATGAACTGCACGTCATCCTCTGAAACATATGGGCCAGCTGGCAAGCACATACCAATCTTGAATAGGTCTTCTGAAACGCCATTGACGTATGCTGGGGCATTCTTGTAAACAGGCTGCTTGTGCATGGGCTTCCAAAGTGGACGGCTCTCAATATTCAAGGCATCCAAGCCCATACGCATAGCCTCCACATTATCATTAGGCTGGCAGTCTGTTGTAGCAGATTCAGCAGCATGGATAACACCAGCAGCACCACCTACTGCCCCAGTAATAATCTGCTTATAAGCATTCTCCTGCCCTTTAACCTTGACATCTGGATCTATAGTCATGGTGCAAAGCCAGTAGTTAGAGTCATACTCTCCTGTTTCTGGCTGGCTATGAACCGTTACGCCCTTAACGTCCTTGAGCAACTCCTCATACATCTTCTGAACTTTCTTATGGTGGGCTATATGCTCATTTACAATGGTCATCTGGCCACGGCCAATACCAGCACAAATGTTACTCATTCGATAGTTATAGCCTATCTTCTCATGCTGGTAGTACGGGTAACTCTCACGATACTGAGTAGCATACATCATAATTTCACGCCACTCATCCTCATTGGCTGTAATCAGAGCGCCACCGCCAGAGGTGGTAATCATCTTATTACCATTGAAAGACAGCACACCATACTTACCAAAAGTACCTAAAACTTGGCCTTTATACCTAGAGCCAAATCCTTCTGCAGCATCTTCCACAACAGGTATGTCGTATTTGTTGGCAATCTCCATGATGCGATCCATTTTGTAGGGCATACCATAGAGTGCAACTGGAACAATAGCCTTGGGCTTCTTGCCAGTCTTAGCAATTCTATCTTTGATGGCCTCTTCCAAGAGATCCGGATCCATATTCCAAGTATCCTTCTCGCTATCGATAAACACAGGAGTTGCTCCAAGGTACGTGATAGGGTGCGAACTTGCACAGAAAGTAAAGCTCTGCACACAAACCTCATCGCCAGGGCCAACGCCACAGTTCAAAAGTGCAAGATGAACAGCTGCGGTACCGGCAGAGAGTGCAACCACACGTTTATTTTGACCTACGAACTCTTCAAGGTCTTTTTCAAAACCATTCACGTTAGGGCCAAGAGGGACAACCCAGTTGGTATCAAAAGCTTCCTGCACAAATTTCTGCTCATTGCCCGACAAATGGCACAAGCAGAGAAGGATACGTTCTTTTCGTTTTTCCATAATTGTATTTTCTCAATAATTAAATGTGCTCTTCAAAACCACGGAAATGAACATTCAGTTCATGGAGATGTTCAAGCAATGTTCCCAGAGGTGTGCCCTCAGTCATCTTGGCAAATGCATTGACATCCTTGGGGAAGCACTTACCGCCATATCCGAACTTACCGTCAGGACCAGGAACATAGGTATGCATATCGTTAATGTAACCTGACAGCAGTACACCTGTATGCACCTTGCGCCAGTCGGCACCCATCTGCTCACAATACTCACGACAAGCGTTAAAATAGGTCACTTTATAGGCTCCGAACACATTGTGCATATACTTGGTGAGCTCTGCCTCCAGCGGAGTCATAACAGTGAACTTCTTGCCCACAAAGATCTTGGTGAGCAACTCGTGAGCTCCGGTAAACACCATAGTCTGTTTTTTGAAGTCCTCGATGTGGGTGCGTTCAGTCAAGAACTCAGGCATATAATGAACCTTATGACCTGTTTCCTTAGAGAGACGGTCGCTGGTTCCGGGGAGGATTGTGGTACGAACGAACACAGGCACATCAGGGAGCTTTGTAATGAGTTCTTTCATTAGAGTTAAATCCTGCGTACCGTCATCCTCGGTTGGTACATGAATCTGCAAGAACGCAATATCAATATTACTCAGATCATCATTGTAGCCTTTGTAAGGGTCGCTGATGAACAGTTTGCACTCAGGGTTGTTGTGTTCCAACCAATCTTTCAAGGCTCCACCTACGAAGCCACATCCGATAATTCCAACGTTAATCATTGTTGTTGATATTTTAAATTATTACTTTTATATTCTATTGAAGGAGGCATTCTGCTCCTTATCAAGTTCTTTCTTCTTTGCAGCCGCATTCTGGAGATACTCTTCTATATGCGCACGCTCTTCTTTTAGCGACTGCAATGCTGATTGTATTTTGTTTATGTCCATTTATCTAGTTGACAGTTGATAATTGACAATTGACAGGTGACGGTTAAGAGCCAAACAAAATGCGCGTAAGTTTTGATGGCTCTTTGCCGCATATTTGATGTTAACTTGTTAACTGTTAATTCAGCTTTGCCCGCAAGGGCAAGATGGTTTAAGAAGTTTGAGAAGTTTAAGACTCTAATGAACTTTTATACCACTGGAATAGCTTTGCTACTCCATCTTCAATCTCTACCTTGTGCGTCCAACCCAGAGAATGCAGCTTGCTCACGTCAATGAGCTTGCGCATAGTGCCATCGGGCTTGCTGGCGTCAAAGGCTACTTCTCCCTCAAAGCCCACGGCCTTGACAACGAGCTGGGAGAGCTCACGGATGGTGAGTTCCTTGCCAGTGCCCACGTTGATGTGGCAGTTGCGAATCTCGCCCAGGCTCGGAATGGCTCCACCACGACCTGCGCTGTGATTTCTATCCACTGCGCCATCCGTACTTGCTCCATAATGAACAGAACTGTATTTCTCCATGCCCCTCACATCTTCCAACTCAACATTCAGTAGCACATGAACCGATGCATCCGCCATATCTTCGCTCCATAAGAATTCACGGAGCGGTGTTCCTGTCCCCCAAAGGGTT
>JAEEGL014934621.1_pt1 | contig 20260 bp, 19 predicted proteins | sample 9134231 | NCBI WGS metagenome assembly JAEEGL01 (sample SAMN16246548, study PRJNA631951) | gut metagenome | biome: gut microbiome; feature: rumen; material: fiber-attached | host: Bos | place: Iran: Karaj | collected 2018-10 | reverse complement strand
ATACTCATGCTGGTGCCGGTTGTGTAATAGGTTTTACTCAGACGATTGTTGATAAAGTAGTTCCTAATCTTGTTGGGGTTGATATTGGATGTGGAATGCTTGTTCTTAAAATCAGTAAAGAATACAAAGAACTTTTTGATAAATCTGGTCTCGAAAAACTTGATAAGGTAATAAGACAGAATATTCCTGTAGGCATGAATCACAGAGATAAGAAACATTCTTTTTGTGATAATGTTCATATTGATAAAATAAAAGCCCCTGTAAATGTTGATAAACTTTTATTATCTGTAGGTTCTCTTGGTGGTGGCAATCATTTTATCGAAGTTGATACTGATTCAAATGGTGATTTTTATATTGTTATTCACAGTGGTTCTCGTCATCTTGGAATTGAAGTTTGTAAGTATTATCAGAATAAAGCAATTGAGTATCATAAGAACATTCGTGCTATCAAAACATTTATATCAGATTTGAAACAGAATAAAGAAATAAGTGAAAAAGACTACGAATCAATGATTGATAAATACAGAAAAGAAAATCCGCCAATTCCAAATGAACTTGCATATCTTGAGGGTGATGATTTAGAAGATTATCTATATGATATGAAACTTGCTCAAGAATATGCTTATTGGAATCGTAAAGCCATGCTCGATGAAATTATAAAAGGAATGGGAATAAAGAAAAGTATGATTCTTGATGAATTCTTTGATAAAATGGAAAATGATATAAGACAGGAGAAAGGTATTCAGGTTGCATCTATTGGTAGAATCTTTAAGGATTATGAAATAGATGTAATTTTGGCTTCTTTGAACATTTATAAAAAATCTCTCATTAAAGAAAAGAAGAAACTTGAAAAGAAACCTAAAACAGTCTATGTTGATTTGCTGATTAAAATTGATAGTCAAATTAATCTTGTCGATAAACTTTATCAGAACTTTAATGTAGGAGCGTCATTACACATCGGGGAAGATAAAGAAGATACAGGTTTCAAGATAGTAGAAGGAGAATGAGAAATGACTAAAGAAGAACTTGAAAAAGAAGCAATAGAATACACACAGAAACTTGGAGTAAAAGATTTTATAGCAAAACCAAAAGAAATTGTTGCTTACTTTGGTTATCTTGCAGGAGCAGAACCAAGAGAAAAGCGAATAGCAGACCTTGAAAAAGAAAATGCAGAACTGAAAAATAGAGATTGTTGGAAATCTTGTGAATATGCAAACCCTAAAGCAGAATTGATAGGACAACACATTAAAGATGTACAGAATCTCACCAAAGCAAAAGAACTGATTGAAGATATGTATAACGCAATACCTTCAAGTCATTCTGATTACTATAAAGACGTTATGGAACGAGCAAGGCAATTCTTTAGCGAGGTGGAGAAATGAAATTAAGCGGAGAATTAGACTATAGAATACGCTATAATGTGGAATTTAAAACATTTCTAGGAGATAATTAATGGCAAAATTCATTTCTAGTGCAGATTGGCATACACGTTTTACAGTTCCTTCTTGTCTCGATATGACTGAAAAAGAATGGATTGATGCTCAGAAAGAAGCATTGAGACAAGTCCTTGAAATTGCTGTCAAAAAAGAAGTAGAGTGTATTCTTATTGGTGGAGATTTATTTCATAGCGTAAATTCAACTAATAATGAGATTATCTATATGCTTCAGGATTTTGCAAGACAAGCTGCCGAATTAGGAATTAAGATTTATATTCTTTGTGGAAATCATGACCTTATTAATCATGCAAGTTCAAATATTCCTAAGTCTGCAATTGGTGTACTTCTCAATTCAAAACATATTTTTAATATGAATGAAGAAGATTCTCCTGTAAAAGGTTGTAACTTTGATGAAGATGATTACACAGGTTATAAATATATTTTTAAACATACTCTTTGTATTCCTGGTTGGGAAAAGAATGATTTTATAAAATGTGAAACACCTGAATCTTTATTGAAGAAATATCCTGATAGTCACATGATTTTTACAGGTGATTATCATAAGAACTTTGTTCATAAATCAGATGATAATAGATTTGTCATTAACTCTGGTTGTTTATTAAATCAGGCTTCAGATTTTGAAGATTATCAAAATGGAGTTTATTTTGTAGATACTGATACAGATACTGTAGAATGGTGTCCAATTTATAATAATCTTAAATTTAATCATCAGAATGAAATCAAGAAAGAAATTGACGAGAATATTGAAAAATTTGCAACAGGTATTAAAAAAGAATCCATCACTTTGGACTTTATAAGTTCATTAAAAACTGAATTACAGAATCACGAGCAGCCTGTTCAAGATAAAGTAAATGAATGGATAAATCAAATTGGTCAGTGAAATTTATATATTTCTTCATAGGAGAATTTGTATATGAAAAACGCAATTGATGTATTTCCTATTTCAGAAGATGAAGCCTTGAACATAGATGAACTTAGAGACACTTTTGAAGATAAATCTGATTTAAGGGCTGTTCTCGAAGATTATTTTCATATCTATGATGATTTTGCAGAAATGTCTGTTGATGAATTTAATACTTATTTTAAGGAATATACAGATGATTCTATTGAATCTTCTGCCGATAAAGAGATTAAATCATCACCTATCGGAGATATTCATGATGATTTTGCAATTGGTAAGATAAAAGAAGATGAAGCAATCGAACAACTTACCAAAACAGGTAAAGGAAAAAGAGATGCTAAAAAACTTCTTGAAAGATGGAAGGAGAATGATATGATTAAATCATCAGTAGATTCTGTTGTAAAAGATATCGAAGATTATTTTGGAACTGAAGCCGGTGAGGATAATGTCATTGAATGTGATGATATTATTACACATAAAGATGTAACTGAAATTAATGAACTTATCGAAGACGATGAAGATGTTAAAGTAAAAATCGGAACATATTCAGTTACCGTAGACGAGGCTCCTGAAATTACAAATGCTGTAGACCTTTCTGTTGAAGAAGATGAAGACAATGTAACAGTGAGTATTGAAAAACCTGAAGATGAAGATAATGTAATTGAAGATGAATCTGAATCTGAAGAAGATAACTCTAACGAGACTTCTTTCGTTCAAATAAACTCTGAAGAAGATTATGACAACTATAATGTACATCTTCCTGAAGATTACGAATTTGAAGATATAAGGGGTATGTGGTGGGAAATTGATGGAAACGAAGGTCTTTCGATGAGAGATGTTATTCAACAAGACGGGGATAAAGAATCATTCATTGTAATTGATAATGACCGGATTTTCTTCGATACTGCTTATAATTATATTCTTGATTCAGATTGTGAAGTTGAAGATTATGGTTTTAAAGAATCAGATTTTGAAGAAGGAAAATTTATAGGAGATTAACTCGCATAGTATAATCATATAAAACCTCAAAAACTGGATTTGACCCTAGATATAATTTACATATCTAGGGTTTTTCTTTTTTTATAATGCTTTAATTTTTACACTTGATGCCTTATTACCAGTAACTTTCTTATACTTCTCAATAAGATTTGCCTTACCGTTATTTTTAAGGGCTGTTTCTGTTACTTTGGCAACTTTCTTAATTTCTTCAAGAGAAAGTTCATCAAAGACATCTGAACTAATTTCTGAAATTGCAGCACCTTTCACAGAAGAAACTACAAGACCAAGGTCTTTATATTCTTCCTTGAAATCAACCTGATTTGAAATTTCAGAACTCCACAATTTAGTATAATATTCAATCGCATCTGTAAGGTTTTTAGCAACGGCAAGGAAATGAGCCTTATCCTGAAGTGTAAGACCTTCATTTAAACCTTTCTCTTTTATAGCAGAAAGTTCTTTTGTCATAGCAGTCATGAAACCACTTACATCACCATTTGGAAGTTTTTCTCCCGATTTAACATCAACATACATAGCCATATTTTGCTCCTTGTTATTTTATAATTTCATTATAACAAATAATAAAATATTTGTAAAGTAAATTTCATAAATTATTTTTTAAATATTTTTTATATATTTCTTATACGATAAGGAGATATAAATGTCATCAAATGTAGATATTGGTAAACAGAATATTGGTTGGAAATTTTCAACACCATTACAGGCTGATTATCTTAATAGTTTTCTCGCAGGTATTACAAATCCTGGACTTTTAACAAGACCTCATTTTCAATTGGGTACTCCTACTAGTGCCGGTATTGATGTTACAATTTCTCCATTTTCATTGTTGATGGTTCCGAATGATAAATTTATTACAGAGTATGTTGATGAAAATAATAAACATCCAATTTTAAAAGTTGTTAAACTTACAACAACCGTAAATTCTCCAATTACAATAAGTCAGAGTGATATTGCAATTGGTTTTGAATATTCATTTACAACAAATGGTACTAATGCTCAGGCACAGTGGTACGGTGAATTTGTTCCATTAGATTCTACAGAAATAGATAGTTTTCTTCATGATGAAAATGGAAATCCAAAAGGTATAATTATCGCTACAGTTCAATATTATAATAGTGAAGGTAAAGGTTATTATTCAATAAGTACAAATGGTGCAGATATTAGTGATGCATTGCTTAGGGAAGAAGGCTGGGACCCTAACTGTTGGGTTTCATTAGTTCATCCATCTCGTACTGTTTCTGGAAGATATAATAAACTTGAAGTAAGAAAACATAATAATCATTATAGTGGATACATGAATGGAAATTTAGGTTGTGTAAGACTTGCTGATAATTTATATTACAATTTTGACAGAACTATTTTTCCAGCAATTAATGAACATGGTGAAAGAGGATTCATGCCATATAATTATACTTTATTTTCTTTACAGACAAAAGGTTTTTATGATTCTGATGCTTCAGATACAATGCCTATTGAAAAAACTCATGGTGGTGTATTTGCTATTGTTGATGCTTCAAATGTAAATCCCCCTAGTAAAGGAATGGGGAATAACAATACATTTTTCAGTAATAAATTAAAGATATCTCCTGTACAAAAAGAAGATATAAATATTTATTACGATAGTAACAAGTTGGTGATAAACTAAAAATTTATATATTTTATAAATTGAAAGGAGAAATACAATGGATAAACAGAGCGGCGTATATTTAGTAATCAATGATAATTCATTTCAGACTGGTGGTGCTGCAAATATTAAACCTATCATTGCAATGCTGACAACAAAAGGAGAATCTGGTTTGAATTATGTTACAGCTGCAACATATAAAGATGTAGTTGGTTATGATTTAAAATATAATTCAAATTATTATGGTCTTGGAAAATTACTTGAAAAGGTATCTTATGCTTATGTATGGCGTTTGAATCAGGGTGCAAAACTTGCAAATGCTTATTTTATGACTTCTACTTCCGATAAAGAAAGTATGGTTGATGCCGAAGTATTTGAAGATATTACAGCTATGGACCCTAAACCGATTTTTGCTGTAGCAAATAAAACAGTTGGTAATCCGGGAACAACAGCCGTTAAATTTACACCTACTCCAAATACAAGTAGTATTGCTAATGAAGGTGCTACACCAACAACACCTCAGACAATTACTTTGGAAGATGTTTCATCAACAGAATCTAAAGAACTTTATGGCTCTGAAATTAAATCTGGTTGTATTCTTTATGATTCTACTAACAGCAATGTTGTTGCTATAATCAAGAAGAATTATGATGATGAACTTCGTGTTTACAAAGTTGTTGATGGTGAAATTGTAGACGATGTAATTTCTGTTGATGAATATAACATTTGGACAGATGGAACAAACTTCTATAATGGTTCTATGGAACTTACCGAAGAACCTGTTGGAGTTGCAGGTGAACCTAATGTTATCGGTACGGTAAGAAATACAAACTATAATGTTATTGATGACAGATGGAATATCGGAGATAAATATTATGACAGTTCTTTTGAAGAAGTAACTCCTGAAGGAACTCAAGGTTCTGCAACAAATATTTGTGATATCTATATTGCTGATGGTTCTGAAGAATTTTTAACACCTGGAAAATGGTATGCTACAGATAATGCTGGTACAAACTTCTATCAAATTAGACAGCTTGGAACAACATGGGCTTCTACAGTATCTGTTGAAATTACAAATGGTACAGATGCTTTTAATGAGTTAAGTGCTCTTTATACGGCTACACCAAGTAAATTTCAGGAACTTAAATATTACCCTTATACACGTTCTGTTCCTACAGGAAATTATACTAAGATAAACAACTCTTGGTACAAAGTATTCTCATTTACAAGTGTAATGTTTGTTACTTCGGGAACTCCTGAAGAAAATACTGATATTACAGATGCTCTTGATTCAGCAACCGATATTACAATTAGTCATGTTATTTATACACATGAATATATTGGTCAGATTAATGCTATCGGTAGTGCAGAATGGACTGAAGATACTCTCACAATGGTTTTTGTTGCTCAACCTTCTAAGGATAGTTATTATACGGCAAGAACAATTCCTGTAAATATTAAAAATTGGACAGTTGCCATTTCAGATTATGCTGATAATCAATACAAGATTAAACAGGAAGTAAATATCTCAACAGACACCGAATCTGAAATCTATTGGAAGAAACTTGATTTTGGAGATGTTCAATTTGATATTACAGGAGATATTCCTTCAAATTGGCAGACTATAAGAAATTATCTTACACTTGATAATGGTTCTAATGGTCTTAATAACATTGTTGCAAGTGATATCGATTTGAAACCTCTTGAAACATCAGGTTGTAATATCCTCGCTATGAACGGTATTACAAATCATAAAATCGTAAATAAGATTGCAGCAAAAGCAGAGAATTATTTTATCCATACTTTTGCAGATGCTCCTGCTTACAGTCTTTATACAGATGTTGAAAATTGGGAAAAGAATATTTATAGAAGTGAATATCTTGCTACAGCAGGTAGACCTGATGAAGTTGAAATTGATGCAAACGGAACAAAAATCTATGTTTATCCGTCAGTAAATTATGTCTGTATTCTTGCAGATATGATTTCTAATTACGGTTCACTTTGTTTCCCACCTGCAGGTGTAACTTACGGTCAGATTTCTGTTGAAAGTCTTATGGATTGTGACTATGAAAACTTTGGTAATGAACTTAAAACAAACCGTATAAACTGGCAAAGAAGTACATCTAACGGAACAGTAATGTGGGAACAGAGAACAACATATGCCCTTAATACCGATTTATCATATATTGCTCCTGTATTTATTATAGATGAAATTCGTGACCAGGTTATTACGTTTGAAGAACAATTCAACTTTAGATATGCTACACCAACAGATTTGCTTAATCAGTATAGTGGTCTTAATAAGATTCTTTCTGATTTGCAGACAAAAGGATTCATTTATAGTTATGAAGTAAATGTACCTTCTTTTGCTGAAGCACAAGCTGCAGGTAGAACATTAAAGATTAAGATTAAGGTTGCAATTACTAAAGATTCTGAAGTGATTGAAATTGAACTTAATCTTGTTAATGGTTAGAAATTAAAATAAGGGAGTTTTTACAACTCCCTTATAATTCTTAAATATATTATAAGGAGAAAACGATTATGCCTATTTCTTGTAAAGATGTGCACTCAACAATTGGAGATTACCAAAGAAACTATTTATATAAACTTTTTATCGAAGATGTACCTGCCCCTGTTTTGGCTAAATTTCCACAGGCCTTAAAATTTAGTTCAATTGCTGATATCTATAACAGTAAAGCTGTTTTTTCAGATAGAAAAACTGCAAAGATTGAAATTAAATGGGCTGGTGAATTTTTTAAGATTCCTGGAGTTGATGAATCAACACGTGAAACTGATTTTGAATTCTATGTTGATGAAGATATGTGGGCATATGATTTCTTCTCAGCCCTTAAAGATTTAACAGGTAATGAGAATAATCAGGCCGGTGTTTACGGTATTCAGGCAAAATTTAATATTGGTGTAGCAATGGTTTCTGTAACAAAAGAAACTATTACAGCATACAGAAGACTTGTTGGTGTTCGTGTATATGAAGTAGATATCGGAGAAGTTACAAAAGACGGTTCTGATGTAAATAAACTTCGTGTAAATATTGCTTGGGATAGAAACGAAAATGTACCGGAAATGCGTGGTAAACAAATATAATATTCCATAAGGAGTAAGAATGTTACCACTGACAATCCCTTTAACTGAACTTAAAAAAGATTATAAATTTCTCTGGTTTATAGATGGATTATCAACCGAAGATATAAATTCCAATAAAAATGAGAGTTTATATCTTATGCAACAATTTACTCTTAAGAATCCTGTCTATTGTGGTTATATATCACAATTGGCAGAACAGGTTAATTTACCCGATGATGAATTTGAAATTGAACAAATGGAAAACGGACCTGTTACTTATGAGATTCCTAAGAAAGTAAAGTTAGCAAATATTCAAGTAACATATCTCGAAGATAGTCTCAATTCTGTTTATAATTTCCATAAAACATGGTTTAATATGATTCGTGGTGGTACAGGTTTATATTTTAATTCACCTACAAAATTATGTGCTAAAGCAAGATATATAGAATTTGAAGACACTTTAGTTGGAACAGAATATATTGCTTATTATGGTCAACAAACAGAAATATTAAAGAGAGCACTCACAAGTGGTTTATCGGCAGAAGTTACCGCCGGCCTTACTTCTGCTATAGAAAGTATGAAACCTGAAATTCCTTTTGGAGCAAAACCAACAGGAATAACTACATATCCTAGAATATATCCGACAAAAATAAGCAGAAGTTCTGCAAACAAACAAGGAATGGGTCTTCATAAAGTTACTGTAACATATTCAAGAATTCCTGAATTTATAAAGAAACATACCAACCTTCAAATGCTTAAAGATGGAGAATGGAAAGATGTTAAGAGATGAAATAATTATTTTCTAAAAATATAATAAAAAGGAGAAAAAATATGAGAAAATTAATTAAAATGCCTGCTCCACAATTATCACAAGTAAAAGAAGTGAATATTGATTTAGATATGAACGGGCGTCATTATGCTTTATTGGCTTCTTGTGAAGGGCAACTTCCTGAAGATGTTGCCCTATCTATTCTTAAGGATTTAGTTGAAGAAGATGCCACTAAACTTACAATAAGTGAAGTACGTTATTTGTTTATGCTTGTAAAGATTAACAGTCTTGAAAATAAGTATTCAGTAAATGTCGAATGTACTCATACGAAAAAAGATGGTAAACCTTGTGGATGCAATAATAAATTTGATGTATTCTTATCTGATTCAGATTTGAATCCTACACCAGATGATTATAAAATTCCTACAATTATATTTAAAACGGAAAAAAGTGAAAAAGAATATAAGGTTATCCCACCAACTATCTCAAATGAATCTAAACTTTATAATTATTTTCTTACTCAGAAAAATGCCACTGCTGAACAGATTGAAAAAAGTAAAGAACTCTCATTTGAATTTAGTTTTATAAGGGGATTACTCCATCTTGTAGATTCTGATGGAAATAGATTTGTTCCTGATGATTCTAATTTAGATGACCTTATGAAGTTTCTTGATTATAATAAATTCCAGACGATTAACCAACTTTATGATAAAGTTATTGAAGTTAATAAATTTGGTGTTCAAAATAAAATATACACTGTCAAGTGTAAGGAGTGTGGTGGAACCTTAGTGTTCCAGTTACCCTTACTCTCTGGATTGGTTGATTAGTAGAGAAGATAGAAATCTTGATGCTTTTTACAAAAATATAATATTATATCTAAACTTTTTTGGATTAGGTTCTGTAGATTCATTACTTGGTATGAAAATGTATGAACTTCATCAACTTAAATATTGTATCAAAGATGATAATATCCAAAAATTATGGTATAATCTGCATGGTCTAACAACTAAATAATATAATACCCGGTTTTAAACTGGGTATTTTTATATATTTTTAATAAGGATTTAATTCATGGCAGTATATTCACGTGGTGGAAATCTTCCTACCACATCTAGTGGTGGAAGTATTACAACAACTCAAACAACTCCTCTTGCAAGTAAAGACCTTGGAACAATTATTGTAAGGTCGCTTCAGACTGTTGCAGATTCTTTATCTGGTGGAGATGTTCCTGTAAGTTATAGTGATGTAGAAAGAGCTGTAACAAAAGGTATTAATAAATCAGACCTCGTTAAAAAAGGATTGAAGAATGGTTCATTAACAAGTAGTGGTAAAGCTGATAGTGCATTAGCTGCTAAATATGAACAAGATAAATTTATTAAATGGCAGGAATGGCAGAGAAAACTTCAGAAAGAAGATGAAAAAGATAGAGAAGAAAAAAGACGTAGAGATGAAGAAATCTTTAATAAAACAAAAGCCAAAGTTGAAGAAACTTGGAATTCCATTGCAACAGGTTTAAGAAATCCTCTCAAAGGTATTTCTGATACACTTGATAAATCTGTAAAGAATTTCTCTACAGGTTTTGTTATGGGTTTCAAGAGTACACTCTCTAATAAAAATACTGTTACCAGAGGAGCATCTGTTGCTAATGTAACATCATCTCCTGAAGTTTCAAGTATTTCTCAAAAGGTAACCGATTTATCTGATTTAATTAAAGATAATTTTGATAAGATTGAAGATAATCAGGAATCAAACAACGATGATATACAACGTTTAATTATCGATGATGAGAAAGAAACTAAACAGGATGAAGATGAAAAGAAAGGTAAAGAAAATGAAGATAAAAAAGCAAAGAAAGCACAATTAGGGGCAACCATGTCAATAGGAACAGCAGTTGGTGCTGCTGTAGGTAAAGTCGTTGCTGTTGTCACTCTTCTTGGTCTTACATTTGCTGTATTGTCTCAATTATTCATATTGGCCAAAGGAAAGATTTATGAAATGCTTGAACAATCACCTGCCAAATGGGATATGCGAATAGCCAATGTAGTAGGTCGGATTAAAGTAATTCCTGATAAAGTTGGACTTGCTATTCAATATGCACTTTCTCAAATCCATTTCCCTGGATTCAAATATGGTGGATTATCTGATGCTGAAGAAGATGAGAAAGAATCATTAAAAGCAGAAATTGAAAAAAATGAGGCAATGAAAGATTATTATGATGCTCAAAAATCTAAACGGGAAAGTGAAGATTATTTGAGTGATATGGATTCCCTTGTTAATCATAATGATTATAATCTTGATGATTTTGAAGATAGAGAAAGATACTTAGGTGCTATAAAACAAGAACTCTTAAAAACAGGTCTGGGTGAAGAATACGCAGATTATGAACTTAGGGATTTCAGACTTGCTGCACAAAATATTGCTTCTCGTAACATTCAAATGGATGCTATATTAAATGGCACTTCCGATGAAGATAGAGCAAAAATGGAAAGACTTATCGACCTTGAAGCACGTGATAGTAAAGGTCCTATGTCTCAAGAAGAATATGAAAGACGAAGTAATGCAATTTATGCAAAACAACAAAGTGAATCGGAAGCATATCTTCAAGGTAGAATTGCATCAAGAGAAGCGAGTGGAACTCTTACACAAACATATATGAATACCCTTTCTGAAGGTGGTTACAATAATATCGTTCAACAATGGGAAGATACATCAGGTAGAACTATTGATATGATTCCATTAAGTGAAAGAGAAACATGGCTTAATGAAAAATATCAACCTTGGGAAGATGCTTGGAAAAATTTTGGAAAGAACATGAAACTTGATTTCAATATTGAAACTTCAAGAAATGTGGATAACCCTTTAAACACAAATAATAAATAGGTGAGTTTATGCCAATAGCAAATGTAATTTCAACAGTAAAAACAGCAGCTCAAAAGTTAGGAGTTTTTGAATTTGGTAGTTCTAACTTCATGCGTACAGAAGACCAATTTTTAACTGAACAAAATATAAATAGTCTTAATGGTGAATCGTCTAACAGTCCTCAAGAAATTATCATTGCTTGTAAGAATAAAAATCGTCGTGTTTGTGGAATCTTAAATGGTGGTGTAAAACTTACGGGTGAAGCAACTTGGGAAGAACTGTTTGGCGGTGGAATTACATCTATAGGTGGTTCTCTTATAGATATGGTTAATAGTGGTGCACAGTTATGGAGAGGTACTTCCATTCAACAGCCTTGGATGAACAGAAAGTTTTATAAATCGACTAAACCATTCTCATTTTCATTTCAAATGAATTTTATTTCCGATGAAAACGGTGGTAAGATTGATGTATGGTATCCAACTCAGGCATTATTATCTTTTGTTTTTCCTAGAAGATTAAAAACAGCACAAGCGATATCAAACGCATTGGATAGTTCTCGTGTTATAGATATGGAACAAGCAAATTCAGATGGTGGTAAAGGACTTTTGAAAGCAGGTGTTGAGGCTATTGCCCAAGAGTATGCAATTCCTGGACCTGCTATCGGATATGGTCCAGACGGTAAAAAAAATCATACAGAACAAGACAGAGATTATGACGGTAATGGAGATACCGTAACTCTGGTTATAGGAAATTTATTTGCATTTGGTGGTGTTTATATCGAAAAAGCAGATGTAGAATATTCTCCAAATATGGATTTTGAAGGTTTTCCTTTATGGGCTAAATGTAATGTTACCGTTACTGTAATGGACGTAAATTATTGTGATGATACAGGTGAATTTATGATAAATAGATTTGCAGACAATCAAGCTGAATTATCAAGCCTCATAGATTCATTAAAAACCGCTGTATCTGATGTAAAAGAAGGTATACTAAATATTGCAAAAACAACTAAAAATGCTTATTCATAAGGAGATAGTATATGTTAAAACCATTAAAACTTCCTAGAGGAATATGTAATTTATTTGCTATAGGTGATTCAGCAACAATTTCTCTTCCTGAAAAATGGAATCATAGATCTGATAAAATTCTTGAATCTGTTGGTTGTAAGTCTATGAAAAATGAAATTATTAATAATTATATGTCTGTAACATCTCCAATATCATTAAAAAAAGGAGACCCTTATGTTATTACAGATAATTTATTTAATAAATATTTCTTTAAATCTGGAGATTAACTAATGGCCAAAGGTAGACAAATAAATCTTGATTTAGGTGAAGGTCAAATTCTCAAAGGTTTTATTACAGATGATTTTTTCTCATGTTGTTCTTTTCTTGATATTATTTTTGAATCACCTGACAAATTAACATTTGATGCCAGTCCTGATTATTATCTTACTTATTTTGAAGTAGATTGGGTTCCCATGACTTTTTCAGAATCTACAGGTTCAAATAAAAACTGGCACTATGAATTAGGTTGTTGCCCTAAGAACATATATACATATATTACAAAACCTATAACGAATACTCAAGAACTTGCAAGAACTTTAAGACTTGATTTAAATAAAAGAAGTTCAAGCCTTAAAATACCTTGTCCTGTAATAAATCAATTCGCCGGTAATTTTATACAGGATTCAAGATTTTTTAGTTTCGAACAGACTAAGGCAAACAACGGTAATAATTTCGATGAAGCTGTATTTATTTATGCAGGAACAAAAGAATTATTATCTTGTACATGGAGAAATTTAATAAATCAAAAAGCATCTACTTTAGAAATAAATCCAATTCTTACGGGAAGTGACAGGATTTCTTTTCAAAATGATATTATTCAAAATTCTTTTGCAACAGCACATGGACCTAAAGTATGGACACAACAAGATTATATTCAAAAAATTATCGGTAAAAAATTTACAATAAGAAGTGCTACACCTGCAAAATTTTTATCTGTTTATACGATGAAATTTGAAAACATACCTGAATTTGATACAGGTCTTACATATCTTTGTGCCTATTCCAGAATAGATGTTACACAGGGTAATTCTTTTGTACATTCTTTTGCTAATATTAATTATGATATAGAGAGGTAAAAATATGGCACAATTTATAGGTACAGAAGCAACGGGTGTATATGTGGGTACACTTGTTGAAGATATGATAGAAACTGTAAAAAGAGAAAAGAAATTATATTGTAACGTTCATATTGAAAAATTTTTTCAAAAAAATACAGATTATCCTTTAACTTATGTTCCGTTTTGGGCCATGAGTTTACCGTTAAAAGAAGGAGACAAAGTGTTAGTTGAATTTCATCAGGGAAATTTAATGTACCCTGTTCTTTATAAAAATCCTGATGAATTAGATTCCCAATTCTTTGATAAGTTTGATACTGCAAAAAGTGTAACAGGTGGAAACATTCAAGCATATCAGGCAAAAGACACCATAGGAGCATTTAGACTTGGTAAAGATTCATATATTATTAAGACAGATGATTATACAGTAATTCATCAAAATAACGGTTTTATTCTCATTGATAAAGATGATAAACATTACATCTATGGTTCTGAAATTAATGCTATTTCAAATGGAGATATAAAAATAGATTCCGGAAATAATACTAAAATATTCAGTAATTCCAGTATAGAGATTAAAACAAATGCAGATGTAAAAATCACAGCAACAGGTGGTTTTACAGTTAATAATCATTTACAAATATCCTGAGCAAAAAAGATGCGACCCTTTAGGGTCGTCTTATGAATCGCTCCGTTATTGTAAAACTTTATATATTTATTATAGTTTATGACAAAGAATGAACAGATTAAACAGACATTATTAGAAACTCGTGAACGTAGACAAAATCAAATTCTTAAAGTCTATGAACTTAAGGTGAATTGTCATAATACTTCTAAAGAAGATTTCAAGAGGTTAAATTATCTGTTTACTCAGACAAAATGGATTCAGAATGATATGATTGCTTCTGATGATATTTTTAAGTACGAATATAAAGACCATAGAATTATTAAAAACTTTGATAAAGACAAAAATCTTGTAGAACGAAAACTTGATATTCAAACAGGTGTTCATCAAGTTATAGTTGCAAACATTAAACAGGATATTTTGAATCTTTCTAAAGCAAAACAAGCAGGAAGAAAAGTTGGAAAATTAAAGTTTAGAAGAAATTGTAATTGTGTTCCTTTAAGAACAGGGATGTTGAAAGTTGTGAATTCTAAAACAATTTCAATCCCTATGTTTAGAAAATTAAAAGTTTATGGACTTGAACAGTTTATAAACACTCCTAATTTTGAAATTGCAGATGCAAGAATTGTAAGAAAAGCATCTGGAATATACATTAAAGTTTCAATCTGTATTTCAAAATCTTCTGTAATAAGAAAACCAACAAACAAAGAAATTGGTCTTGATTTTGGAATTAAAGATAATATAACCACTTCTAATGGTGAAAAGTTTAATTGTAGTGTGCAAGAAACTGAGAAACTGAAATTTCTTCAAAGAAAACTTATGAAGAAACAGAAAGGCTCTAAGCGATACTACAGACTTCTTAATCAAATCAAAAGAGAGTATGAATATCTTTCAAATAAGAAAACTGATGATTCCAACAAATTGATTTCATATCTCTTGAAAAATTATGATGTAATTTATTTTCAAGATGAACAGATTTCTAAATGGAGAAAGTTTAATCCTTCTTTTGCTAGAAACATTCAACATTCTTATCTTGGAAGAATCAAATCAAAACTTGTAATACTTGAAAAATCAGGTAGAAGTTTTGAGATATCTAAATGGTCACCAAGCACAAAGTTCTGTCCGAATTGTGGTTCTTTGAATAGAGGAATCACTTTATCAGATAGAATTTTTAAATGTGATTGTGGATATGAATTTGACCGAGATGTTCATGCAGCTAAAAATGTAAAATTGTTTGGCTCAACAAAAAGAGCTGAGTGCTTGGAACAAGCCTCCACTGAGACATTATCCTCTAAGATTTTGAATTTATATTCTGAATCTCAAGTTAAGTCGATGAAGCGAAAACAAAAAGCTGCTAACTTTTAGGTTAGCAATAGTTCACAGGTAACAGCATAATGGGAATAAAATATCCAATAGTAACAAGTAACTTTACAGCAAATGAAACATATTCGATAGTTCCCATTTTCGACCCTACTTTTAAGATAGATGGGAATCCTGTTTTAACATCTTTTACATGGACATCAAAGTCTGAACCTTATTCTAGTGATGTTGTAAATGGAAACAGTATATCTACAAAAGCAAATAATCTTCCTGTAATTATCTTGGATTCTACAGTGATTCCTTATATAATAAATGCCGGTCAAACTTCTACATTATCAGATTAATTAAAAATCTTTTTATATATTTAATTATATGATGGAATTTGATGAAACATTATCAAGAAAATATTCTGGAAAAGAGGCTCTATTAATACGCATGAAGACAAGACTTCTTCATACTACAAGTGATATTCCTTATTATGAAAGAGGTGTAGATATCGCTGAATTTACTTACGGTAGTCAGGTTGCCGCAATTAAACTTGCATTTAAAGATTTAGGACCGAATGTCACCCTTGATAGTGAAAATAAAAGAATTCAACATTATGATATTTCTGTAGATATATCAAAATTAGGAGAATAAGAAAGATGGCTTTTTTAAATCAATTTGCAACATATTTCACTGCTCAAGATAGAGAAACAGAATTGTATAATCTGTGGTCATCTATTGGTGTAAATATGGAAAAATCCATATTAGAAGAACAGAATCGTATCAATACTGAATTTACAGATATTAATAACTTTTCAGAAGATACTATGCGTTCATGGCTATCTTTCTTTTTACAGAAAATACCATATCGTACTACGGCAACAACTCAAGTTTCTGTATCTCTTAATGGTGATTATGCAAGAACACAAATTGGAAAATATGATGAACTTACAACTCAAGATGGTATAATCTATACTCTCATGGAAGATATAACTTTAATTGGTGATGATGAAAGAACTGTTACGGCTGTTCAGGGTACTAGAATTACTGAAACAGGAATCTTTAATTCAATCATTAAAGTTCAGGCAAATAATCCTGATTTATCATATCTTACAGTAAAGATAAATGATGTAGAAATTCCTGAGGTTTCTTATGAAACATCTTATGATCAATTATCATTTTTAGGAAACTGGAAACCACAATGTACAAATGGTAATGAATGGGGTGGTACTCCTTATTTACAAGATGCTTATGGTAAAAAAGGTCAGGCATATTGGGTAATTGCAGACGGTTCAACTAAATTTTCAGAAGATGGTTTAACTGATGAATTTCGTCGTGGAGATATCGTTGTATTTGATGGAACTAAATGGCAAAGGTCAAGTCGTACAAATGATTTTAATCCAATTCAATTTGCAAATACATATGCTGTTCCTCGTGGTGGTTATTTTGCCTACTATTATGATTCTTATCTCTACATTAAAGTTTTCTCAGGTGGTGGTGTAAATAACCCTAATGGATATCCTTATGAAGTATCTTATATTAAATCGGACGGTGTTCAGGGAGAAATTAAAGAAAACTCACTTGAGTTTGTTTCCGATTATGAAGATATAAATGAAAATAAAGTAAAGTTAAATATAAGTAATACACAATCTACGGTTGCCATTAATGAGCCATCTGTTGGAAAACTCGGTCTGTATCTTAAACAAAGATTATACTCATCGATAAATGTATCTTCTGTACCAGAATATACCGCTTGGTTTAATGCTCAGCCTGAAGTTGGTGATTGTCTGGTACTTTCTGATTATGAAAAATGGATAAGAAGTGGTAAAGAGAATTACTTCCCTACAGGTATTGTAGAAGTTTATCTTGTAGACCCTAATGGTAATGCACTAACGAATGATGTGCAAGATAGACTTCTTGAAAGAATAGAACCTTATAAAGACATAGCTGTTTTACAAATTGCAAGATTTACACCTGTTGAACAATATCTTAGGTTTGAATATACAACTTCTACATCTCTGGATGCTTTTGAACAGTTTGTTAAATCAAAAGCAAGTTTATATTACAATTTATCATATTTGCAATCTAAAGATTCATCTTTGTTTGATAATCTTGATTTGGCTGCAATCGTACAGGATATTCAGGAAACTTCTCCGTATGCTTCTACAGGATTAATCCTTAAAGGATATCATTATTTTGAGAAAGAATTATCAAATTCCGATAGGAAATTATCAATTTCATCATATTCAAATGAAAGACCAGGAAGAGGTTGGTACACATTAACGATTTATAAAACAGTAGATGGTGTTGAGAAAAAATTGATATATACTTTTGAAGAAGTTGAATCGGCTGGTACAACAATATCTTGTTATATTTATAATAAGGATAATGGTAGTGAAGAAGTTGGTTCACACGTTGAACAGTTAGTAACTCTTGATTTCACTAATTTCTTTTATAATCACAGTGAAGAAATCGGTGAGTATAATGGTGCATTACTTCAATGTTATTGGGGTATGGAAAACGAAGGTATTCTATCAATTGGTGCTGAGAATGGTTTAAGAAAACTTCATTCGATTGATGTATTAAAGGTTGGTACGCTATAATGGAACTTATTAATAAAACGGATATAATGAATTATGCTATAAGAAACACATCTCCCAAAATGCCGATTGAGCAAAAATATGTATATGCTTTTATAGATTCACTTATGAATTCCAGTTCCTTACAGGAACTTTATGAAAATCTTAAAAGTAACATGCAGAACGGAGATACATTCATTATTTTCAATTCGTTTAATATTAATGCAAGAAACATTAATAAAGAACCTTATCGTTCAATTGTTGCGTATTCCATGCTTAAAAAAGATATAAGATTGTTTGAATTTATATCAGCTTCTTTATTCACAGGTAAGGTTATAGAATATCATGGTTCTGACCTTTATAATGATGTTACAAAAGAAACCGATGAAAGTCCTACAAAATATACAGACAGTGGCATTTACACAGATATGAGTGAAGGTCTTATTCAGATAGGTTTTCAGAATTATTATTGTGATACTCCTGCTGAAGACGGCGGTGGAAGTGAATATCAAACTCTTAGTGAATTAAATAATGCCATTGTTGATTTTGATTATATTATCACATTAACAAAACCTGCACGAATCGGGATTCTTAATTTTTATGTTCCATACTGTTATCTCAGTGGTAATGAAACAGAATTGTATTATGCCGGTATGGATTCTGATTATCCTTTCTTTTCTGCTCCTTTTGGAGACAAAGATTCTATGGAAATCATTAATGGTCTTACAGATAACGAACTTATAGAATTATACAAAGAAGTTAAAATGTATAATGCAAAACTTCAAACACCAATTAATATTTCTTCAGAAAGAGAAGTTATGAAAGGTGATAATTATATAATGTTCTCTTATGATATGAGATGTCAGTCAACAAAGAGTGAATCTACAGGTGAAGAATTTATATGGTCAAGAATTTCTATAACTTCTAATAGTGCTAATAAAACTTATGTTCAGGAAAAGGCTTTTAATCCTGATGTACAGCACTATGAAAAATATATTCCTATTATGTTAAGAATAAAAGATAATGACCCTGAAGGTCCTTGTCTTGCCCTAACTATAGAGAATGGAACACCTACCGTTGGTGCAATGTTCTATACTAGAGAAACTATTTAAGGAGATGAAACACTATGGCTACTCAGATTGCCGAACCTAGCGATTTACCAGCAGGTTCAATTACAGACGCTAATGCAAATCATTTCAGAGTTTTGGTTTATGAACAAGACCAGAACTTTGCAGGAATAAAAACTCTTGGAATTGGTGATTGGAAAAGTTTTCTTAATTTCAATGGAGCTGCAATAAATAATGTTGCGACATTTGTTGGAATAGACATCACTGAATATAACTATAAATCTACTACTGAAATTCCTCTACCTGAAGGTGTCTATTCGGCTATTGAAAGAATCAACAATGTGGCATCTCAATGTGGAGTACAAACAAATCCTGTAAGTCCTGATGTTTTTACACCATTATTAGATAGAATTGAAGAACTTAAAGATTGGGTTCATAATGGATGGACTGACGAAAGTGTTGAACCACATAAAGAATATTCTGGACTTCTTGACCGTATGTCTGCTGCTGAACTTAATATAGACAGTATTGAAGAAGAAATCGGAAGTTCATCATCTTCAGGTTCTTTAACAGGAAGAATTTCTCAGCTTGAAGATACTGTTGGTGATTCTTCACATGGTCTTGTTAAAACCGTAGATGAACTTCATGCTGTAATTTATGAAGGTTCCGATAGTCTTACTGATTCTGTTGCTAAACTTAAACAAGATGTTGGTAATTACGATGATAGTCTACCTACAATTGCAACAAGACTTGATGATTTGGAAACAAAAACAGGTTGTGACAGTTCTTACACTGATACTAATAGTATAGATTCAAGACTTGTTGCAATAGAAACAAATACCGGTGTTGCCCTT
>JAEEGL011769177.1_pt1 | contig 20260 bp, 17 predicted proteins | sample 9134231 | NCBI WGS metagenome assembly JAEEGL01 (sample SAMN16246548, study PRJNA631951) | gut metagenome | biome: gut microbiome; feature: rumen; material: fiber-attached | host: Bos | place: Iran: Karaj | collected 2018-10 | reverse complement strand
CTGCCCTGGATCTCCAGTGTCGAGGTCGGGAGCTGCACGCCTGCCATGTCGCCGAGCTCGATGCCCTCATTCAGTGTCTTGAAATAGTTCACGGTCTCATCGGCAATGCGGTCGAGTGCCGCATAATCGGACGAAGCGCTCGTCTCATAGACGATCAGCTGTTTGCTGTCCATCCAGAGCACATAGTAGAGCTTCGAGCTGTTGTCGGAGGAGCGCACGCCGTAGGTCGTGCTGTATTCCTCCGCGCAGGGTCCGAGCGACATAGTGACCGTGCCCTTCACCAGATCACCCTTTTGCAGCTCGCCCGCCTGCGCCAGATTGTAGTCCTTGACATCGCCCTTCCGGTATTTCAGCCATGCGGGGATATCCGTCAGCAGCACCGCAGCGATGCAGGCTGCAACCAGTGCAAGCGAGAGCAAAAACCGCCCCAGCTTCATTCAGTCACCACTCCGTTCCGTTATTTCATGGATGATACGCGCAGACGGTTGAGCGCACGCCTGAGCTTCAATTCGGCAAGCTCGAGCTCCTTCTGGGTCTTGCTCTGCTCCTTCTTTCTCAGCGCATCCGCCTCGGAGCGCTTTGCCCACTCGACGTCGATATCCTCCGCCCACTCCGCCGCATTCGCGAGAATGGCGGTGTGATCGGGCGCGACACGGACAGCGCCGCCCGAGAGCGCCGCGATGCGCACGGTGCCGTCTGCCATCGTGACCTTCACCGGTCCGGCGGGCAGTGCCGCGACATATTTCTCGTGCTTGGCGAGAATGCCGGTGTCGCCCTCGGTCGTGCGCACGATCACGCGCTGCACTTCACCGTCAAAAAACACCTTATCCGGCGTGATGATCTGCAGCGAAAACGTACTCATTCTGCCGTGTCCTCCAGCTCCTTCGCCTTCTCGAGCACCTCGTCGATCGTGCCTGCGAAGAGGAATGCCGACTCCGGTACATCGTCGTGCTGTCCCTCGATGATCTCGCGGAAGCCGCGGATGGTCTCGGCGATCGGGACATATTTGCCCTCCATGCCGGTGAACTGCTCAGCGACCGAGAACGGCTGGCTGAGGAAGCGCTGGATCTTTCTCGCTCTGGCGACCGTGAGCTTATCCTCGTCGGAGAGCTCGTCCATGCCCATGATCGCGATGATATCCTGCAATTCTGTATAGCGCTGGAGGATCGTCTGCACCTGTCTTGCAACGCGGTAATGCTCCTCGCCGACGATCTCCGGGCTGAGAATGCGCGAGCTCGATTCCAGCGGGTCGACTGCCGGATAGATACCGAGCGAGGCGATCTGGCGCGAGAGAACGGTTGTCGCGTCGAGGTGCGCGAAGGTCGTCGCCGGGGCGGGGTCGGTCAGGTCGTCCGCGGGGACATAGACCGCCTGCACCGAGGTGATCGAGCCCTTTCCGGTCGAGGTGATGCGCTCCTGCAGCGCGCCCATTTCGGTCGCGAGCGTCGGCTGATAGCCGACGGCGGAGGGCATTCTGCCGAGCAGCGCGGAGACCTCCGAGCCTGCCTGCGTGAAGCGGAAGATGTTGTCGATGAAGAGCAGCACGTCCTGCCCCTCGGTGTCGCGGAAATATTCCGCCATCGTCAGCCCCGAGAGCGCAACGCGCATTCTCGCCCCGGGCGGCTCGTTCATCTGCCCGTAGACAAGACATGTCTTTTCGAGAACGCCGCTCTCCTTCATCTCGTGATAGAGGTCGTTGCCCTCTCTGGTGCGCTCGCCGACGCCGGTGAACACCGAGATGCCGCCGTGCTGGTTCGCGACATTGTTGATCAGCTCCTGGATCAGAACGGTCTTGCCGACGCCTGCGCCGCCGAACAGACCGATCTTGCCGCCCTTTAAGTACGGCGCGATCAGGTCGATGACCTTGATGCCGGTCTCGAGCACCTCGCTCGTTGCCGCCTGCTCCTCGTAGGAGGGGGCGTCGCGGTGGATGGGCCAGCGCTCGGCGGTCTCGGGAGCGGGCTGCTCGTCGACAGGGTCGCCCAGCAGATTGAACACGCGCCCGAGCGTCTCTCTGCCGACTGGCACGCGGATCGGGCTGCCGGTGTCGATCGCATCGAGCCCGCGGACCAGACCGTCCGTGCTGCTCATCGCGATGCAGCGCACGGTGTCGTCGCCGATGTGCTGCGCGACCTCGAGCACGAGGCGCTGTCCGTTGTTGTCACATTCGATCGCATTGAGCAGCCGCGGCAGCTCATGCTTCTGAAAGCGCACGTCGACCACTGCACCGATGATCTGGACGATCTTGCCGGTGCCGCCGCGCTTTGCTTCTTCTATTGCCATAAAAACTAGCTCACTTTCAAAGAAATCAGACAAAGGAAGAGTTAGGAGTGAGAAGTGAGGAGTGAGGAGTTGTTCATTCATCCCCGCTCACTGTGCTGATCATCCGACTGTCGGCTGCTGAAAACTCCTAACTGCTAACTCCAAACTATGCTGTTATCCCTGCGCATTTGCGCCCGCGACGATCTCGGTCAGCTCCTGTGTGATGGACGCCTGCCGTGCGCGGTTGTATTTCAGCGAGAGATCGTCGATCATCTCCTGCGCGTTGTCGGTCGCATTCTCCATCGCCATGCGCCTTGCCGCCTGCTCGGAGGCATAGGTGTCGACGATCGTGCAGTAGAGGATGCCCGCGAGATACTGCGGGATCAGCGAATCGAACACCGCCTCGGGGCTCGGCTCATAGTTCGTCAGGCTCTGCAGGCCGGTGTTGTGCTCGAGGTTCGGCACGGGGATGACCGTCATCTCACGCGCCTCCTGCACCAGCGGCGAGACCAGATTCGTAAAGAACAGCTCGACCAGCGCCAGATGCCCCTCGTCAAACAGATGCACGATATGCTCTGACATACGCAGAGCGGTGTGCGGGTTGATGCTTTCGCCGACATTGTCAAAACTGCCGAGGATGCGGTACCCCGATTTTGCGTAATGCTCCTGTGCCTTGCGCCCGACCGTCATGACGACGACCTCTCTGCCCTCGGCGGTCAGCTCCTTGGCGCGGGCATCGGCACGGCGGAAGACATTGAGGTTGAAGCCGCCCGCCAGCCCTCTGTCGCCGGCAATGACGATCAACAGGGCAGCGCCGGTCTCCCGCAGCGTGATATACGCCGAACGGAACCCGACCGCATCGGAGGCGATCTCGCTCATGGTCTGGTAGAGCAGATTGAAGAACGGCACTGCCTTCTCGGCACGCTCCTTCGCGTGCCGGAGCTTTGAGGAGGAGACCAGCTCCATCGCCTTGGTGATCTGCATGGTGCTCTCAACACTCTTGATGCGGCGCTTGATCGCCTTCATATTGGCACCTGCCATGAAGATCAGCCTCCCTTCACACGAAGCTCTTCACAAAATCGGTGATGACCGATCTGAGGGCTTCCTCGTTTTCGGGCAGCAGCTTGCCGGTATCCGCAATCGACCCGGTGATCTCGCTGTGGGTCTGTGCGATTTCCGAGAGCAGCGCCGATTCAAACTCGGAGATCCGGCTGACCGGCACATCGCGGAGCAGATTGTTCGTGACCGCATAGAGGATCACGACCTGATCGGCAGCGGAGAGCGGGCTGGATTTATCCTGCTTGAGCACCTCGACCACGCGCTCGCCCTTCGCAAGGCGCTCCTTCGTGTCGCGGTCAAGGTCGGAGCCGAACTGCGAGAATGCCTGCAGCTCGCGGTACTGCGAATAGGTCAGCTTCAGCGAGCCCGAGACCTTCTTCATCGCGGGGATCTGCGCCGCCGAGCCGACACGCGAGACCGAGATGCCCGGGTTGACTGCCGGACGCACGCCCGCATTGAACAGGTCGGTCTCGAGGAAGATCTGCCCGTCGGTGATCGAAATGACATTCGTCGGGATGTACGCGGAAACGTCGCCTGCCTGTGTCTCGATGATCGGCAGTGCGGTCAGCGAGCCGCCGCCGTAATTCTCATTCAGGCAGCATGCGCGCTCAAGCAGCCGCGAATGCAGATAGAACACGTCGCCGGGGAATGCCTCGCGCCCCGGGGGACGCTTCAGCAGCAGCGAGAGCGTTCTGTAAGCGACCGCGTGCTTTGAGAGGTCATCGTAGACGATCAGCACGTCCTTGCCCTGATCGGTGAAGTATTCACCCATCGTGCAGCCGGAATACGGCGCGATATACTGCAGCGGCGCGAGCTCCGAAGCCGTCGCGGAGACGACGATCGTGTAGCTCATCGCGTCCGCCTTCGTCAGCGTCTCGACGACATTTGCGACGGTCGAGCGCTTCTGCCCGATCGCGACATAAATGCAGATGACGTTCTTGCCCTTCTGGTTCATGATCGTGTCAAGGGCAATGGTCGTCTTGCCGGTCTGGCGGTCGCCGATGATCAGCTCGCGCTGTCCTCTGCCGATCGGGATCATCGAGTCGATCGCCTTGATGCCGGTCTGCAGCGGCTCATGCACGGACTGTCTCGTGATGATGCCGGGCGCGATCTTCTCGATCGGCATGGATTTTTCAGTCAGGATCGGTCCCCTGCCGTCGATCGGCTCGCCGAGGGCATTGACCACTCTGCCGAGCAGCTCCTCGCCGACCGGCACCGAGACAATGCGCTTGGTGCGCTTGACAGAGGAGCCCTCGCGGATATTGTGATCGGAGCCGAGCAGCACCGCACCGACGAAATCGTGCTCGAGGTTGAGTGCCATGCCCGAGATGCCGCCCTCAAATTCCAGCAGCTCTCCGGACATGCACTGCTCCAGCCCGTGCACATTCGCAATGCCGTCGCCGACCGTGATCACCGTGCCGACATCGGCAAGGTTCAGCTTTGCCTCGTAGCTTTTGAGCTGCTCCTTGATAATGCCGGTAATTTCATCTGGTCTTAAATTCATCTTGCACCTTCTTATTCACCGGAATCGGCGCGGGGTCATTTTGTCAGCCGCTCCCGCAGCGAATCCAGCCGGAATTTCACACTGTTGTCGATGCGCGTGTCGCCGTACTGCACGATGACGCCGCCGAGCACCGCTCTGTCGATATGCTCGGTGATGCGCACGGTCTTCTGCAGACGCCGCTGCAGGGCGCCGGTCAGCCGCTCGAGCTGATCGGGCGTCAGCGGGACAGCCGTCGTGACCGTCACCTCGACCGTATCCTGATAGTCGAGCATTTGCCGGTCAAAATCATCGGCGATCTCGCCCAGAAAGCGCACTCTGCCGTGATCGACAAGGAGCTGCAGCAGCCTTGCGGCAAGCCCTTCGTCACCGAAGATCTTCCTTGCGATCCCCTGCCGCTCCGAGACCGATACGGTCGGGAGCGAAAGCAGCCTTGTCAGATCGGGGTTCAGCGAAAAGAGCAGCGCACACTGCCGCAGATCGGCACGCGTCTGCTGCAGCGTCTGATCTCCCTGCTCTTTGGCGAGGGAAAACAGCGCATTTGCGTAAACCTGCGAAACCTCAGAGCTCACTGCACATCACCCACCGAATCAATAAATTCGTCGATCAGCCGCTCGTGGTCTGCCTGATTGATCTCACGCCCGACCACCTTCTCCGCGACTGCGACCGCAAGCCCGGAGACCTCCCCGCGCAGTGCGGTTGCGGCTCTTCTGCGCTCGCGCTCGAGCTCCTGCTCGTTCTGCTGCATGACAGCCGCAGCCTCCGCCTTTGCCGCCGCGACGATCTCATCCGAGCGCTCCTGTGCCCTTCTGGTCGCCTTACGGAGCATCTCGGCGGATTCCTCCTTGGCATCGGCGAGCTTCTGCGTATACGCCTCGCGCTCGGCTTCCGCCTCTGATTTTGCCGTCTCTGCCTCCTGCAGCTTCCGGTCGACCTCCTCCTGCCGCTTCTCGAGAATGCCGTTGACCGGCTTGAAGAGAAAATGCTTCAGCCCGAGAAACAAGAGCAGCAGATTCAGCAGCGTGAAGAGGATCGTCCCGATATCAATGGACAAAAAACCCAAAACAAATCAGCCCTTCCAGCATTATTTCAAATTCTCCGTTCCTGTGGCAACAAGGGAGGAAGGAGGAGGGAGGAGGGAGGAGGTGTTACGACCCTTGCGTTCCGGCGCGAAGAACACGCGCACGGTTCACGGGGACCTCCTACCTGCTACCTGCTACCTCCTACCTGCCTTGCATTTCAGGTAAAGGGTTTGAGGAAGATCAGCAGAAGGGCGATGATCAGACCGTAGATACCGGTCGACTCCGCGACCGCACAGCCGACGAACATCGTTCTCGTGACGGCGCCCGACGCCTCGGGCTGTCTTGCGATCGCCTCGCACGCCTTGCCGACGGCATAGCCCTCGCCGATGCCGGGGCCGATACCTGCGATCATAGCCAGACCTGCGCCGATCGCAGAGCCTGCCAGCACGATTGCTTCACTCATATCCATTTGTTTTTACCTCCAGTTTGTAGTTGGAAACGGCGTTATGCCGCATTCTCCGAAATTTCTTCTGGGCCGGGCTCCGATTCCGGCTCGGGTTCGTCGTCCGCGGGTCCTGCATTGGAAATGAACACCATCGTCAGCATGATGAAGATGAACGCCTGCATGAAATCCGCGAACAGGTCAAAATACAGCGAGAGCACTGCGGGGAGACCGACCGTCAGGATCGGGACCTGCAGCCCGATCATGCGGCTGAGATTCGCAAGACCGTAATAGACCAGCGCCGTGATGATGCCGCCGCCGGCGATATTGCCGAAATGACGCAGTGCCATTGCGGCAGGGGTCGAGACCTCGCTCAGAATGTTGATCGGGAGCATCACGGGGATCGGGTCGGCAAAGCCCTTCAGATAGCCGCCGAGGCCGTTGTATCTGATCTTTGTCACCGTGATCATGACAAATGTCACCGCCGCCCATGAGAGCAGCACAGAGAAGTCAGAGGTCACTGCGCGCAGCCCGAACAGCGAGAGCAGGCTGCCGAATACCGAAAAGCAGAAGACCGTCGCGATGTAGGGCGTGAACCAGAGCCAGCGCTTCCCCATCGTGTCGCGCACGAGGTTCGTGATCGCCTCCACTGCCATTTCGGCGATGACCTGCCGCTTGGAGACCGCCCGCACCCTGAGATCGCGCGTGAGGAAGATGCACAGCCCGAGGATCACCGCCATGACGATCCATTCGAGGATGATCGTCTCGGTGAAATTGATCGTGACCGAACCGATCTGAAAGGACGTGATGATCTTGGGACCTGTCACATTGAGCTCTCCGGGACCCTCTAAAAACTTCGGGATCGCAAAAGCTGCCAACATATATATGTATTTCACCTCTTTTTTGCTCCGGACGGACCGGATTTCTGGAACAGCGCACCCGCCGTGTAGATGATGCGCGGGTACAGCATGGGGATGCAGACAGCGACGGGGTGGATATAGCCCCGCAGCAGCAGCGCCGCACCGAAGCCCGCTGCAAAGAGCAGCAGCCGCAGCGCATAGAGCAGCAGATACCGCCGCTGACTGGTGACGCCGGAGTGCTTTGCGTCATACGCCATGCGGGAGATGCCGCAGTTGAGCAGAATCAGTGTGCCGAGCAGCACAAGATGCCCGACCGCGAGCCCGAGTGCAAAGCGAAGGGTCGCCCCGATGACGGGGACGCTGATCAGATACGCGGCGATGCTCAGGAACAGACCGCGCCGCATGAGCATCAGAAGCTCACGGCGGAAGGCTTCATCCGGCATGCTCCTCACCGCCTTTCTCCGGACATTCTATAGTATACCATAAATCCCGCAAAAAAGCAATGGGCAAAAACCATGAAATGCCCGTGAAGGAGCCCCGCGCCGGCACAGCGCGGCAATGCGGCGGATTCCGCGTTTCTCTGTTGTGCACCCCGCCGAAAATCCGGTGCAGTTTTTGTGATTTTCTACAAATTGCACAAAAAGCGCTTGCACATGCCCCGCAACGGGTTTATAATGGTATTGATGATTTCCCTGCAGAATCTGCAAGGGAGGAGGGAGGAGGGAGGAAGCAGGAGGTAATGCATGTGCCCTCCGTTTCACGGCAGAAGCGGAAGTGGCGGAACAACTCCTCACTGCTCACTCCTGCCTGAAAACCCGATTGCCCCCGACACGCAAAAAGGAGGAATCTTCCATGCTGTACAAAAAAATGCTTGCCGCGTTCTCTGCGGCAGTGCTCGGCTGCACGGTCACAGCACCGTCTGCCGCACTTGCAGCCTCTGACGGCACAGTGCCCGCGGAAGAGAAATACGAAGCAGAGGTCGATCTGTTCTACCTCGACCCCGGCTACGAAAGCTATCTGAGCATTCCCGACTCGTGCGCGCAGAGCTATCAGATCAAACTGCCGGGCACCTATCAGAGCGTCAGCTTCCGCGCCGACGACGACCATATCGGCGTCGATCAGGAGGGGCTGGTCACACCGAAGGGCGAGGAGATCTACTACATCGGCTCGGGCACGGAGTATGAATATTCCGAGGGCGACTTCACCGTCACCGCCGTCGTGGACAGCACGCGCCTTGTCTACATGTTCCATGTGCACGATTACGCCGTCTGGTATGCGCACAGCGTTGCGGACAGCTATCTCGAGGAGCACATCACCGCGGGCATGACCGTGCGCGAGCAGCTCGAGACGATCTGCAAATTTGTCGCGGGCTACGATTACTCCGCCTATCACTCCGGCATGGTCTCGATGATCGCGACCGGCGAGGGCGGCGACTGCTGGGCGAGCACCGGCACCGTCAACTACATGTGCGGAAAGCTCGGCATCCAGGCGCGTACCCGCAATGCCGCAAACGACCCCGGCGCGGGCTCGGGGCACCGCAACAGCGTCGCTGCGGGCGAAAACGGCGTCATCTACATGGTCGATGCGGGCTACTCCGGCAGCGCGCCGCGGCATTATTCGATCACGGAATATCCCCACCCCTACGCCTGCAAGGAGCGCGCGAACGGCACCCTCGAGCTGACCGAATACTTCGGCTTTGACACGGAGATCGAGGTGCCCTCCGAGATCGACGGCAAGACCGTCTCCGCGATCGGCAGCTCGCTGTTCTACAGCGCAAACCGGTTCATCGGCAAGGAGATCACGTCCGTCACGATCCCCGAAACGGTCGTCAGCATCGGCGACAGCGCCTTCTATGACATGGACGGTCTGACCGAGCTCTATATCCCGAAGTCGGTCGGCTATATCGCCAAGGCTGCCTTCTGCGACTGCGACCAGATGAAGCTCGTCATCGACCCCGCAAACCCCTATTACGTCATGAAGGATCATGTGCTCTATACCAAGAACATGAAAACGCTGGTCTCCGCCGCGGAGCTCTACACGATGAAGAACGTGACCAAGACCGAATACGGCAAATCCTACACATGGAACAAGACGGACTTCACCGTGCCCGACGGCGTCGAATACATCGAGGATCAGGCGTTCTATGACTGCGGCTCGCTGGGCAGTCTGGTGCTGCCGGATACGCTGAAGCACATCGGCTATGCCGCCTTCCGCGGCTGCTCCGTCGGCAATACGGTCGTGCTGCCGGAATCGCTGACCGGCATCGGCTACGGTGCATTCTCCTATTCCGGCGCGCCCGCGCTGGTGCTGCTGAATCCCGACACGGTCATCAACGACACGACCGAAAACGGTCTCAACGAAAAGGAGGACGGCTCCACGCTGAACGGCGCCTCCCCGATGGTGCTGATCGGCAGGGAGGGCTCGACCGCGCAGGCTTATGCTGAGAAATTCGGCAAGGGGACCTCCACCGTGTATTACGGCGACGGCACGTCAGCCACGGAGGAATACGACCGCTATCTCTTCGGGCTGCTGGGCGAAGACGGCACCGCCGAGCTCGGCAGCGGCACGGCAGGCGACTGCAGCTACCGCGTGTTCTGGTCGGAGGAGACCGGGCTTGTGATGCAGCTGACCGGCGAGGGCACGGCGGATGTGCCTGCCGACGAGACCAAGCTGACCGGCAAGGTCGGGGGCATCATTCTGGACAAGGGGGTCACGCGGCTCTCCGATGCGCTGATGAAGGCGCTGACGAAGACCAGAACGGTCTTCGGCGTCAAGGGCAGCTACGCCGAGCAGCTCGCCTTCAAGGAGGGCTACAACTTCACGGAGTACCCCAAGGAGCAGCTCGCCGGCGACGTCGACTGCTCGGGCGTTGTCAACATCGCAGACGCGGTGATGCTGGCACGGTTCCTCGCGGAGGATCACGAGATCACCGTGACCGCAGAGGGCAAGCGCAATGCCGAGCTCGACGGCGTTTCCGGGCTGACCTCCGGCGACAGCACCGTTCTGCTGCAGATGCTCGCCGGTCTGGTCTGATTCGGAACAGCATGCCCCGCTCCGGTTCAACTGCACCGGGGCGGGGCGTTTTCTGAAATATGCGGCTTCCGGCTTTCTGCTGAATAATAAAGGTATCAGCGCAGGCACGGGATGCATGAAGAGCAACGCAGCATGTATGAATATGATGACAGGAGGGACAACGTGGAGACGCAGGAAAACAGGATGCAGCAGATTCCCGGCGGCACCGTTCAGATGATCACCGATGCGGCTTTCTGCCGGTTCAAGGCATCGGGGAAGGTGAAAAGGGCGATGGCGCAGTTCAATGAGAAGGCGCAGAAAGACGGCGCAGCAAGAAAGCGTTATACAAGCTGGTATTATTGCTGGGAGAATCATATTACAGGCGAACAGGTGATGGATTCCTATTATCTGAGGATCAAGGATCTGGATAAAATCTGCTTTTGTTCCCGTGAATATGTGAACACGGCTGTAAACCGCGTGATTCCCGGCGGGAATCCGGATGATCTGAAATACAAGCCCGGATATATCTACAGGAATGAGATCGAAGCACTCGCCGATGAATCCGGCGTGATTTATCTGTTCAGCAAGTGCGTCGGCAGAATACGGGGAATCCACTGGCAAAAGGAACGGTATGACATCGTGATCCGGAACGGAACCGATGCGATCGCGGACAGCGCCCTTGCGGACAATTATCTGATCGTCAGCGTGACACTGCCGGACAGTGTGACTGTGATCGGGACAGGCGCGCTCGAGCGAAGCCGCCTGCTCGGAAGGGTCAGGCTTTCGCCGAATCTGAAATATATCAAGGACGCGGCATTCCGTTTCTGCTGGAAGCTGCAGCGCATCGATCTGCCGGACGGACTGTTGTATATCGGTGCGGATGCGTTCAGAAGATGCACCGCATTCACAGAACTGATGATTCCCGACAGCGTGACATATATCGGCTCAAAAGCCTTTTTCGGCTGCATCAATCTGAAAGCGGTGCGGCTGCCGGCGCATATCACGGCGATCAGCACGGGGATGTTCCGGCACTGCCACCAGCTCCCGGAAATCGTGATCCCGGAGGCGGTGACGGTGATCGAGCAATATGCGTTTGCGAACTGCAGCTATCTGGAACATGTCTCGCTGCCGTCCGGGCTGAAACGGATCGGGGACGGCGCATTTGCCGACTGCCGGATGCTCCGGTTTCTGGAGATTCCGGACAGTGTCGAATACATCGGAGAGGATTTATTCGGCGGGCGCAGGGAATACACGACCATCGTCGCGTCGGAGGGAAACACCTATGCCCGCCGGTATGCGGCATCCCATCAGATTCATGTCACGGACCGTTATACGGATGAGATGTACCGTGCATTGGTGAAAAGGGCAGCATATCCGGGAAATCCGTAGGGATGCAAAGCCCTCACGCTCTGTCCGCATTCAACGGCGAAGCGCATGACGCATCACAACAGGCACGCCCGGCACAAGACCGGGCGTTTCCGTTTATGTTTTTCGGCTGACCGTCGCCAGATGTCCGGGCATATAGCCGATGATCAGCTTTTTCAGATCATCGTCCCGGCAGAAATAGATGCGTACCAGCGCCTGCGCACTGACGCCGTATTTGATGTGCTTGTCCAGCAGATACTGCCTGCCGTCGTGCGTGACCGTGTATGCGTCGCTGTGCATTTTCAGGGCTTCCTTGCCGCAGCCCTGCACCTCCCAGACATACCGCTCCGCGTACAGCGCGAGCGTTTCTGCATCCATGGTGCCGCGGCGGTACTGCGCGTAGGCATCCAGATACAGCAGACCGTCGCACAGGATCGCCGGGTCAAATGCCGTGTCATATTTCCGCAGGGCTGACCGCGCACTGTCCGTGATGATCAGATTTGCGCCGAAACGCTCTGCTGCCCAGTCACAGATCTTCTCCTTCACCGTGGGAAATTCCGCGGCAATATCCGCCTTCTTCCGATAGAACGCGATCTGCGCGGCAGAGGCTTCATAGGCGGTCTGCCGTTCCTGATATTCCTGCTGCAGTGCCTGAATGTAAATCTGCAGCGCCGCAATTTCATCCTGTGCCTGCTGCAGCTGCTTCTTTGTAATTCGCAGACGCTCATTCCGCTCGCGCAGGTCGGTGTCCTGCTGCTCCAGCTCGGAAAGCCGCGCTTTCAGCTCCGCGTTTTCCTGCTGATACAGCGCACAGGATTCCTCCAGCGACTGCGCGGCATCCCGGCGTTCGCGCAGCGCGATCAGGTGCGCGTCCGCCTGAAAAACGACCTTGCCGAAATCATAGGCACGGTGCTTTGGCAGATTCTGTATCTCGTGCTTCAGTTTCTGATAGGCTGTCTCCATGTCACCGCTGTATGCAGAATACGGGAGGCGGTCGGTCTCCTTGCCGCGCACGCAGATCACAATATCGCCCGGTGCCAGCCGCAGATGCAGCTTGTTTTCGAGCACAGTGCACATCTTTTCGCTCACATGGCAGACGATTCCGAAGCCCTTTGTGCTTTCCGCGAGTCTTTCACACGGAAATTCCGGGAGACGCACGGCTTCTTTTTTCCGCCTCTGCTTCGGGGCGGGCTTTTTCTCCGGTTTCGGCAGCTGCTCCGTGAGAAACGGCTTGGCAGCGCCGTTCAGTCCGACTGAAAGGGTGCCGGGATTCTGAAAGATCGACGGCGTGCCGAATTGCAGAGAGATGCCGCCGGGCTTGGGCAAAGTAATATCCGCGGGAGGGGTCTCCGCCTCAAAGCCCGCTTGGGCAATCACGATCAGCGGGTAATCAAAGCGCGGATTCTGATATACCGATACAAAGCGCTCCGCGTCCGCCTTCGCTGCGATGAGAAACGGCTTTGCGTCAAGCGCCGTTCCGCCATGTGACAGATTCAGCTGCGGATTGGTCAGCAGTGCCTTGACAACGGCGGGGCGGAACACTTCGCAGGGCTCCTTGCAGTCAACAGGCTCTGTGCAGATCGTCCGCACGCCGCATTCCACATGATCGCTGCAGCGGATGAACGAAATGTCAGTCTTGAAGATTCGCCCGAGCACCGGTCTGCGTTCATTCGGCTGACCGAGATTGGCGCCCATGTCCGTTTCGCGCAGCGCAAATGCCCAGATGCCCTGCTCCGGCACATAGCTGACGTCTGCCTTCCAGCCGAGGTCAAGCGTAAACGAAAACAGCCTGTCCTCGGAGAACGAGGCATAATCCTCCGGCTCGGGCGTGACAAGCTCCTCCGGGATGGAGTCGCTGTTCTTGAGGCGCTGACGGATCCAGCGGAATGTCTCGAGAATACATCTGCGGAAAATGTCCGGCACCGTGAGCTGATCGGAGCGGATCTCCGCATGGAACTGATAGGTCGGGTAGCGCTTCAGCCTGTGCAGAACGGTTGTGGTGTAATCCATGGCGGTGACCTCCTTTCCGGCTGATGATTCTATTATACCTGATCGGATGCCGATTGTCAAGGCGCGGCGGCAGATCGGAAAAGGCGGTGCCGCATCCCCCTCCATCCGCAAACAGAACGAAGCTCCCCAATGCGGAGAGCTTCTTTCGTATGCATTACAGCAGCATGCGCTTCATCAAAGTCAGGTCGCGTGCGTCGAGCCGGCGGTCGCCGTTCATGTCGCCGGCTGCCGCATTGCCGCTGACCTCGATGCCGAGCAGCCGGTCGCGCAGCAGATGCACGTCAGCGCTGTCCGTCACGCCGTCGGCATTGATGTCGCCCGGGACCGGTGCGGCGGTCTGCTTGGTCAGCGAGAGCTTTGAAATCTGCACCGTGCCGCTCCCGGTCGCGGAGATGTGCAGCGTGCTCTGCCAATCGGTCTGCTGCGGCGTAAACAGCAGCGCGACCGACTTTGTTTCGGGATCGGCTGTGACATATTCGCAGAGGATATCCGGTGCCTCCGAGCCCGTGATCTGGCAGCAGAGATTTGCCGAGCCGGTGCAGGTGCAGTCAAAGCTGAGCTGATAGGGCTGCCCGCCGATCAGCTGCAGCTTGTCAAAATACACGATATTGCTGTCGCCTGCCGCGGAGCCGGAGAAGCGCAGATCGCTGAGATCGGGGCAGTGCTCCCACGAGTCGGCGAGCGTCTTTGCGGCAAGCTCATTTTCCATCGGCAAAGCGTTCCCGTTTTCATCCGGGAAGATGCCCGCGTCAAATTCGGGCGAATGATAGAAGGCGTCGAGCCAGCTCAGCCGCGTTTCGATCCAGCCCGCAAGGATTTCCGCCTGCGCTGCCTGCGTATAGCACGGTCTGTCGCTGTCGTCGGGATACTGCTTGAATGCGGCGATGTTGTTTGACAGCTCCGTAAAGTTTTTTTCATAGGCTGCGGAATGTGCCGCCGCTTCTGCGGTCACTGCCGCGGGAACTTCGCGCAGCTTCGGCAGCATTTCCTCCCAGCGGGCTTTCAGCAGCGCCCGGAACCATGCCTGACGGAGCGCGCAGCAGAGCCAGCTGTTGGAGTCGTCCAGACAGTCCGACAGCATGTACGGGTTTTCGCCCTCCGGCGGCGTGAAGCACGGCGGAATGGTCGCGTTCCCGAAGGCAATGTCAAAATCCCAGACCGGGCAGAAGGTCAGCCTTCCGCCTGCGTCCTTATAGAGATAGCAGCTGTCCCAGCCGACATCCGCGTTCTTGCAGATCTCATTCACGAGGCAGTTGTCGACCAGCGAACCGATGTCGATATACTGTGCGGCTTTCCCGGCATCACCGCTTCGCAGCGCGTGCAGCGCATCCTCCGTATACTGCCGGATGTAGTCGGTCTGTGCCTGCGCGGTCTCCGCGTCCTCTGACAGCGCGCTCTTGATCTCGATCGGCTTGTTGTCCGCACAGAACATCGGCTCCATCGCATAACAGGTCATCTCCAGCAGATAGCCGTTGTTTTCGACCTCCTCACGCTGCTCTGTGATCGCGACGCGGTGCTTGTTGATGCTGACGGTCTCGATCAGCAGATACACGCCGCGGTACTGCTCGTTGAGATACAGCTCCACAGAGCGGCAGTTCGGTGTATAGGGCAGACCGGAAAGCTGCTCGGCGATCAGCATGCCGGTATAATTGCGCAGCAGAGAGGCGTCAAAGCAGTTGCCGATCAGCGCCCATGTTTTCGCCTTGCCGTCGCCGAGCGAAAGCGGGTTTGCCTTCTCCTCGAAATGAATCTTATAGCTCGGCTTCGGGGTGCGGCGGGAACTGTTGCCGCGCAGCCGCACGGAACTGGCAGCATCGGTGATATCCGCTTCGCCGGTCTCATCGCTGACGGATATCACGGCATACTGATAATCGTTGCCGATCTGCCCGCCGTTCCGGATAGAAATGACCGGCAAAGGCGTATCGGCTTCTGCGGTCACAGCGGGCACCGGCAGCGCGCCTGCCAGTGCGGCGGCGGAACACAGCGCGGTCAGGCGGGTGAAGAATCGTTTGCGGCGTATGCATTGCAGCAGCATTTGTACCATTCCTTTCCGGGTTGTTCATTCCAGTATAGCATATTTTTGGTGCGCTGTCAAACGGAGCACATAAAAAAGCTCCCCCGCCTTGTGAACCGGCGAGGGAGAAGTGTGTGGGTCCCGATGACCCGGCGAGAGAATGATGATGTCTTGTTCCTTACAGCGACATCTGCTCCCAGTAGGCATAGCCCCAGAGCTTCTTTGCCGCTGCGGCGAGCAGGTCGAGCTTGCCCTGCAGATGCGGGAATGCCGCGATCATTTCCCTTGTATTCTTGTATTTGTAGCCGAGGCAGGTGTCGCCGGAGCCGAAATGCCACGGCGTATCGAACATCGCCTCGATGAGGATCGCACTGTCCTCCATCCCGCTGACGATGCCGTAATCGCGGACAAAGCTGATCTCATCCGCGTCGATCGCGCCCTTGAATGCCGCGTCCTTCAGGTTCTGTTTGGCGTACTCCGTATGCTTAAAGTATTCCTCATAGTTTGCAGTGTATGTGAAGCCATTCGGGTTGTGCGCGTTCCACTTCGCATCGTAGATATCGATGCCGGCATCCTGCAGGACATAGTCCGCGCTGTGCCAGAGCTCGTGATGCAGTGGGGTGTTGTTGCCTCCAATCATGTCGATGCGGACCGCGACATTGTACCAGCCTTCGCTCTGCCATGTGATGCCGCCTGCCGCGATGCCGCCGCCCTGCTTGTTCGTGATATCGATCGGCACGAACACTCTGAGACCGTTCATGGCCGCGCCGCTGCGGGAGGTGCAGACATACTTTCTGAAAAAGTCCTTCGGATAGCGGTTCAGCTCTTTTTCGATCGCGAGCAGCTTATCGCGGTAGGCGTTCACGCCGTAGCCTTCCTCCTCGCAGGAGGTCAGAATAAAGTTGTTCGGGTAGCCGTCCGTGAAGATCTCATTGCCGATCAGAACATGCACGCCGGTATTCTTCAGAATGCGCTCCGTGATCTCGTGCAGCGGCTCCAGCTCTTTGCCGAGCGCCTTGGTACTGACGGAAGCCATGCTGAAGTCATAGAGCTTGTCAAAGCTGCAGGTGATATCAGCCTGTGTTGGGTCGATCAGGAACATGCGCGTTCTCGCAGACGAACCGCTGCTTTCACTGACCGCCGCCGCCCAGAGACCGCTGTCCTTCAGCATGCAGCACTGCACCGCAAAGGTATTTGCTTTGAGCGAGATCTCATTCTTTGCGCGTTTGCAGGTCTTCGTGTCAAAGAGCGTCAGGGACTTCGTGTTCCAGCTGTCCGAATCGACCGCCGCGATCAGCGCGGTGTCGGAATCCTGCGCGGTGAACAGGCTGTAAGCGCCTTCTGTGAGCTTGCATTCCGCCCGCAGACTGCCGCTGTGCAGATCGCTGATGACAGCGTTCGTGACGGAGCAGCCCTTCGCCTCGACATAAGCGGTCTTCGTGATGAGCATCGCACTGCCGGACACCGTGAGTTCGACCGGATAGGTCTGCGATTCCTCAATGCTCCAGATATCCTTCGTCTTGCCGGATTGCCGGGCATGGATCGTGTTTCCGGCCGCGCCGTATTCTTTATCAAAGATGATGCCGTCCGCGAAGCAGCAGAAGCCGACGTCGGAATAAGAAGAATTCGCCGCAGTGCGGAAGCTGCCGTCTCTGCTGAATGTATAGAGCGTATCTCTGGAATAGCCATAGACCGTGTCCGTCTTCTTTTCATACTGCGCAAACGCGTAGATCGATGTTTTGTAATTCACCGCCTGCGCCTTTCCGGTCGTCAGATCGTAATAGACAAGCTCCGTGCCCTCAAAAGTGTCATACTGGCCAAAATCGCGCTGGGTGATCAGTTCGTTCTGTTTGCTGACGCCGAGGAACTCCTCACAGTTATATTTCAGCTTGAACGAGGTGACGAGCCTGTCCGCAGCGGTGTCGATGACATAGGCGGTCATGCCGCCGCCGTCGTTGCTGCAGCCGACGACTGCTCTGCCGTTTCTGCCGTCCGTGACGGTGCAGAGATTGCCCTTTACAGAGAGCGCCGAGAGGTCGCGGATCAGCTGCTTCGTCTGCGTTTTCGGCGAAGTCGTCACGCTTTCGGAGGACTGTCCGCCATTTACGGCAGTGGTCACGGTCTGTGTGCCGGTCTGCCCGTTCTCCGCGGATGTACCGGGAACGGCTTCCGTCTGCTGTACGGAAGCGGCGGTGCCGTCGGCAGGATCAGCAGCGGTAACGGTATCCTCGGAGCCGGTCGCTGCTGCAGTCGTATCCGCGGCTTCGGAGCCGGTGCTTTCCGCGAGTGCGGCGGAATCGGTCAGGTCAGCCGTTGTGACGGAGCTGCTGTCCGCACAGCCTGTCAGAAGCAGCAGTGCCGCAGCCAAAATCGAAACTGTTTTTTTCATGGTATCATCTCTCGCTTTCTTTCTGATGTGCCGGATTCCGTTCCGGCCTTCAATACGATAGACAACATTTCCCGCCACGGGATTACATGAGAAAAAATAAAAATTCAGAATTCGGACAATTCTCTTTCCGCTCCGACGGTGCATCATTCCCCGCATCTTTTTTCAGCGCACCTGAAATCAAAGCGCATTGATTTCCTGACACAATATCCGCCGGAATGATATCATGACAATACTTGGGGGACGCCCTGCGATAGAGGGCGTCCCCTGAGCGGATCACAGCGCGATTCTGTATCTTTATCGACAAGCAGGAACGCCCGGCATTGCCGGGCGTTTCAGTGTTTCATTTTCCGTTTTATCTTTTCACGGACATAGAAGAGCGGGCGCTTCAGAAAGAGAAGATCGACCCATAACCGCACATAGAGCCGGTACGGAAGATAGCTGACATCATGCCATTTCCCTTTCCGGCAGTATTCCGTGACAATGCCTTTGATCTGCTCCGGCTTGACGTATTCAAGCTGCCAGCAGTTATCGCCGCAGATGATATATCTGTCGCTTCGGGCATGGATCACACGGTGGATCACGCCCTGCTCCTTCCCGCGCACATAGACCACGAGGTCATATCTTCTGGGTTTGTCAGTGAGCTTTTCGATCACAACGGCATCCTGACCGCCCCGGATCCTCGGCCGCATGCTGATGCCCAGTGAGCATGCAGCCCGGAAGGGGCTGCATTCATTGAAACAAAAAAGAATTCTACACGCTCAGTGTGTGCGGACCGGTGATCGGACTTCTGGATGTCATCGGCTTCATCAGGCATATTACGAGAAACAGCCGCAGAGACTGGCATTGCATCCTGCGAACGACCGGCTGCTGATGCTTCATGTAAATCCGCCTCCATCCGCATCGTTGTCGCGATCAGCAGCACCCACAAAAACAGCCCGCTGAACGGCTGCCGCATCGTACCGGCAGCCGTTCAGCGGGCAGCGTATGTTTATTCAGCTTTATACCATTGCCTCGTGAATCGTCATGTCTCCGATCTTAATTTCCTTGATGCCCTGTTCCTTCTTCTTATTGAAGTTGAATGAAAGCATGTAGCCTGTTTTAAGGCCAAAGCGTTCAAGATACAGACACATCTGCTTTTCGCCTTTTTCATGGTAAGCAGGGCCGTTCCAGATTTTCAGCTCGATAATGAACTGTTCGCCAAGATAGTCAACAATCACGTCAGTGCGAAGCTGATCCCGCGTCTGGGCTTCAATGTAGAAATTGCCGGTTCCGTTGATGATCGGTTTGAGATAGGTAAAGCATTTTCACCGGATGCAGTGCAGGAACGGTACATCGGAGCGTGAACAGAGAGAAACCGCCGTCTGCGAAAATTTGCAGGCGGCGGTGTATATTATGGATGTATGATGGCGATACCGAAAACACAACAGTATTTCCCGATTTTACGCCATTTGACTGCGGATCCGCTCCAGCACCTTCAAAAACCCCTCCGGCAGACGCTTTTTGCCTTTTGCAGCGATGGTCTCCGGTACGCCGTAGAACGCCTCGGCAATGCTGCCGGTGATGCAGGCGATGGTATCCGTGTCGCCGCCGAGTGAGACCGCATTGCGCACCGCGTCCTCGAAGTCCGTGCTTTCCAGAAACGCCGCAAATACAAGCGGCATCGTCACCTGACAGGTCTCGTCGTGGCGGTTTGTTTTGCGGAGCTCGGCACAGCTGCGCGAGAGGTCATAACCGAATTCGCGGACGATATAGCTTTTGATCTCAGCCTTGCTGCTGCCGGTTCTGGCAAGAAAAATCGCCGCTGCAGTTGATTCTGCGCCCTTGATGCCCTCCGGGTGATTGTGCGAGACCTCTGCCGTCAGCGCAGCCATATGCCGCGTGGTTTCGAGATCGTCATACAGCCATCCCGCCGCAGAAACACGCATTGCAGAGCCGTTGCCGTAGCTGCCGTAGGGCTTCGGGTCCTGCGCGTGTACCCAGCGAATGAACTTGGCTCCGTAACCCGCACGCGGATAGCGTCTGCCCCAGGACTGCATGGACCGTATCAGTTCCGCTTTGACCGTCTCGTCGTCCTGTCCCATGCTGTTCAGCAGCGCCTCCGCGACCGCGACCGTCATCACGGAGTCGTCCGTGAATCTGGATATCGGGCAGAACAGCGGAAAGATCTTGGTTTTTCTGCCTCTGTCAAACTCATAGGGCGCGCCGATCATATCACCTAATAATGCTCCGATCATATCGAAGACCTCCTTTCCTTTGATGATTCTATGATAGCACATTGCAAAAGAAAAGTGGTCGTTCGTCAGACGACAAATGACCGCTTCTGT
>JAEEGL011369744.1_pt1 | contig 20261 bp, 13 predicted proteins | sample 9134231 | NCBI WGS metagenome assembly JAEEGL01 (sample SAMN16246548, study PRJNA631951) | gut metagenome | biome: gut microbiome; feature: rumen; material: fiber-attached | host: Bos | place: Iran: Karaj | collected 2018-10 | reverse complement strand
TTGTATATTGCTTTATTTCAGGCCTTCGTTTATGTTTCCCTTCGCAAATCTCTTTATCTTGCGAGTGGTCGTCTTTTCAAACTCCGTAGAACGGATGGTGATGCGCTTTACGCGTTTATAAAGCGGCATTTCCTCGTTCACGTGATCCACAATACCCTTAAAGAATTTCTGCAGCTCTTCCTCGCTGACGCTGCCCATCTCTCTTTCGATGAGGCTGTAGTTCGGATAGATGCTGGCCTTTATTACGGTGTCGCCGGACTTCGGGTCCTCTACTCCCATTACCAGAACCTCTTCGATATAGTCGCTCTTTAGGAGATAGTATTCCACATCCTCAGGGAAGACGTTCTTGCCGTTTTTGGTAACGATTACGTTTTTCTTTCGGCCGCAGATGTACAGATACCCTTCGTCATCGAGCCTGCCGTAATCGCCGGTGTAGAGCCAGCCGTCCCTAAGAACCGCTGCGGTTTCCTCCGGATTTCCGTAATAACCCATCATCACGGATGGTCCTCTGCATATAACCTCGCCGACGCCGTTTTCGTCCGAATCCACGATGCGAACCTCAGTGCCCTGCATAGGGAAGCCCGCCGCATCGGCCTTTGAGCATCTGTCACGGTTTACCGCAATAATCGGCGCATTCTCCGTCATGCCATAGCCCTGAATCATCGCAACGCCCATAGCTTCGAAATCCTCGATTACCTGTGGGTCGATAGCAGCGCCGCCCGATATGAAGAGCCTCATCCTGCCGCCTGTTGCGGTGTGAAGCGCCGAGAACATGCGCTTTGTGACCTCCGGGTGATTGTAGAGGTGATTCCTGTGCGAAAACCTTATGGCCTTGCGAAGCTTTGTGCCCGCGCCCTTCTGCTCTGCCTGCTTCATTATCTTTTTGTGCATTTGCTCGAAAATGAGCGGCACTGCGAGCATGTGGGTGCATTTCGCTTCAGCCATGTTTTTCATGATATATTTAAGTCCCTCGCAGATGCATACCGTGAGTCCCTGGTAGATTGAGGTCATGATGTGGCAGGTCATCTCGAAGGTATGGTGCATCGGAAGCACCGACAGCCCGATGCCGTCGATTCCGATGTCCACGTATTTTGACATGTTTACAACATTTTGCACGATGTTGCTGTGGGACAGCATTACGCCCTTTGCCAGGCCCGTCGTGCCGGAGGTGAAGAGCAGGGAGCACATCGCATAAGGGTCAATCTTCACGTCGATGAACTCGCGATTTCCCTCTGCCATAAGCTTGCGTCCCTCGGCGATCATGTCGTCAAAGTAGATTATCTGCGGACCCTTGCCGGCCTTTTTCGGCTTTTCTGTAGCGGCATCCTCCGCAAGCTTTGACATGCAGATGATGTATTCTATGCCCTTAAGGCTCCCCTCCATCTCTGCCAGCTTCTTCATAAGCTTCGCGGAAGTGAAGATCGCGCGGACTTCGGCCCTTTCGACAAGCCCCGCCATTTCGTTTGTAGGCAGCTCCTTGTCAAGAGGCACCACTACGCCGGTGCCGTTTGTGACCGAGAGGTAGGAAACGACCCACTTGTAGCTGTTTTCGCCAACCACCGCTATGCGGGCGTCCTTAAGGCCCTTTGCAATCAATGCGGTGCCGAGATAATCTATGTCTCTGCCGAAATCGTCATAGCTGATTCCACGGTATTCTCCGCCCGGCACATCCTTTGTAAGATACGCATCCTTCGGTCCGTAGAGCTCAACGCTCTGGCGCACCATATCCCTAAGATCCGTGAGCGGACGCGTTTTGTATATTAGGTTTTTATACTTCTTTTTATTCATAATTCACCGAGATAATTTTGATTTTTCCTAATAGTTCATTTTATCACATTTTCGGTTCATTTTACAAGAATTAAAAGTCAACAGTTTCAAACTCGCAGCCCGGCAGCTTTCTGTCAAATTTGCAAATACTCCTGTAATCGCAATACTCGCAGCCTGTTTTAGGTTCACCCGAGCCCGATTTCTTTTGTTTTTTCGGTCTCGCCTCGACATCGCCCTCTGTGAGTCTTTCGCACAGGCGCTTTATCATGTTGTCGAATTCCTCGGCCATGTCGTCGAACTCTTCCTTGGTCTTCAGGGCCTTTCCGCTAAAGGCTCCGGCACTTTTGGTCCATTTGCAGCCGTTTAAGACCTTCATCTGCGAGCTCTGCTCGCCCATAACTCCGCGCAAAACCTCATCGTCATCAACGATAAGGCCCTCCATCGCATACTGGTCGCGGTATCTTATGTTGAAGCTTTCAACCTCATCCTTTAAGCTGTTTCGTATGGCTTCAAGCGATTCCTCGGAGCCGTGCTTTTTGCCGGAAAGATTTGTTCTTATTGTGTAGTAGAACACCCCGGCAGGCTTTGCTCCTCTTCCGGCCGCCTTTAAGTAGAGCATCAGCTGGATTTTCCAGCCCGCGCGAATTTCCTCTTCGCTGATGGTGTAGTTGCCCGATTTATAGTCGATTATCTTTATTTCGCCGCCCTTTAGCTCGTCCACGCGGTCAATCTTTCCTATAACGCGCACCTTCCTGCCGCTGTCTGTCTCTATGATGACGGAAGGATAAGGCGAGCCCGCCCGTCCGGAGAAGCTTTGCTCGAGCTTCACGCTCTTTACTTCTCCCTGCCTTACCTGGCAGATCAGCGCCAGAGCATTCTCCGTGAGCACCTCTTTCATTCGGCTTGTTATGTAGGACTCAAGCGGGCCTTCGCTTGTAAGCCCACCGCGGTAGCCACGTGCCACTTCGTCAAAAATCCTGCCGGAAAGCGACCTTATCTGCTCTGCGGTATATGTCTGCCAGCGGGAAGCCGGCTCGCATACATCGGCCCCGTCAGCTGAAAGCTCCGTCATTATGCGGTCCAGACATTCGTGATAGATGTCGCCTATTTCGCGATTCGCCATTTCGTAAACCCTGCGCTCCTCCGGCGAAAGGCCGGAGCTCACAAAGAATCTAAACGGGCAGTGCGAATAGTTTTCAAAGGTCGAAGGGCTGATTCTAATGTCCCCTTCCTCTTTTTTATATATATCGTAGGCGGTCTTGGGGTCAATTTTCGCCCGGTCGTGCCTGTAGGCAAGACCCGACATAAAGGCTTTGGTCTCCTCCGGGGAGTTTTCCCTGCACCACGAATAAACCTCGCGCCATTTCGGGTCGAGCTTTTCTCCCGCACGTGCCGCGCGAAGCGTTTCCTCCGCCAGGTGCCTTAAAGATGCTTGCGGCGTTTCTATTCCCGCAAGGTCATCCTTTGTGTCCACTGCTGTGCCGGCCTCCGGCTTTATATCGTAATACTTTGCTATGTCGTTAAATATTTCTGCAGAGCGCAGCTTTTCGCCTGTCGCACTTGCAGAAGAGAAGCTCATGTAGAGCCTTTCCTTCGGCTGTGACAGAACGCGGTACATTGCAATTCGTTCTTCTTTTAGCCTGATTTCGGCGAGCTTTCCGGCTCCCGCCTCGAGCAGTTGCTTGTCCGTGTCGCTAAGTAGCCCCGGTGCCGCTCCGCCCTTTGGCAGAACGCCCTCGTTTGCGCCTAAAATCACAAGTGCGCGTATATCTCCGAGGCGCGATCTTTGCATCGTATCCATCGTAATGCCATCAGCACTCGGCGGGAGAATTCCCACCTCTACCGCGGAAAGACCTGCACTCAAAAGATTACGGTAGCTTTCGAGGCTGACCTTTGCGGTGCCCATAACGGTTTTAAGCTGTGCCATAACCTCGAGCATGCTCTTCCAAATCTGTGCAAGCTCTGCGGCTTCTTCGAGCTTACCCTCGCCCTCGAGCTCGCGTATCTCAACCTGAAGCTTTTCGGGCAGCTCCACTCTCTCGCGCAGGAAGGTGTAAATCGCCTCAGTGCGGGAATCCGCCCCGCGGTCCTTTTTGTATACCTCCTCAAAGCTGCTCGTGAAATCGTAAACCTTTTTCCTGAGTTCCTCAAGGCCCTCAAGCTCTTCACGTTCCTTCGCGCTTCCGGCCTTTGTGAATTCCTTTTTCCAGCGCGTGCCGTTTATTTTGTAGCAGAGCGCGTAGTTTTCGAGGCGCTCCGTTTCATCGGCAGTTATCGGGCCATAGCCGGTTTTGAGCATCGCGAAGACGTCCTCAGCTCTGTAACCGCAAGTCACAACGTCTATTAACGATATTAAAAATCCGACCGCCGGATGGCGCAAAATGCTCCTGCGTGTGTCCACGAAAAGGCTGATGCCATATTCGGAATAGACCTGCCGTACGATTTCGCTGCGCTCCTCCTGATCGTTACAAATGAGCGCAATGTCCCGATAGCGATAGCCTTCATCGCGCACAAGCGACATAATGTAAGCGGCCGAAGCCTCTGCCTCCGCATGGAAGCTCGGGGCTGCCACCAGCTTCACCGATTTCTTTGCCGCCTCTTTTACTTTTTCGTCAGGCTGTGGAATCGGCACAGCGAAGATGTCTCGCTCAAGGCCTGCCAGGGCCGGATTGCTTTCCTTTAGCCATTCATCGCCTATTTGCGTTAGACAATACTTCACGCCCGCAGCATCTGCCATGCCGCGAAATTTCGATATCATATCTCCGGTGATGGTGAAGAGCGGCTTGTCCGCCCTCGCATCATCGTAGGTAAAAATTATATTCATTTCCGGTGCGATTTTGATAAGCTCGTCCATGACGCAAAGGTCCTTTGGCGCGAACCAGTCAAAGCCGCTTATCCAGATTTCTTTGCCCTTTATCTCGCTCGACTCCGCGAGGTGCTTTATGAAGATGTCGGTCCTGTCCTCGGTGTCGATGTAACTGCCCGCGATGCGCTTCTCGTACTCTTCGTAGATGCGGGCGATGTCGGTGAGCTTGGACTTTAAGAGAGTCCCGCCCTTGTCAAGGCCGCTTATGATATCCGAAAGGCCCTGCGGTGTCACGCCAAAACGCTTAAACTCGGAAATCTGGTTGTTCACAAGCTCGAGGAACGCCGTGCGGTGTCCCTGGCGGCCGTAAACCCTGAGCTCGCCGCCGAGTCTGCTCATTATGTCCGAAAGGATAATGTGCCTGCCGTAGCGGTCGATGTAGTCTCGTCCGCCGGTGCCGTACTCCTGCAGAATTTTGTTCCCAATTCTGCGGATGCCGGTGATTTCAACGCCCATGAGGCCCGGCATGTCCATGTATCTGATGGCCTGTCTTTCGGTCTCGAGCTTGTACTGGTCGGGCACTATCACGAGGATTTCCCGGTCGCACGCTTTGAGCTTTTTCGCGATTTCGCCGAAAGCGAAGGCTTCTTTATTTAAATTTTCTCTGCCATAATAGATATTCAGCATGTTTCCTCCGATAATCCCGGCGCGGCGTCTGCGCAAATATACGCCCGCGCGCCTTTGTGCCTGCGCACCCACCTATAATTATAGTTTATTCCGCGGAAGTGTCAAAATCAAGTTGCCTTTTGCGGCGAAAATTTTCGATTTTTTTCAGAAAACCTTTGCCCGCCGCACCCGCGTATGGTAAAATTATCTTCGATTATATTCGTTATATGCGGAAAGGTGAAAAAATGGGCAAATACAAAGCCGTTCTGTTTGATTTTGACGGAACCTTAATGAATACGAACAACCTCATCATGGGCTCGTGGCAGCATCTTTTCAAGACGCTGACAGGCCACGAGGGTGACAGGGAAAAGATACTCAAAAGCTTCGGCGAGACGCTCGCCTACAGCATGACGCACATGTTTCCGAACGAGGATCCGCAAAAGTGTATCGATATCTACCGCCAGTGGCAAAAGACGCGCTATGCCGAGGAAATCGAAGTCTTCCCGGGCATGGCGGAGCTTGTGGCAGAGCTTGACAAGCGGGGCTACAAGCTGGCGATGGTTTCTTCTCGCACACATGGCAGCATGAAGGATGGTCTGAGTCAGTTCGGCTTACTCGACCACTTCGATGCAGTGCTCGGCTGTGACGACGGTCTCGAGGCAAAGCCAAGCCCACAGCCTGCGCTCTTCACGCTCGAGCAGCTCGGCGTGAGCCCTGCGGAAGCGGTCTTCATCGGCGACACAAAATTCGACATAGGCTGCGCAAAGAATGCGGGCGTCACCTCCGTACTGGTTGGCTGGTCACAGTTCTGTGAGTCCTGCGCAGAATCTGAGTTCCCGCCGGACTACATCATAGAGAAGGCTGAGGATCTTTTGGATATACTGGAGGACTAGGTCAATGTAATAAGATATGAAAAAGCACGCTTTTTGGATTTTCCGAATGGGTTTTCCAAACAGCGTGCTCGTTTTTATGCTTTTTTGATTTTAGAAACCGCCGAACATCGACAGCATTACGGATGCGGCAACAGCCGAACCGATTACGCCTGCAACGTTAGGCCCCATAGCGTGCATCAGAAGGAAGTTTGCCGGGTCTTCCTGCTGGCCGACCTTCTGGGAAACGCGGGCTGCCATAGGTACTGCGGATACACCCGCCGAACCCATGAGTGGGTTGATTGCGTTACCGCCGCAGCAAGCATTCATAATCTTTGCGAGGACTACACCGCCTGCTGTACCGAAGCCGAATGCAACGATTCCGAGGATAACAATCTTGATAGTATCCCAAACCAGGAAAGTAGGGCCCTGTGCGGATGCACCTACTGCGAGGCCGAGGAGAATAGTTACGATATTGCAAAGTGCATTGGATGCTGTATCCGAAAGTCTCGCTGTGCGGCCGGATTCCTTTAAGAGGTTACCGAGCATCAGCATACCGACAAGCGGTGCCGCCGATGGCAGGAGCAGTACTACGAGTACTGTGCAAACGATCGGGAACAGAATCTTTTCTGTCTGAGTTACCGGGCGGAGCTGAGTCATGCGAATCTTGCGCTCTCTTTCGGTAGTCAGAGCCTTCATGATAGGCGGCTGGATTACCGGCACAAGGGCCATGTACGAATAAGCCGCAACCGCTATGGCGCCGAGCAAGTGCGGAGCCAGTCGCTGAGTGGTGTAGATTGCCGTCGGGCCGTCTGCACCGCCGATGATTCCGATGGAGGCTGCTTCCTGCGCGTCAAAGCCCATCATTACCGCGAGGAAGAGGGCTGTGAAGATGCCGAACTGTGCGGCTGCACCCATAAGCAGTGATTTCGGGTTGGCGATGAGCGGGCCGAAGTCCGTCATTGCGCCGACGCCGAGGAATATAAGTGAAGGGAGAACCGGCTTTAACGCGTAGAAAATCGTAAAGATACCGGCTTCTGCCATCATATCTGAATCGGTAAGTGTGAGGTGCTGGAAAATGCCGCCCAGTGGCATATTGGAAAGCAGCATACCAAAAGCGATAGGCACCAGGAGGAGCGGTTCGAAGCCCTTCTTTATGGCAAGCCACAGGAAGAACAGCGACACGCAAATCATGATTGCGCTACGGAAATCAAGGTTGACGATTCCCATGTCACTCACAAACTTTGTCAAAGTTTCTAAAATCATTTCGTTGTCTCCTTTTCAGAGTGGGTACGGAGCGATTTTTGTGCATAAAAGACAGCACTATAAAATTCGCACCATAAGAATCATAACACAACAGAATTGCCCGCACAACAAAAAAGCATGCCCAAACTGTTCATTATTTGCATTTTTAACAAAGTTATATGTTATAATATTCTCGAAGAGAGGTGAAATAGTATGGAAATACTTGCAAAAAGAGGCATCAGCACATTTCTTATTAAGGTTGAAGACGATCTTTATTGCCGTCTCAAGCTATATCCGAAGAATCTTATGGTCAGGCCGCAAGAAGCCAGCAACCCGAAGGTTTTTTTGGACGAAAAATACTACGAAACCTTTGACGGAAACGAGGCCGAGACAAAAGAAATCTTCAGAATCATGAAGCTTTGGGGCTATATCCGCGACGAGGAGGGGCCTCCCGAAGGATACGACCCAAGCAAAGATTATGTGGAATCGCTTAAGCGCGCTAAATAAGCCCGTACTCTATCGTCATTCCGACGGTTTTGTCCTTTACTCCTACGATTACGTCCTTTGCGATGCTTGCAACAATTGACTTTTCAAGCTCGTCCCAAGCCTGGCCTACGGCAGCATCATCTTCCAGCTGGTCGAGTCTGTCTCTGTAGCTTCCGAGTGACCACATTGCGCCGTAAGGTGCCATAGGATTTGCCATTGCGCCGGCATACATGTAGCTGCCCATTGCGCCGTAAGCTACGCTACCGGCATCAAATTCCTGGTTCAGTGTGGCTATATTTCCGCTGTTCATAATTCCGGTAAGGACGATGTCCGCGATTTTTTTCATGAATCCGGAAGAAGCGGCGTTCTTTTTATCAGTCGAAACATTTATGAAATCCACGCGCTTGCCGAGGTCCATCTCAGTGGAAAGTCTCAGCTGGATTGCGCAGTCTTTGTCGTACTTTTCTACCCAGATGACTGCGGAGAACTCTCCTGCCAGAGCCTTTACCATTCCGATTGACTCCTCGCAGAGCAGATTTACGCGAAGCGCATCCTTTTTTCCCAGATTAAGTGCGCCCAAAACATCCGAAACCTTTGCGAGCGCGCCCTCTATTTCCTTTTCATTACTGCCGAAGCTAATCTTTTCGGTTGTCACGGTAGGCTCACCTGTAATTCCGCCTTTTAACTTTAATTCTTCCATATTTTCGTGCCCTGTTTGCATTTACATTCTCCTTTCACAGCTATTCGTAGTTTGCCTATTGCACTACCTGCTGCAAGTATTATATCATAACACAGGGGAATTGAGCGGAAAGAGATGTATAATTTTTTAGTTGATATGTTGATATGAAAAAGAAAGTTTATTTGTCGGCAGATGCTGCGGACGATTTAAGAGAATATTTAGATTCGCGCGGGTTTGAAATTGCGGAGTTTGGCCCGATTGCAGGGCTGCCTGAGGGAATCGCCTGCCACCCGGACCTTGTGTATTGCAGACTGACAGAGGATATGCTCTTTTGCGGAGATTCTGCACGGCTTTCCGCAAAGTACCCCGGCGACATTATATATAATGCCTGCTCAACGGGGAAGTATTTTATACATAACCTGAAATACACCGCATCGGAGCTTATCGCTGCGGCGCGAGAGGCAGAGCTTACGCTGATCGATGTGCCCCAAGGTTATGCGAAGTGCAGCATCGCAGTGGTGAGCGAAAATGCAGTCATAACCTATGACCGAGGCATCGCTGCCGCTTTATCGCACTACACTGCCGGTGCCACTGGGCTTGAACCGACCGGCATCTCTCAATGCACTGAACGCAGCGCTTCCGCCGCAGCCTCCAATAAAACAGTGGGGTCCTGCAATTCTACGAAACATCATGGATTAGAGGTTCTCCTTGTGGAACCCGGACATATAAACTTGCCCGGCTACAGCACCGGGTTTATCGGTGGCTGCACCGGGCTTGATACCGTGCATAATGAGCTTGTCTTTAACGGGGACCTGTTGACACATCCCGACGGAGACCGCATCCGCGAATTTGCAGCCGTCCACGGCGTCGCAGTCCGCGATTTCCCGGGGCGCCCTCTCACCGACATCGGATCTATAATATTCTAGCCATGCTTCTAGCCTGTCTTAACCTTTCAACACCATTTGTGCCTTTAAAAACAAGGGTCTATGACTAAGGAACGAGTCACTGCTCTCCTAGTCATAGACTCTCTTGAATTCGATATGCTTTTGCCTTAGGGCTTTATTACTAACCCTATAGGAACAGTTCGGGTTTTTTGAGTGGGGAGGCGAAGTTTGCCTCGAGCATCGCTACGTGCGAGAGGAAATCCGGGTCGTCGAAATAAAGTGCGCCATTTTTACAGTGCTGAATGCATGCCTGGCACTTAATACAGATACCCGGGAATATTGGCGAATGGGCGATTATTTCGGAGGATCTTTGAATTTCTTTATCTACTGAAATACCCGTATTATCGTCGCCGGAGCGTGCTTTTGAATCGGCAAAGGTGATACTGCCCATTGGGCATACCGCTGCGCAGGTTCCGCAGCCTGTGCATTTTTCACGGTCAAGCTGCGGCTTTGCCTTTAGGAAAACTGCGGGTTCGCCGTCTAGGCGCTTTGGAACGTAGTATTTTTCAGGCTCCTCCTCTCCCGGGAACGCCACAGGGGCCACACACATATCTAGGATTTTGTCCCTGATTCTTACACAGAAATCATCAAGAATCTCGAAATCCGCGGCGTTCGGCCTGCCGGCCCCAAGGGTTTTTGAAAAGGTGTGTCTTGTTGGCATTGCAATGCCTGCAATCGGCAAATGTCCACCCTTTTTCATCAGGCCGCCAAGCTCCGCAAGGCAGTTATCAAAGCTGCGGTTACCGTAAACGGCGATAGGAATCATCAGATTTCTAAAAACGGATTTATCGCTTTCGGAATTTACTGCTGTACTGATTTCTTTGACTACTTTGTCGACACTATCGGCCAAAGCTTCCGATTTTGCCCGAGTCGTCAGGATCTCGCGGACAAAATCCAGGGTCTTGTTAGGGATGCGGCCTGCATAGGTCGGAGTCCCCCAGACTACGAGCTCGCCGGGCGCAAAAACTTCCGGGACATTTTGCAGTGCCGACTGCGGCACTCTTTGCAACTGCGGCACACTTTGCATCTGCGACTCGCTATCTTCTCGATGCGATAATCCCATCGATGCAAGCGCTCGTTCTCTCTCACCGGGGAGCGTGTAGGAGGTGCTCTTCATTGGGACGCCTAAAAGCTCTGCAAGCCCTTTTGCAACATATTCAGTTATGGTCTTCGTGGAGCCGGTGGGGCTGAACCACACGGCGCGCACAGCAGAAAATTCTAGCATAGAACACCTCATCCGGCGCTAATCGCGCCACCTTCCCCTCAAGGGGAAGGCTTTTTCAAAATAGCCGTCTCTGGCGCTTTCGAAATAGCCGTCTCTGGCGCTTTCGAAACAGCCGGCTATTTAACGCCCTTCATCGACAGCGAAACCTTGCCCTTGGCAGGGTCGATACCGATGATGCGAACCTTTACATTGTCGCCGACGGAAACCACATCCATCGGATGCTTTATATAGCGGTCGGACATCTCGGATATGTGCACGAGTCCGTCGTTCTTGACGCCGATATCGATGAACGCGCCAAAGTCAACAACATTGCGCACGGTGCCCTCGAGCACCATGTCCACCTTTAAGTCTTCGAACTTCTTTACATCGTTTCTGAATATTACTGCCGGAGCGTCCTCACGCGGGTCGCGCGCCGGCTTTTTAATTTCGCTGACGATATCCTTTAATGTCATTTCGCCGACATTAAGCTCCTCCGCCATCTTGGCAATCGACTTGTCGAGCCCCGGATTAACCGCCGGCTTTGCCGCTGCCTTCGCCGCTTCTTTTGCTTCTCTTTCCTGCTTGTGAAGCTCGTTGTTGAGCGCAATCAGCGCGTCCATTCCGCGGCCGCGACCGGACAGGTCCGGCTTTTCAAAGCTCTGCGCCTTTTTCTCCTTACGCGAGCCCTCAACCTTGAACTCCTTGCAGATCAAATCGTCAATATTCGATACACCGCCGCTGGTGATGGCGTCCTTGCTTAATCCGAGGCGCGAAAGCATTTCCTCCGCAACGCCATAGGATTCAGGGTGCACCGATGTCGCATCAAGCGGGTTCTCACCGTCCGCAATACGCATAAAGCCCGCGCACTGCTTGTACGTCTTTTCACCGAGCTTTGCAACCTTTAAGAGCTGCTTACGGTTTGTGAATCTGCCGTTTTCTTCGCGGAAGGCAACGATATTCTTTGCGATGCCCATGTTAATGCCCGCGATGTAAGACAGCAGCGAAGGAGAAGCCGTATTCAGGTCAACACCCACACGGTTTACGCAGTCCTCAACGACGTTTCCGAGTGCGCCCGCCAGGAGATTCTGGTCGATGTCATGCTGGTACTGGCCTACGCCAATCGACTTCGGGTCGATCTTTACAAGCTCCGCGAGCGGGTCCTGCAGCCTGCGGCCGAGAGACATCGCGCCCCTTGTGGTAACATCGAGGTCCGGATATTCTTCGCTTGCCAGCTTGCTCGCCGAATAAACCGATGCCCCCGCCTCGTTGACGATGGTGTAGCGCACGTCGCTGTAGCCTTCCTTTTGCAGGAAGTTAGCCACAACCTCCTCGGTCTCGCGCGAAGCCGTGCCGTTTCCGATAACGATTGTGTTGATGCGATACTTGTCAATCAGCTTTTTAAGCACCGCTTCCGTGCCGCGAACGTCGTTCTTTGGCTCGGTCGGGTAGATGGTGGTATAAGCCACGAGCTTGCCGGTTTCGGTCAGCACTGCCACCTTGCAGCCTGTTCTGTAGCCCGGGTCTATGGAAATGATGCGTGCGCCCTTTACCGGCGGCACCATCAGAAGCTTTTCGGTGTTCTTTGCGAAAACCTTTACCGCGTCAAGCTCTGCGCGCTCAGTCAGCATGCTCCTCATTTCACGCTCAATGCTCGGTGCCATCAGACGCTTGTAGGCATCCGTGATGGTCTCGCGGATTGTCTCCTCAAAAATAGAGTGAGTATTTGTAATAACCATACCTGCGATGAGATTTTCCATGTCCTCTACCTCGCAGACAACCTTTACTTTAAGCTTTTTCTCCTTTTCGCCGCGGTTTATTGCAAGCACGCGGTGGTTCGGAATCTTCGCGATTCCCTCGCTGTGGTCGTAGTACATATCGTAAACGGTCTGCTCTTCAGGGTCCACGGCCTCGGTCGCAATAACGCCAAAGCCTTTCGTCTTTTCACGCACTGCGGCTGTAATTTCCGGATCGTCGGCGATACGTTCTGCGATGATGTCGCATGCACCCTGGATTGCGGCCGCCGCATCCGGCACGCCCTTGTCCTTGTCGTCGCTGCCGTTTACGTAAGGTGCGGCGATTTCATTTATGTCGCCTGTCTCAAGCTCCTGCGCCCAGAAAATCTCTGCGAGCGGCTCGAGTCCGCGCTCCTTCGCCTTTGAGGCACGCGTCGCCTTTTTCTGCTTGAACGGCTTGTAGAGGTCTTCCACTCTCTGTAGAACCTCCGCCTTTTCGATTTCTTCGCGAAGCTCGTCGGTCAGCTTGCCCTGCTCGTCGATGAGACGAACAACCTCCGCCTTGCGCTCCTCGAGGTTTCTTAAATATGTCAGGCGCTCGTCAAGCTCGCGCAAAACCTCGTCCGAGAGGCCGCCGGTCACTTCCTTTCTGTATCTTGCGATGAACGGGATGGTGTTTCCCTCGTCGATCAGGGCGATTGTGTCCTCTACCTGCTTTTCGCGGATGTTAAGCTCGGCCGCGAGCTTTTTTGCTATGTCCATTTGTGTTTCTCCTTTTATTTTGCCTGCTCCTTTGAGTTCTGCCTCAGCATGGCGTTTATGAATTGATCGAGGTCGCCGTCGAGGACGCTCTGAACCGCCGGAGTTTCAACCCCTGTGCGCACGTCCTTTGCAAGTGTGTACGGCTGCAATACATAGTTTCGAATCTGGCTGCCCCAGGTGTTTTCCGAAAAGTCGCCCTGAAGGTCCTTTAGATTCTGCTTGTGCTCGCGCTCCGCAAGCTCGGTCAGCTTTCCAATGAGGACGCGCATCGCCATATCCTTGTTCTGGAACTGGCTGCGCTCGTTCTGGCACGTTACCACGATGCCCGTCGGGATGTGCGTGATTCGAATCGCCGAGTCGGTCTTGTTGATGTGCTGACCGCCCGCGCCGCTGCTGCGATAAGTGTCTATCCTCAGATCGTTCGGGTCTATTTCCACATTCACGCTTTCGTCGATTTCAGGCGCCACCTCCACCTTTGCGAAGCTGGTCTGGCGCTTGTTCTGCGCGTTGAACGGCGAAATGCGCACCAGTCTGTGCACGCCGCGCTCGCAGCGCAGGTACCCGTAAGCGTTCTCGCCCTCCACCAGCATGGTGCAGTTCCTGATGCCCGCCTCTTCTTCGCGCTGAAGGTCGAGGATGCTGACCGCAAAGCCTCGCGACTCGCACCAGCGCATGTACATGCGCATCAGCATTTCTGCCCAGTCGTTGGCGTCGACACCGCCCGTGCCCGCATGAATCGAAAGGATGGCGTTGTTTTTGTCGTACTCACCGGTGAGCAGTGTGCGCAGGGTCAGGGCTTCGAGCTTTTCGGTCGCCTCGCGGTTCATTTCCGCTATTTCGTCCTCCATGCTCTCATCGCCGCTTTCCTCCGCAAGCTCGCACATCACCTCTATGTCATCGAGCCGGCTGCTTATGTCATCAAGCTCTCCGAGTTTGTTTTCGATTGATTTTTTCTCTTTGAGTGTCTTCTGTGCCCGCTCGGGATCGTCCCAGAAGCCCGGGATCGTGCACTCCGTCTCGAGGTCCTCAAGCTTTGCCTTAAGGTCGGTCGCTCTCAGCGCATCCCCGGCCTCTTCAAGCTGCTTCCTGAGCCCCGCAAGTCCACTCTTAATTTCTTCAGTTAACAAATTTCCACCTCATCCGGCACTGTCGTGCCACCTTCCCCTCAAGGGGAAGGCTTTTTCAAAATAGCGGCGCTGTCCTAGTTGGCGTCTCTGCCGCAGCAATTCTTGTACTTCTTGCCGCTGCCGCAAGGACATGGGTCATTGCGGCCCACCTTCGGCGCTTCGCGCCTGAAGGTGACCGGCTTTTGCCGGCGCGGCGGAATCTGCTGTGCCTGTGGCATACCACCCTGCATGCCGCCCATCGGCGCAGCCATGCCCACCGGGCCCTGAACCGGCAGCCCGCTTCCTGTCTGGCCGCCTCTGTCTACAAAGTCATCCTTGCGACCTTCGCCCGAGCCGATGATTTCCTTACGCTCGGTGCCTGTTGTTACGGTCACGTTGTAGCAGAACTTAACGGTATCCTCCTTGATATCTCCGACCATTTCCTCGAACATATCAAAGCCTTCCTTTGCGTAAGCCTGTGCCGGGTCAATCTGGCCCATTGCACGGAGACCGATACCGGCCTTTAACTGATCCATCGCATCGATGTGATCCATCCACTTGTTATCTACAACACGGAGGAGGATCATGCGCTCGATTTCACGCATTCTTTCCGCTCCGATTTCTGCTTCCTTTGCCTCATAGAGCTTTCCGAAGTCTTCGAGCATGTCCTCTGTGAGCTGCTCAGGTGTGAGCTCCTGCATAGCATCTTCACTGTAAACCCTCGGCACATAGTTTGCGCAGAGGCGCATCGCGGCATTATTCATGTGGTCAAAGTCCCACTCCTCCGCATATTTGTAGCCTGCAGTACCGGAGGCAACTATATTCTCGACAAGCTCCGACATCATATTGTGGATGTAATCGTGCAGGTCCTCGCCAAAGAGAACCATTCTGCGCTCGTCGTATATGATTTCGCGCTGCTTGTTCATTACATTGTCGTACTGGAGTACATATTTACGAATGGAGAAGTTACGCCCCTCCACCTTCTTTTGTGCATTTTCAACGGTACGTGAAAGTATGCCCGTCTCAAGCGCATCGCTTTCGCCCATACCGAGCTTTGTCGCAACGTTCTGCACGCGCTCACCGCCGAAGAGACGCAGCAAATCGTCCTCAAGCGAGAGATAGAACTGTGTATAGCCCGGGTCTCCCTGACGGCCGGCACGTCCGCGCAGCTGATTGTCGATACGTCTTGATTCGTGGCGCTCCGTACCGAGGATGCAAAGTCCGCCGAGTGCGCGAACTTTCTCCTGCTCCGGCGCACGCTCAGCTTTAAACTGCGCAAGCAGCTCCTGATACTTTTCGCGCGCTGTAAGAAGCTCCGCATCGTCGGTCGCTGCAAAGCCTGTGGCAAAGCTTATCTGCTCGTCGGTGAAGCCCTGATGCTTCATCTCGCGCTTTGCTTCGAAATCCGGGTTACCACCCAGGATGATGTCAGTACCACGGCCTGCCATGTTGGTTGCAATGGTAACGGCGCCCTCGCGGCCTGCTTCCGCAACGATTTCAGCTTCGCGCTCGTGCTGCTTTGCATTCAAGACATTGTGCTTTACACCGCGCTTTTTAAGAAGCTCCGACACGTATTCGGACTTTTCAACGGAAATGGTGCCCACCAGAACAGGCTGGCCCGTTTCGTGAACCGCCTTAATCTTGTCCGCCAGAGCCTTGAACTTGCCGGCCTCGGTGGAATAGATGGAGTCGTCGGCGTCAACACGCGCGATTGGACGGTTGGTCGGAATGACCAGAACTTCCATATTGTAAATCTCGCGGAATTCCTCTTCCTCTGTCTTTGCGGTACCTGTCATACCCGCGAGCTTGTTGTACATGCGGAAATAGTTCTGCAGCGTGATTGTGGCGAGAGTCTTTGACTCTGAGCGAACGAGCACGCCTTCCTTTGCCTCGATGGCCTGGTGAAGTCCGTTTGAGTAGCGACGGCCGAACATGAAACGACCGGTGAACTCGTCGACGATTACAATCTCGCCGTCCTTTACGATATAGTCGACATCGCGCTTCATGATATGGCGCGCCTTTAATGCCTGAATTACGTGATGATTGATTTCCATGTTTTCCGGGTCGGAGAAGTTTTCAACGCCGAAGAACTTTTCGCAGGCCTTTACACCGTCCTCGGTGAGCGCGATTGTCTTTTCCTTTTCGTCCATTTCAAAGTCTACCGCAGGCTTTAAGGACATGACGAATCTGTCCGCCGTCTGGTAGAGATCGGTGGATTTTGCGCCCGGGCCGGAAATGATAAGCGGGGTTCTTGCCTCATCGATAAGGATGGAGTCCACCTCGTCGACGATGGCGAAATTGAGCTCGCGCTGCATCAGGTCCTTGCTGTAAATGACCATATTGTCGCGCAGATAGTCAAAACCGAACTCATTGTTCGTGCCGTAGGTTATGTCTGCCGCATAAGCAGCTTTTCTTTGCTCATTTGTTATGCCGTGCACCACGCAGCCGACTGTGAGGCCGAGGAAGCTATAGAGCTTTCCCATCCACTCCGCGTCACGCTTTGCGAGGTAGTCGTTGACGGTGACAACGTGCACGCCCTTGCCGGAGAGCGCGTTAAGATAAGCCGCAAGCGTTGCCACGAGGGTCTTACCTTCACCTGTCTTCATTTCAGCGATATCTCCTCTGTGAAGCACCACGCCGCCGATGAGCTGCACTTTGAAGTGCTTCATGCCAAGCGATCTCCATGCCGCTTCACGGCAGACCGCAAAGGCTTCGATCATCATGTCGTCGAGGCTCTCGCCGCCTTCGTATCTCCTTTTGAACTCTTCTGTTTTTGCGCGCAGCTCCTCATCGGAGAGCGCCTGCATCTCGGGCTCCAGTGCCAGTACCGCATCTACCTCGGCATCAATCTTTTTGATCTGCTTTGCACCGGGATCGCCAAAGATTTTTTCCATTAATCCCATTTTGTTTTCCTCCTCTTTATTCGCTGTTTATTCGTCCTCCGGCATATCCTCCGGAGCCAGTTCTTCAAGTATCATATTTATTTCCAACGCCTTGCGGTCATCCGCGCGGGTGACGCGTACGTGAAATACCTTGTTGTCGATTTTGTAGTCGAAGGTGTCGCCCACCTTTGGCAGGCTGTCAAGCTCCACTACCACCCAGCCGTTAACCGTGGTAACGTCCATCTCGGCGGATACGCCGAAGTAATCAAACATCTTTTCCACGTTTGCCGAGCAGCGAATGCAGTAGCTGCCGTCCTGCATTTCGAGGATTTCCTGAGTTTCCATGCCGTCGTGCTCGTCGTAGATTTCGCCGACCAGCTCCTCGATAATATCCTCCATGGTGACTATGCCCATGGTGCCACCGTATTCATCCACGATGACAGCGATGTGGGTTTTTGCCGCCTGCATCTTTTTAAGCAGCACCGCGATTTTCATCGAAGGCGCCACGAAAACGACCGGCTTGATGACCTCGGAGAGGTCCTTGTCCGCACCGATGATGTAATTGTGGAAATCCTTTTGGTTGAGCACTCCTAAGATATTGTCAAGGTCATCCTCAAACACCGGCAGGCGTGAAAAGCCCGTATATTTGAATACTTTTGCGATTTCTTCCTTTCCCGTTTCACGATCGATTGCCACAAGATCCGTTCTCGGCGTCAGCACGTCGAGCGCATCGAGCTCATTAAACTCGATAGCGTTCTGGATGAGCTCCGACTGGCCCTCGTCGATGCCTCCCTCGGTCTGAGCTTCCTCGACCATGGTGAGCAACTCTTCCTCGGTGATGCCGTGGTCTTCCTCGAGATTGAAGACCTTTGCAACGATGAGCTTCCACTTGCCGAAAATGAACGTAAGCGGCGTGAAGAGAATCATGCCAACGCGCAGAAGCGGCGAAGCAAACTCCGCGAAGCGCTCCGGTCTCTCCTTTGCAATCGATTTCGGCGTAATTTCACCGAAGATCAGGACTATGACCGTCGTCACGATGGTCGCAACTGTCGCACCGTAAGCGCCGTAAAGGTCCACGAACAGCACCGTCGCCACCGCCGTCATGGTGATATTTACGATGTTGTTTCCGATGAGGATGGTGGAGAGCACCTTGTCAAACTCCTCGGAAAGGTCGAGCACCAGGCGTGCCCGCTTATCTCCGTCGTTTGCCGCATTTTTAACGCGCACGCGGTTTAGGGATGTGAAGGCTGTCTCCGTCGCGGAGAAGTACGCCGAAAATCCCAGCAGCACAACGATTGCGAAAACGTATGAAAATATACTGTGTTCCATGTTTCAGGCCTCCTTGGCCATGCTTTGCTCTTTTGCCTATCCCACAAACGCCCTGTAAATGGCTCTGATTGCGGGTTCAAATTCCTCCGGCGCAACGCCGAGGGTAATATTTATTTCCGAAGCACCCTGGTCCATCATGCGCAGGCTGATACCCTCGCTTGCAAGGGCCGCCATCGCTTTCGAGGCGCAGCCCGGCCTGTGGTAGAACGCACTGCCGACCACATTCATAAGCGCAACATTTTCGACCACCACGTCCTCCGGATGTATCTTTCTCCAAAGCTCGTCGACGATCTCCGACTCGCGCCCCTCCATCCCCTCTGTTCCGACGATGACCGAGAGGCTGTCCACGCCTATCATTACATGCTCCACGTTGATGTCCCAGTCCTCGAAGATTGAGAGCACCTTTCTAAGTATGCCCTTTTCACTGCCCAAAAGTCCGCGATACACTGAAAATGCGGTGAAGTTCGCATTCCCTGCGATGCCTGTGAGCACCCTGTCGTCAGCGTTTTGCGCATCTGAAGGCTTTGTCGTGATGAGCGTGCCGCGGTTCTCCATATCCGCCGTACTGCGGACTCTTAAAGGGATGCCGGCGCGACGCACCGGAAAGATGGAGCCCTCCGGCATAGACTGATTGCCGATATACGAAAGCTCGCGAAGCTCCGCATAAGTCATATGCTCTATGCGGCTCGGGTCCTCGACTATCTGCGGGTCGGCCGTCAGAAAGGCCGCTCTGTCGCCCCAATTCTCGTAGAGCTCGGCACGCAATGCCTTTGCCACAAGCGCGCCGGTGATGTCACTTCCGCTTCTTACGAAGGTCTTGATTGAGCCGTCCGGAAGCGTACCGTAAAAGCCCGGAATGACCGCAGTCTCGTGCTTTTTAAGCTCTGCCGCGATGGCGCTGTCCGTCTCTTCCTCGAGGAGCCTTCCGTACTTGTCGAACAGAATGATGCCGTCGGCGTCGACGAAGTCCATGTCAAGGTATGCTGCCATGAGCTTTGCCATCAGGTATTCGCCGCGGCTTGCGATGTAGCCCTCGCTGCCGCCGTGCTCCATGCGCTTTTGGATCTCGTTGAACTCGCTCTGCAGGTCGATGTCGATTTTAAGGCCCGCCGCCAGCATCAGGAACTTTTCGCATACCACCCTGAAAACGGGCTGGTACGGGATGTGGTGCCTGATGTGCGAATAGCACAGATAGAGGAGGTCGGTCACCTTTTGCGCGGTGCCATCCGTTGTGATGTACGGGGCCGCAACAACGATGTATCTGCGGTCGCCCGCCTCGCCTGCGGCATCGCCCTTTACTATATCTTTAATTTTTGCGATCTCCTGCGCGTCACTGACGCACTTGCCGCCGAATTTTGAAAGTATCAGTCCCACTGTGTGACTCCTGTGTTTTTGGTTTCGTTTGGTATTTTTGATGTTTTCCCGGCGCATGACTTTGCGCCTTGAAATTCAGTGCAATACAAACAGCGATAGCCATGTAGACTATCGCCGAAAAAGTTTGATTCAGTTTTTTCGGTCTTGCATAGTATTCATCGTAGACAGTATAACATATATATGTAGGAAAGTCTATGGTGATTTACTTGAGCAGTTTTCTGCCGCCCCAGATGCAAATGCAGGCACCGATTACCGAAATAAGCAGACTGCCGATCAGGCTGCTTGCGCTAAGGCCGAAGATGCTGAAGAGCAGGCCGCCCACAAAGCCACCGATTACACCGAGAATCAGGTTCTTTACGATTCCCGAGTCCTCTTTCATGATTTTGGTTGCAATATATCCTGCCAGGAT
>JAEEGL014926124.1_pt1 | contig 20262 bp, 15 predicted proteins | sample 9134231 | NCBI WGS metagenome assembly JAEEGL01 (sample SAMN16246548, study PRJNA631951) | gut metagenome | biome: gut microbiome; feature: rumen; material: fiber-attached | host: Bos | place: Iran: Karaj | collected 2018-10 | reverse complement strand
GTTGTGGTTTCCGATTGCATACCGATTCCTCCTCGTGTCAGTCTAAAATACTCCAAATTAGTCCATTGGACTAATTTAGACTGCCTCAAGCGGTCTAAAGAAGTCCAATGACTTGCTTAGGACTCCATTATACCATTTTTGACACCGGAGGGGAAGACGCGAAACATTTGACTCTTACGAAAGAGTCTTGAAAAAGTGTAAATACCCCCTCTGATTCTGACTGATATCGGAATCAGAGGGGGTATACTGTACATGGCACAAAAAGAGCCTTGCCGAAGAAAAGCTCTTCTAAAGCATATATCGGATTATAGCTGCTTTGGATTTACTCTCCATTTGAACAGTCTACAGGGTTCGATTCCCGGTGTGACCGTTCAAAACAACAAAGGGGAATCCGCGGCAGGAACGACACCAACGACAGAATATATGATAAGAGGGCATAGTTACTAAGGTAAATCTGAGCTTGCGGCTTTATCATCTCTCCATGTAGTAAATTGTTCAGAATAATACCGCAGTTCCGGTGTCAATACGATGATACCGCTTGCGCGTGAGAGCACCGGTTCAGTTCCGTTTGGAACATAATTGATGTAATCATATCCGACGGTATTATCGTCTTGGGGAGTATAGCGTTCGTAAACGATCTGAGTTTTACATGCGCTGTATTCCTCATCCACATCGCCGTTGTTATAATGCGTAACGTAGGAATAAGTAGGATAATAACCTCCGGAGGAAGAAAACGGAAACAGAAACCGTTTGCCGGTAGTGTAGTGTGCTATGAAAATGACATCTAGCCGTCCTTTCACATAGCTTTCAACTCGGATAACTTTTCCGTCTTTTTTGTAAATCTTACTGTAATTCTTACAATCTTTCCGGATAGTATCCTTTTCCTTCAAACGATGCTTCTGGCAGGCTAGTTTCTGGCGATAGCCTTGCTGCACACCGATTCTTGTATCGTTTTTATTCGGAATATAAGTAATCTCATCGTAATCAGTATCATTCAATTCATGAAACGAGATTGTATCTCGTAACGTATTAATCTCTTGGAGCAAGTCTTGTAAATAATCGAAACTGATCTCCATAAAATATCTCCTTTACAGAGCTCTTATGCGGATTCATTCATTATCAGAATTATACCGTGAGCAGATGAAAAAGTCAATGAAACACGAGTATGATAAAAGAGAAGAATTCCTACGAGAGTGAGGAAATTACGAAGTAAGCAAGGCTGAATGACGACTGTTACGGATCTTTACGACCATTCTTAAAATGTAGCATAATACCCGTCAATATCTACAATATGCCGCAGTTCAACTCTTCCGCCCAGTTTGGCTCCAAAAGCCTTGGCAAGTTCAAAATACAAATACCAGTCATTCTTAGAAACCTTTGATAAGTAAAATAGAATATAGTTATTTTTGTGCGGGATTTTCTTGATCGTGATAACTTTCAGCTCGTACTCCAGATCATCAGCTATTTTTTGTGCTGTATCTATCCATTCTTTTCGCTGCTTTTCTTCTTCTTTTTTTATTCGTCGAGCGGTTTCACGTCTTATGTGTTTTGCGGCTTGTGCCTGCTCAAATCCTTTCCAATAAGGGTTATCCTTATATTTTTCAAAATAGTGGCATCCCTTAGCAACGCACTCGTGTTTCTTTAATAAAGTTTTTGTTATGCTTCCCTTATGCTCAGAAAAGTGACAATACCCTACAACAGATTTTTTAGAGATATACAGACGATCGCCGGTTATCAGTTTTGTCTCGATATATTCTTTTTTTCCATCATGATCCATACTGTCACCTCCGTCTGGTTGATTCTTCCGCCGATGCGAATATTTATGTAGTCTGCGAAGCGGTCGCCAGATGCTCCGGCATCGAACCGACAATGATCTTACCGGTTTTGTCATCGCGGCAGAAATAAATGCGGATCAGATTGGCGGCGCGGTTTCCGTATTTGATGTGCTTGTCCAGCTGGAATTTGCGGTCGTCATGCAGTACGGTATAATCGCTCTCATTCAGCCGTACCGCTTCTTTTCCGCAGGATGAGACCTCCCAGTTCCGCTGATCGGTATAAAGCAGGAGATGCTCCTCTGTGAATGCACCGTTTCTGCATTTGGCGTAGGCGTCAAGATACAGCAGACCGTCGCAGAGCAATGCAACATCAAGGCTGCCGTGATACTTTTTGAGTTCCGAACGCGCACGCTGCGTAATGACCAGCGTATCCGCAAACTGTGCTTCCGCCCAGTCGCAAACCTCGTCTTTGTCGGTCGGGAAGCCTGCGGCGATCTCCGCCTTGTCCTTGTAAAACTGAATCAGCTCTGCCGATTTCTCATATGCTGACTGCCGTTCCTGATACTCCTTCTGCATAGCTTCAATATACGTTTGCAGTTCGGCGATCTCGTCCTGCGCCGAAAGCAGTTGTTTCTTTGCGGCACGAAGCATTTCATTTCGTTCGCGCAGATCGTTTTCCTGCTGTTCCAGTTCAGCAAGGCGTGCTTTCAGCTCCGTATTCTCCTGCTGATACAGCATACAGGATTCTTCGAGGGAGTGTGCGGCTTCACGGCGTTCCCGCAGTGCGATCAGATGTGCCTCTGACTGAAATATCACATTCCCGAAATCGTAGGCACGGCGTTTCGGCAGCTTCTGGATCTCCTTTTTCAGCTTCTGATAGCTGCTTTCCATATCCTTGCTGTATGCATCATAGCGCAGCCGTTCCGTTGCCTGCCCGCGGATACAGACGATGATATCGCCTGCATTGAAATCCAGATGCAGCTTGTTATTCAGAACAGACAGGATTTTCTCATCCGCATAGCAGACAATGCCGAAGCCCTTGAGTTTATCAGCTAGCCGTTCATACGGGAATTCCTCCCGCCGGACGGCTGCTTTTTTCGGTTCCTGTTTCGGTACAGCAGGTGCCTTTGCAGCAGGCTTTGCCTTTTTCTCTTTCAGGAACGGCTTAGCTTTTGCGTCTGTTTCCAGAAGCGGTGCCGACAGATCTGTCTGGAATGAACTGAAATTCAGGGAAAATCCGCCCGGTTTTGGGAGCGCTGCCGTGACCGCAGCAGGCTTTTGCTCCGCATATCCGGCATCTGCAAACAGGATCAGTGGATAGTCAAATTTCTGATCCTGAAAAACGGCTGCAAAGCGATCCGCATCTGCCTTTGTGCGGATGAAAAACGGTTTTGCATCGAGCGCGATACCGCCGTGAGAAAGGCGGAACAGCGGATCTGTGAGGATCGTGCGGACGACTGCCGGACGGAACACCTCGCAGGGTGCATTGCAGTCAGCCGGTTCTGTCACGATCGTGCGGACACCGCATTCGACCGCATCCCCGCATTTGACAAAGGAGATATCCGTTTCGAACATTCTGCCCTGCACCGGCGGGCGTTCGTTTGCCGTACCGTGGTTCGCGCCCATATCGGTTTCGTGCAGGGAGAACGCCCAGATTCCCCTTTCAGGGACATAAGTCACATTTGCCTTCCAGCCCTGATCGAGTGAGAAGGAATGAAGTGCATCCTCTGAGAAGTCCGCATATTTCTCAGGCTCCGGCGTGTTCAGTTCTTCCGGCATCTCACCGTTCAGTCTTGCGCGGAGCCAGCTGAAGGTTTCAAGGATCAGCCGGCAGAAAGCTTCAGATTGTGAAAGCTGATCAGAACTGATCACCGCGTGAAACTGATATGTCGGATAGCGCTTCAAACGATGCAGGATCGTCGGGGTGTGTTCCATGAAATCCCTTCTCTCTATATCACAGATTTTGTTTCTTGATATGCGTTTTGATAAATATGCACAGTTTATTTGTTGAGTGTTTACACAATTATATCACATCTGCATTTATATGTCAAGGCGAAATGCGTATTTTAATTGTAAACTTTTTGACTGATATTTGAAGCTGATCAAAAACAAGAAGATGGCGATTACTGATTTCGGTGCCTGTGAAAATGTAATTGAAACTTGTCTTTTCATCGTATATGTGTTATAATAAAACTATCTCTTGCGAAAGGAGAACGTCATGTCTGAACAGACCAATATGTCAAAAGGAAAAAAGATTGCAAATACAGTATTCTGGCTGCTGTTTCTGGCAGTGTATCTTGCCGCGATGATCTGGATGGTCCGCACGAACTGCAGATTATATTTTGCGGGCTGTATCTGGCGAATCAATGATTTCAACCAGGTTGTTCTGGCTGTCATCTGGCTCTATGAACTCATTCGCCGCATTCGGAATATCAGAAAGACCGAGGATCCGGAGCTGAAAAAGGAACGGATCCGCTCCTGCCGGAATTACGGCATTTTCGTCGGTATCATGACGGTGCTGGTGATTGCTGTGATTGTGATGACATTTGCAGAGCAAAGGAACACGCATTACGCGGAGCTGCCTGCGGAGTCAAACCGCAGCATTCTGCTGGAAGAAGGCGAGTACGGCGGGCGCATTTATGTTTATCAGAAAAAGGGCGTTTTCATCCGACCGGAGGATGAACTCAGGTTCATGATTTATGCAAATCAGCATATTGTTGCGAATGAACAGTACACATGGGAAACTGACGGCAAAACCGTAACGGTACGGTTTGAGACCGGCGGACTCGATGACGGTTTAGAGTGGGACGAAACATCCGGCGAACCCGAACCGCCTGCGTTTATTGAAAAGCAGTTTGCACTGCCGGAGTAATATGCATAATCCTGCGGCTGAACGCCATACGCATGAGATCGTACTTTTTATTGCCGGTGACAAAATATGATATCTGTTAATACTGCAACGGGAAAGGAAAAAAGATGAGCAAACGAAAAAAAGCAACTATCATTACATTGATCGTTCTTGCGGCGATCTATTTTCTGCTGATCGGTGCCGATTATTTCTTTCTCAGATGGTTTGTTTTTCCGACATTTGAGGAGCGCAGATTGACGGGAGAATTTCCTTTCAGCAGTGCCGCGATTCCGAGCGATTATGCAGAATATGCGATACAAGGTCTGAAGCTGAATGCCCCTGACTGCCTTGAAGCAGAAACAGACAATGCAGACATCAGCAAATATCTCAGCAATGACATGGAAAAATATGATCTTCAAATCAACGTATACGGACAGGGCGGCGAATCTGAAGCGCTTGAACGGACAAAAGAACAACCGCATCTGTTCAACAAGTGGATTACCGGCCGCGGATGGCTCACAACGCTTGGCATGAAAAAGATCGGCTATCAGATTCCGGAAAGCAACAATGAGCTGCTGTATCTGCTGGAAAAAATGAACGTCAGGGATTACAATCCGTTTTCGCTGATAGAGGCATATACATTTACGAAACTGTCGATATTAAGTTCTGTTTTTGTTCCGGCAATGATCGGCGACGAATCATATGACACTGCACATCCGCTGGCTGCACCGCTTGAAGCGGAAGAATGCGGTTACTTTCTTGAAAAGGATTCCTTCAATGCGAGCATTCGTCAGGGATGTTCAAAAGGCGGCAGATACAGACTGGGAATCATATATTATCCGGATTCAGATGCCGATTCGGTCACATACCTGTTAATTCAGAGCGATAATCCGGAACTTGCGCAGACAGTTGCCGCGTCGATACATCCGGCATAGGTGTTTCAGGATAGCCTTCTTGTATGATCCCTGAAACGAAACACCGTCTGTATGCATATACAGGCGGTGTTTTTATGATGTCCGTGTGATCTGCGGTGTCTGGTTCGACTTCCGGTGTGACCATTCAAAACAATATAGGAGTGTGACCAGCTCTGCGGAGCGTGGGCTGACGCGGCGCTGCTTGAAAGAGCGCTTTTTTTGCAATGCGGCTTGCTATTTTGCCAGCTTTGTGTTATAGTAGGAATGTAGGGGGAATCAGATACATTTTGAACGGGGAGGTCATATCCATGAAACAGATCGTTGCAGCAGCACTTGGCTGCATGACGGCACTGACAGTGAACGGAATGCCGTCGGCGGCGGAACAGGAGGACACTCTGACAGCTGAGACACAGAACTATTATGCGGAATGGAAAAATGCGTATCTTCGACAAAACCCTTACACGCCGGACAACCCGCAGTACTATGTGCTCTACGGGGAGCAGACCTATGAGGAAGCACAGGAAACGGTTGCAGTGACTGTCTCCGAGGCACACGGCTACGGAATGCTGATCGCTGTGCTCATGTCGGAATATGACAGCGAGGCGCACGAGATCTTTGACGGGATGTACCGGTATTATCAGGCACATCCGAGCAGCATCGGACCGCACCTCATGGCATGGCAGCAGAGCGACAACGGTGAGGCGCTGATCGACACCGAGGGCGCGGATTCCGCAGCGGACGGCGATCTTGATATTGCATACGCGCTGCTGCTTGCGGACAAGGTCTGGGGCAGCACGGGGGATATTGATTATCTCACTGCTGCAAAGCTTGTGATCGGCGATATTATGGAATATGAGATCAACCCGGTGTTCTGGCTGCCGCAGCTCGGTGACTGGGCACATGATCCGGATCAGACATATGAATCTGTGTTCCCGCCCGGAAACGGGGCAGCGGGCTGGTCAACTTATGTGAAAAGCAAGGATTATCCGTTCGCCGATGCAACGCGCTCCTCGGATTTCACGCTGCAGTATTTTCCGGTGTTTGCAGCAGTGACCGGCGATCAGCACTGGGTCAATGTATACGAGAGCATCATGGGTGTGATCCGCTATCATATCACGAACAAGGCAACGCCGCTGCTGCCGGATTTTCTGGTCTATAATCCGGTCGGCATCGGCAGCTGGAACGGCGCGCCGCGGAATTTCCTTGAGGATGAGAACGACGGAAACTATTATTATAATGCCTGCCGGACCCCGTGGCGCATCGGCACAGATGCGCTGCTCAACAAGCGGAGTGCGACCGGGATGAACGGCGAGGCGCAGGCTTATGCAGAAGAGGTCACTGCCTTCATGAAGGAACAGTGCGGCGGCGACCCGGAAAAGATCATGGCGGGTTATGAGCTCACGCGCGGAAGACCGCTTGCGGATTACAGCGATCTCTGCTTCACTGCGCCGCTGATGATCTCCGCAGCCGCAGCGGGTGATACGGAATTTCACGACGCGATCCGCAAAGAGGTGCTGGATATCGGCACGGATGGCTACTACGGCAATACGATCGCGCTGCTCTGCCTCATCATCGATGACGGCGGTTGGCTGATCCCGGATACAGAGAAGCTGCCGGGCGATGTCAACGGGGATTACAAAACAAATATCGCAGATGTACGCTGCCTGCGGGAGTGGCTGACTGCGCGGCCGAACTGGGTTCTGTACGATCCGGCTGCTGCCGACATGAACGGCGACGGCGTTCTTGACGCAAAGGATATGACCCTGCTGAAACGGATGCTTCTGACGCAGTAACCCCGGCATAAACGAAAAGGCTCGCCGCACTTTGCTGCACCGGCATACCGGAAATATCGCATCGGCTTGTTGTATACCAGCGCCTCATCAGCGATCTTTTCTAAATACCGGTACAGTCATGCAGTTGAATGGAGGAATACCGGCTCCTCCTGTGTCCAATTTACGCTGCATACTTCATGGAACGATTTAGATTAAATGGTCTATGAATCTGCTGAATCATTACGAATATTGAGCCATGATAAAACGGAGACCGTGCCGCTGATCAATCCAAGCGGCACGGTCTGTTTGTATTGGGGGCGAAAAAGGGCGTGCAATACTGAGATTTTGTTCGTCGTATCAGTCGTTTTCTGCTTGTTATCCGGATGCCTGCCGGTCCGTCATTGGATCCGTTCCAGTATCAGTTTGATGTGGGTATGATCTGTGAGCGTAAAGCCGAAATCCTTCCGGATCTGCCATGCAGTGTAAGGGAGCGTGAACACATCCTTGTATACGAGCCTGTATGAATCGGGTATCCGTTTCATCAGTTCTTCCGTATAAACAGGAAAGTAGTCTTCATGCACTTCCCTTTCCCAGTTCTGCGTATATTTGTATTTCAGCAGAAAATGCACGAGCTGGCGCTGCGTCTCGATCCTGCCACGGACTTTCTCAAAGCTTTCCAGCCATTCTGCGCAGCTGCTGTGTCTGACAGCTGCAAGCTGATCTGTGCGGACAGGAATATCCTCTGCCCGCGAATACATCATGTCGCGGATCGTAACATATTGAAAGCCGCTCCCGAACACTCTGTCCCAGAAGATATCAATATCCTTTTCACTGCAATAGGAATAAACCTCATGTACTGTACTGGAAATATTGATCAGGCTCTCTGCAAACGGGATGCTGATCCGGTTCCAATCGTCAAAGAACTGTGCGTCCGGAACATGCCTGCGTGCGGCTTCGATCATTTCGCTGCTGATGTCATAGCCGATATATTCGTATTCGGGGAACATCGGCTTCATAGCCTTGATCAGCTCTCCGTTTGCGCAGCCGAAATCAAGAACATATCGGAACGGCTCAAAGACTTTATCCATGAAAAACATTTTATCCAGTATGGAACGCTGCATTCTCGTCAGGTAGATATTCAGATCGGATATTTGGTTCATATCTGTATTCATATCACGGTACCTCCGTTTGATTCAGATGCCGGGTCAGTATCATAGATACAGTATAGCAGAATCGCCGTGGAATGTCAATCCGTTTCAGAACCCGTGCTTTTGTGAGATCTGGCTGTAACCGAACCGGAAAGGCAGCTGTTCGCGGTGCGCGGGTTCAAGTTCAGGTACCGAAACAGTACTCCGGTATCATTCAAGGATTGACTTTTCTCGCATAATACAATATAATATCATTAAACGAAGCATGACAGGAGAAAGGAGGAATCACCATGCCATTTCAGATCATTCGGAACGATATCACGAAGGTGCAGGCAGATGTGATCGTCAACACCGCAAATCCACAGCCGAAAATCGGCAGAGGGACGGACAGCGCGATCTATGCTGCTGCCGGTGCAGATGTGCTGCTCGCGGAGCGCAGAAAGATCGGCGACATTGCACCGGGACAGGCAGCCGCCACGCCGGCATTTGCGCTGCCGGCAAAATACATCATTCATACGGTCGGACCGCTCTGGACAGACGGCAATTCCGGCGAGCGGGATATTCTCCGTGCCTGCTATGAGAACACCCTTGCGCTTGCGGCGGAACTGGAGGCTGAGAGCATTGCTTTCCCACTGATCGCGACCGGTGTTTACGGTTTCCCGAAAGACGAAGCATTGAACATCGCGCTGTCAGAGATCGGGAAATTCCTGCTGATTCATGAGATGAACGTGATTCTCGTTGTATTCGGCAACAAGACATTTGAACTGTCTGCGCAGCTTGTCGGGTCGATCGACGAGTATATTGACGAGCATCAGGAGCGTGCGCTGCTCGAAACCGAATACGCCGGATGGACTGCGGCTGACTTTGAACGCTGGCGGCGGAATGCACAGAGTTGGCATTTATCTGCGTTTCCGAAGAATCTCGATCAAATGCTGGATGAAGCAGGCGATACCTTTCAGCAGCGGCTGTTCCGGCTGATCGACAAAAGCGGCATGGACGATGTGACAGTTTACAAAAAGGCGAATATCGACCGCAAGGTGTTTTCGAAAATCCGCTGCAAAAAGGATTACAAGCCAAGCAAGAAAACGGCAGTCGCCTTTGCGGTCGCGCTGAAACTGGATATGCCGGAAATGCTCGATCTGCTTGCCTGCGCGGGAATTGCACTGTCAAAAAGCGACAAGTTTGATCTGATCATCACCTACTGCGTCCAGAACGGCATCTATGATATTTATAAGATCAACGCGATCCTGTTTGATTACGGGCAGCCGATATTGGGAGAATAAAACGGAAGTGGTCATTTGTCGCCTGACAAACGACCACTTTTCTTTTCTGTTGTGCTATAATAGAATCATCAAAGGGAAATGCCAGCTGTGAACTATGAGGAGGCTGATTTTATGAAAATGACATCCGCACAGGCAGCCAAGCTGCTTCGCCAATTAAATGACGAGTTGAAGGCTTTACAGTTGCGTGAAGCAAATACAAACAGCTTTGTTGCTGCGATCGGAGAAGATATTGAGTCAGTGCGTCCGGCATACAATTTCAAGGAAATGCGGGATGCTCAAGCTGATATTGCTCGCAAAATACGAAAGATCAAGCATGCGGTCAATGTGTTTAATACCGTAACTGCTGTGCCTGACTTTGACATGACAATTGATGAGATGCTTGTTTTTCTTCCCCAGCTTACAAAAAAATGTGAAGTGCTTTCCGGAATGAAGAATGCGCTGCCGAAAGCGCGCGAAAATGCGTGCTATTCCCGCGGCAATTCAATTATAGAGTACAGATATGCCAATTATGACATAGAGCAGGTCGGCAAAGATTATACAGCCGCATTTACCATGCTGTCGAAAGCCCAGACTGCGCTTGATCTGGTGAATAATACAGTAACATTCGAGGTCGATATTGACATCTGATGTTCTTTCCGTTTACAGTTCTCATTTGCTCCTTATGAAAACAGAAACAGGTTCAATGTTGCTGTTGTCCGTTATTGCTTATTTCTTTGGTTATGTCAATGTTCATTGTTTTTGATGCTAACTGAAAATAATCAGTATGTGAGAACTGTAATAAAAACTTTATGGCAGCGGAAGTTCGGTTTCATGCTGCTGTTCCAATTGAAAAACGGATGTATCAAAGGAGGCTTTCAATATGATCGGAGCATTGTTAGGTGATATGATCGGCGCGCCCTATGAGTTTGACAGGGGCGGCAGAACCAAAATCTTCCCGCTGTTCTGTCCGGTATCAAGATTCACGGACGATTCCGTGATGACAATTGCAGTCGCGGAGGCGCTGATGAACAGCATGGGACAGGATGACGATACGATCAAAGCGGAGCTGGTGCAGTCGATGCAGTTCTGGGGCAGACAGTATCCGCGTGCGGGCTACGGCGGCAGATTCATCCACTGGGTACACGCACAGAATCCGAAGCCATACGGCAGCTACGGCAACGGCTCTGCAATGCGCGTATCTGCGGCGGGCTGGCTGTTTGACGATCTCGCAGAAACGCGGCATATGGCATCGCTGACAGCGGAGGTTTCGCACAATCATCCGGAGGGCATCAAAGGCGCGGAATCGACCGCAGCGGCGATTTATCTTGCGCGTACCGGCAGCAGCAAAAAGGAGATCAAGGATTACATCATCCGCGAATTCGGTTATGACCTCTCGCGCACCTGTGACGAACTCCGCAAAACAAACAGCCACGATGAGAGCTGTCAGGTGACGATGCCGCTGGTGTTCGCAGCATTCCTCGAAAGCACGGACTTTGAGGATGCGGTGCGGAATGCGGTTTCGCTCGGCGGCGACACGGATACGATCGCCTGCATTACCGGCAGCATCGCAGAGGCGTTCTACGGCGTGCCGGAGGAGATTGCAGCAGAGGGCAGAAAGAGCCTGCCGGCGGATTTGCTGGAGGTGCTGGAATGCTTTGAGGCTGTAATCGGCAGTATAAAAGAGCATCCAAACGATGCCGATGTTTGTTTCCGTGCCGAAGATCACATTGCAATCGAAATCGGTGACATCACAGAAATGAGAACAGAAGCGATCGTCAACGCTGCGAATGAATCTCTGCTCGGCGGGGGCGGTGTGGACGGCGCCATTCACAGAGCGGCGGGACCGGAACTGCTCGAAGAATGCCGAAAGCTGCACGGCTGCAAGACCGGCGAAGCAAAAATCACCGGCGGCTATCGGCTGAAAGCAAAGTATGTGATTCATACTGTCGGTCCGATTTACAACGAAAACAACCCGCAGTGCAGCGCGCTTCTGCGTGCCTGTTACCGCAATTCGCTGGAGCTTGCAAAACAGCATGATATTCACTCGATTGCATTTCCCGCAATCTCTGCCGGCATTTACGGTTATCCGAAAAAAGATGCCGCTGTCATTGCACTGCGAACCATAGCCCAATGGCTCTCTGACAATCCGGACTACGATATGGAAGTTGCTGTGGTATGTTACGATCAGGAGATGCGTGACTGCTATCAGAGTGCTGCTGATCAGATCAGCAAAGCCCGGCGCGCATTCGAGGACAGGTGCACATGGAAGGCGGGGGAGGTTGTGTTTACGGATCGTGACTGAAATCCGGTCGACATCCGTAAACTAAGTGAAACTCATCCAACAGAAAAACAATAATAAATGAGATGCTGTGACAGCACACAAAGGCATGAACACCGCGTTCATGCCTTTGGTTCCTTATAAGCCGTTTGATTCGGGACACAGCGAGTCCCGAATCTGAAAAAATATACCACCGGTTTACTTGACATTTCCGTTCCGGTATGCTATAATGTGCTCAACGCAGGGCAAACAGCCCGCGAAATCTGACTAACGAAAGGGTGAAAACAATGAACGCGATGATGAACAACGCTATGAATCTGTATGTCTTTGAATACCAGCAGTTTTGCTTTTTTCTTCAGCAAGAAGAGGAGAGCCAGTTTGTGCTGCGCACAGGATATACAGGTGTTTGTTCAGCTGCCCTGACAGGGTGAGCATAGATCGTGTTTCATTGTGAACCATCTTCTGATAGAACAAAACCGTCTGTGTGCAGTATGTCAAGCACGCAGACGGTTTTTGTATTCTGTCAGAAAGGTGGTATTTTTATGTCTTCCGATACACCGACGATAAACATGGCGGCGACCGGCGCGAACATCAAGGCGCTGATCAAAACCAAAGGACTGAAGGTTGCCGATGTGCAAATCAGACTCGGCTTCAACACGCCGCAAGCGATCTTCAAATGGATGCGCGGCGATGCAATGCCCACGATCGACAATATGGTAATCCTTGCGCATATGCTCGATGTGTCCATTGACAAGATCATCATTCTCAACTGAATATACCCGCCCGTTTGATGTGGGCGGGGAATGATTCCGCTTCGTCTAACAGGCAGGACACCGGTCTCTGAAGCCGTAAATGGGAGTTCGAGTCTCTCAGCGGAAACCAAATCAAGGTCATGTAGCCAAGTGGCTGAAGGCGCCGGACTGCAACTCCGGAATCGCAGGTTCGACTCCTGTCATGACCTCCAATGCCTCTGTAGCTCAGTTGGTAGAGCGCTGGTCTGAAAATCCTGTTGTCGCAAGTTCGATTCTTGCCGGAGGCACCAAATATTTCCGTTTCGTCTAATGGCAGGACACCGGTCTTTGAAGCCGAGAATGGAAGTTCGACTCTTCCAGCGGAAATCTTCGGGGTTTCAACTCCCGGTGTGACCGTTTCAGCCGCGTATCCGGAATGAGCAGCGCGGTTTTCAAAGGCTTGACTTCCGTTTATCATTCTGGTATACTGTTATTGAAAACGACGCAATCTATATAAAGGGGGGGCGATCAGAATGAAGATAAAGAGTTATGATGAGATCGCTGCCGGACTGCTGTCACCGGAATATGTGCTCGCAAACGGTGTTTGGTATTATGACCTGTTCGATGAATTCTACTGGGAAAACGGCAAGTATCATTATCAGCAAATGTTTGACTGGCCGAGAGACGAAGGCGGCAAACCATTTACCGGCATCGCCTACGACCTGGATAATGACGGCAATCTCATTGGCTATACGCTGTACGAGGACGGCTGGGAAAGCGGCGGCGCAGATGTGTCATTCTATCCGTCGCACAGGCTGCGGCATTATTCAGAATGTACCGATACTGCACACTATTCGATCGGATGGCATGAAAACGGTGTTGTCAGTTATCTTACAATTCATAACCGAAAAGACAGACCGGATTTCTTTATTTCTAAAGAGTATGATGAAAACGGCAACAAGCTACAACAGCGTATTTACTGTGAATTTGATTATACGCACCGCTTTGACGCTCCCGATGATTCCTTTGAAGTCACATTTCATAAAAACGGCGAGTTCAAGAGTATCAGAAAGAAAAAGCCGACAAGAGAAGATTTTTACGCTCAGTTTGAGTTCGATGAAGCGGGGTATCCCGTCAAATGCTCCGTGAATCCGATGTATGCACCGGCGTATCTGTCGCCTGAAAAGTTCAAAAAATCATTCGGCATCAAAGTGTTTGACGATTCCTTCCATGAAGAAGGCGGCGTATTGATGCAACAGAAGTTCATATATTCCGGAAGGCTGTGCTTCCTGCACAAGGACGGCTGGATCGAAAAGATCATGGAGTACCATAACGGAGTTCTGCTGGGACCGCAGTATTTGTATTATCCGAACGGCAATTTGAAGGAGGAATACTGTACCGAGAAAAGAAGACTCTATTCCCGTCATATTCGATGGTACGAATCCGGAATGATCCGTGATGTTGTGATTTTCTCCAAATCATGCGGAGCGCAATATTGTGTATCATTTGATGAAAAAGGAAATGTCACTCGTCGACACGGAAGATTATATGATAAATGAAGACGGATTGACTGAGGTTCCTTACTGGAGTGAAAACGTACAGATGTAAGATATCAGCCTTGACAATCTCGCTCAAAAAAACGAATTTACGTCGTTTTCGACGGTGAACGGCGTGTTCACCGTCCCCTGTACGGAAATCCTTTCATTGTAACAGAGTAAATGATATAAAGCAAGGGTGTCGGCTTTTACGACACCCTTGTTTACTCTATGGGGGCGGTGTTTTACCGCCCGGGTTTCAGAATCCAAGACAGCATACCCTGCCTTAATACATCTCATCCAAAGTGATAAGTGTAACCTCTCCGCGCTTTCCGCATTCAAGCAGCGCGTCTGTAAAGCCGCCGAGTGAGAAAATATAATAATGATACTTGCTGCCCTTGCCAAACACCGCCGCATAATGACGGAGTAATTCCAGCTCGTCCGTACCAATTTTTTCATTGCGGTATTTGCAGGAACCAATCAGATACTCTTTGCTGTCGGTTTGGCATCCGACAATGTCGATTTGCACTTCCTTGTGCGTTTCTTTATCTGAGCCCCACCATTGCCCGATATCAGACAATTCGATCGGCAAATTGTCTGCATAATAGAGCAGATACTCTTTGCACATTTCCTCAAATGCCAATCCCATGTGGCCGTGCAAATGTGATTTGACTGCCCGATCATAGACATTTGCAATTCTGCCGGAGCTGATCGCTGTCATATTGCGCGGCACAAACCGATACCAGAAACGGAAAAACTGGTCTTTGATCGTGTAGATTGTTTTGCGTCCCGGCTTTTCGGTCAGGGGCGTTTCCTTTTGCAGAATGCCAAGTTCAAGCAGTACAGTGAGATATTTCATGCACTTGCCGGATTCAATGCCGACCTTTGTGGTAATTTCATTGATATGCGATGCACCGCCTGCAATCGCAGCGATAATTGAATTATACAGTGCAGGTTCACGCAGTTCCTGTTTCAGCAGATTCTCCGGTTCTTCAAAAAGGTACGCGGACGGCTCAAAGAAGTTGTCGAGCAGCGCTGCATCAATATCGCCGCGCACACCGAGCTTATTGATATAGTGCGGAATGCCGCCTGTGATGCCGTAAATCAGCGAGAGCTGTTCCGGCGAAAGAGTGGGATGAAATGCTTTGATCTCCCGATAATGCAGTGCCTCCAGTTTGAACTGTGCCGTGCGCCGTCCATACAGCGGGCTTTCATAACCTAGTACCTGTTTTTCCATAAAGCTCATAGATGAACCGCAGAGAATCAGAAACAATTTGGAATTCTGCCATGTATGGTCGATGATATGCTGCAAACGAGAAGAAAACGATTTATACGCTTTCGCCAGATATGGGTATTCGTCAATCACAAAAATGAGACGCTGCGATTCTGCCAGCCGTGTGATTTCCTGCAAAGCAGCGTCAAAGCTCGGATAGACCGGCGCATCACTGCCTGCAAGATCGGGATGCTGATATTCAAATATCGCAGATGACAGACTTTCGAGATTTTCCTGCGCGGTCGCATTCAATGCAGAGAAAAAAATTGCCGGCTTGTCTTTGCAGAACTCTTTGATAATCGCAGTTTTGCCGACACGTCTGCGGCCATAGATGACAACACATTCAAACTGCTCGTCTGCGTAGCGGCGGTTCAGCTTTGCGAGTTCCTGCTCACGGCAATAGAACATGATACAGCACTCCTTATGACATTGCATTTAGTGAATTACGAGTTAGTAACTTACGAGTATATTATACTTCATCTTTGGTGAAATGTCAATAGGCATTTTTCGTTCACGCGCAAATAATGGAATAGAAAGAAGAATACGCGCCGTATTCTTCTTGTCGAAAATGAGGTTAAGTATCTGCCTTATTATATGGCTGCGATCCTGTGATGAAGCCCTCATTTTCGCATGAGCAATATAATCACATTTGCCATTCGCAATATCATCCCTGCAATATTCTTTCATCGAAATAAGCGGAACAAATTTCAGAAATCTTGGACACTATTTGGACACTACTTGGACACTAATCAGGTGAAATCAGGCGGAATTGAAAAGAATCGCAAGGAACAAAAAGCGCGTAAAAGCGAATAAAATCGAACGATATGAAAAGCCGTAAAACCGCCAAATAGGCTCTTTTAAGGAGAGGGTTCGAGCTCCTCATTTCTCACTCTTAAAAATCACGCAGATACGCCGCTTTTCTGGATTCGGAAAGTGGCGTATTTCTTTTGGACACTGTTTGAGGGCTCTATGAGGGCTCTACTCGAAAAATTTTGAGGGATTCGCCGTCTTTGGTGAATCCCTCTTTTTTGCGTTATTTTGCTTTTTCATTTCGTTTTCGGATGCTTCATCGGGCTTCTTATGCTGCGAAATGAGCAGAGCTTGCAATGCGTTCGCAGCTTCCGTGTCAGCGTCCCTGACTGCACGGAGACAGCGCTCAGACCGGATTGTCAGACGGTTCCGATGTCTCTGCTTCGGCAAGACCGGTCAGGGAATAGACGAAGACGCTGTTGGATTTGCCCTTGAGCGGAATCACACCGATTGGTTCAGCGGTCACGCGGTCTTTGACATGCTGATAGACCTCCTCGCTGATGAGAACCTGCCCCCGTTTGGCATTGGCTTCCAGCCGTGCAGCTGTGTTGACGGTATCGCCGATTGCAGTATAATCCATACGGAAGCTGCATCCGATGTTTCCGACAACGGCTCTTCCGCAGTTGACGCCCACGCCGAATCCGACAGATTTTCCGTATTTTTCCAGAAACTTGCTTTCAATGGCGTCACCGCCGGCGACGATGTCCAGCGCGGTTTTGACTGCCTTGAAAATATAGTCATCCAGATCGAACGGCGCATTAAAGACTGCCATTGTTGCGTCACCGATGAATTTGTCCAGCGTTCCGCCGTTTTGGAAGATCGAATTGGTTGTCAATTCCAGATAGCTGTTGAGGATGTCCACGACCTGCTCCGGCGCAAGATTTTCCGACATCGGCGTGAATCCGCGTATATCCACGAACAGTACCGCGATATCACGGCTCTCACCGCCGAGACGGATGCTGTATCCGCCGGAACGGGTGATCTCCTCTACAACCTGCGGCGCAACATACTTTTTGAAGGTATCCGCAATCTTGCGCTTCTCCGCTGCTGCCGAGAGGTAACTGTGCAGGATGCTCAGGGCACTTGCGAAGATGACTGCAAGCGGAAAATAGAGAATGGGCAGCATCCAGCCCAGACTGTTCAGCCAGACCGCCAGAATGATGAACAATCCGGTCAGCAGCAGCATGAAAAAGAGTGTCACGCCCGGTTTGCTTCGCCGGAATAGCCAGAAGATCAAACCGGCGGCAATCGCATAGATGACTGAAACGACAGTGCGGTCTGCATGGACAGGGCTTTTCCCGTCTAGCAGCGACTGGATGATATTGGCATGGATTTCGCATCCGAACATCAATTCAGAGCTGTTCGGCACGGCATACTGGTCATAAAGACCGGAGGAATAGGCGCCGAGCATGACAATACAGCCGGTGAAAACCCGTGGGTCCACTTCACCGCTGAGGACACTGCGCAGCGAGATCACTTCATAATCACCGGGTCTGCCGGCATATTGAATATTCATTCTGCCGTTTTCGAGTGACGGCGTGTTTTCACGAAGCCGATGCTTCTGACAGTACATGCGATACGTCCGGTATGACAGGCTTTCAAGCTGTTCTCCGTTGTTGTCCACGGTGATGAGCGCCGAACGCAGCACACCGTCCTGATCGGGCATTGCGTTTACAAATCCGGTCTCACAGACATCCGCCATGATCGGCTGGTCAATGGATTCAATGTTGTAGTTATCAATGTAGCCCCTTCCGGATGCGTCGTAGCGATAGACACTGTTATAATTGATGTAACTGCCTGAAACGATGCAGGGATTCCTGCTGCATGCATCGCGGAGCGCCTGATCTCCGTCAGCATCCATGTCATTGAACAGCATCAGATCCATGACGATCATATCCGGATAATCGCCGAGTCTGTCGATCAAATCTGCGTAGACCTGCCGCGACCATGTGCCCATTGCACCGATTTCACGCAGCGTCGGCTTATCAATGGCAATGATCTTAATTGTATTGTTGATGCCGCGCGGTTTCTGGTAAAGTCTGTCGAGCAGGAGCTTCTCAAAGGAGCTGAAGATGTTGAAATAGCATGCAGCAAAGGTGAGCAGGATCATGATAAGGCTTTCCGCGACCTTGACATACAGTTCATGCTGCTTTTCCGGCAGGGCGTTTTTCATGTTATCTCTCCTCTCTTTCGGAAATCGGAATGCGCTTGACACCTGTATTATAACATATCTCTACACATTTGTCACTATCTTTCAAAAAAATATTGACAAATAACAAAATACATGCTAAGATATCTATATGAATACGATTCGGATTATGACATTATGTTTGATATAGAATGAAAATGCAGCGCTGTACCGGACTGCATTTACAGAAAGGAGGGATGCTATGAAACTGACGGCTTTGCTGCGCAGCAAGCTGTTCCTTGGAATTACGGCTGTGGTTGTGACAGTGACGGCTGTGGCAACCGGTCTCATACTGAAAAACCGGACTGATGAATACCGCGTCATCAAGGTATTTGAAGTAATCGGCAGAGCGCTTGTCACCCGAGAATCGCTCGGAGAGCTGGAACCGTATTCGGGCATGAATCTGCAAAGCGGGGATACAGTGGAGACCGATTCGGACGGATCGCTGCGCATGATACTGGATAATACCAAATTTATCCTGATGGAGCCGGACTCCTGTCTGGAACTGGAAGCCTCGGGAAATGCATCCGACAATAAGACGATCATCGTCCTGAAAAAAGGCTCAATCCTGAATGAGATCACAGAGTCGCTTTCTGATAACTCGATTTACGAGGTGCGCGCACCAAAGGCGACAATGGCAGTCTGCGGTACCAGCTTCCGTGTAAAGGTGGAAAAGGACGAGTACGGGGATTATATCACGACGCTGTATGTGTTCCACGGAACCGTGAAAGTGAATCTGCTCGACGAAGAAGGAAACCCGACCGATCAGACGGTTGATGCTGTGCAGGATGAGTGTATCATTATCAAGACAGTTCATAATGAAAACACCCAGAACGATGCAAGTGATGACGGATTTTCGTTTTTTGTGCGTCCGGACGGAAACGGGGGATATACGCCCGTTGCAGCGGGAGAATCGCCCGTCACAGCCATTGATTATGCGTCCATCCCGTTCGATACCCTGAAAGAGATTTTCGAGACTGATAACGAGGAACAGATCAAGCTGTTCAGCCCGGTGCTGGCAAAAGTAATTGCTGCGATGTATCCGGAGACTGAGTCTGCGGCGTCTGATACGGAAACGACAACGACCACTTCAACAACAACGACAAAAGCCGCAACGACAAACCCGAAGCGGACTGCAAGTACAACTGCCGCAACAACGACAACAGCAAAAGCAGCAAAAACCACATCTCCGCAGCAGCCCTCCGGCGCCGCAGGCACCACAGCCGCGATGACTACGACAGCTGCCGCAACGACTTCTGCTGCTAAGGTTGCTGCAACGACGACAACGACCACCACCACGCGGGCGACTACTACCACCACAACATCAACGACAACAACCACGCGGGCAACCACTACTACAACGTCAACGACGACCACCACGCGGGCAACCACTACTACAACGTCAACGACGACGACCACGCGGGCTACCACCACTACAACATCAACGACAACAACCACGCGGGCGACTACTACCACCACAACATCAACGACAACAACCACGCGGGCAACTACTACCACAAAGTCAACAACAACTACCACACGGGCAACCACTACTACAACGTCAACAACGACGACCACGCGGGCGACCACAACCACAACATCAACGACGACGACCACACGGGCGACTACCACCACAACGTCAACAACGACGACCACACGGGCAACCACTACTACAACGTCAACGACGACCACCACGCGGGCAACCACTACTACAACGTCAACGACGAC
>JAEEGL013390938.1_pt1 | contig 20262 bp, 11 predicted proteins | sample 9134231 | NCBI WGS metagenome assembly JAEEGL01 (sample SAMN16246548, study PRJNA631951) | gut metagenome | biome: gut microbiome; feature: rumen; material: fiber-attached | host: Bos | place: Iran: Karaj | collected 2018-10 | reverse complement strand
TTAAATTTATCTTCTAATTTTAATACAAATAATGTTAATAATGTAAGTCATATATCTTTTGAATCTTTACTCATCTATTGATATTTGGTCATTATCTTATAATATAATTTAGGATTCATATATGATTAAATATTAAATTTGTTTATTTCTTTTTTTTGGATATTTGATTTTTAAAAATAATTAGCAATTGAAAGTGAAAAGAATGGAAAACAAAAGCAAATAAATCTCTGAGAAAATTAATGAAAATTTTACCGATTTTTATTATATGTCAAACAATATAAATATTTTTTTTAAAATAAAATAATTATAAATTGTTATAATAAGAAACTTTAATTATTCATTTTTTGATTTTTTTTTAAAAAAAATGCAAAGGAAAAAAATGGAAGAACCTAATGTTGGTAAATTAAGTAAAAATTTTGAAATTCATGGTCAACAAATTATTAAAAGCTTAAATGGAGGACTAGATAAAAAAAAACAAAAAATTAGAGAAAAAGATCCTAATTCTTTAACTGAAGGAGAAAAAGAAATTTTAAAATGTTCTGAGGCTGATTATGTTAAAAAACTTTTAGCTAATTTACAAAAAAAAGATTTATTCAAAAAAATTGATGAAGCTATGGAAATTGAGCACATTAAACCAATTTTAAAAGATATAAAAGATTCTTCCAATTTAAATTAAATTCATATTTTTATAATCTATTGGTTTTAAAATTATTAATTAATTTTTTAAATAAATGAAAAATAATTTTGAAAACAATGGGAAAAAGTGTTTGGGAATAATTTTGAATCATTATTTGAATTTATTTAATAAAATCTTTTATTATTTTTAAAAAGAATTAATGAAAATAAATAAATAAATTTATTAAAAAAAGCAAATTTAAAATACCCTAATAATCAATTACATATTCCCTTCTAAATTAATAATACCAATCAAAGCTCTAGACATAGTTCTAATAGGAGGCCCTGAAGTACCAACCCCACTAGCAACATAAATATAATTACTATTATTATAATTATATAATCCTTTATAAACCTTACTTACAAAATAATGTAAAATATTCATAGGAAATAATTGGCCACCATGTGTATGTCCACATAAAAATAAAAATATATTATATTCACTTAATTCTTTTGCTTCAAATATAGGAATATGATGAATAAAAATATTAGGATAATTGTTTTTTGGAATTAAACTTTTTAATTTATTTTTTATTAAATCATAATTAGAATCATAATCAATCCCTATAATATTTATTTTATTATCAAATATAATATTTTCATTATATAAATGTGTTATAGACGAATTATTTATAGTTTTAAAAACTTCATTTAAAGAACAAAAAGATTCATGATTACCAGTAACATAATATTTAGGTATATTTAATTGAGAAAAAGGTTCTAACATTTCACTTGTCATTTTTATATTTCCATCTTCAAGATCTCCTGTAATTACAATAAAATCAATTTTATTTTCTTCTTTAATATAATCAACTATTTTTTGTACAAATTTTTTACCATAAATTGCTCCTAAATGTAAATCTGATAAATGAGCTATTTTAATTGAGCCTTTTAAATTATTACATTTTATTTTTACTTTTTCATATAATAATCTATTTTCATTTATCATTCCTATTGATGTTATTAATGTTCCAATCCCTATAAATAAAAATAAATTAGTGTATTTATTTAATTTTATTCCTAGGAAATTTACTATATAATAAATTAGACTTGAGAAAAATAAATTTATATAGTATGCTATTAATAAAAAAAAACCATAAAATAATAAATTGAAAAATGAAGGAATAGTATATAAGGTAATTAACATTATTAAATATAATATAATTTCAATTATAGCAGAATACTTAATAACAATAGAAATTTTAATTTCTTTCTTAAAAATTTTCATTAAAGTTTTCAATAAATAACAATTCCCAAAAAGCAAGGCAAAAAAAATATTAAAATATAATTTAATCGCTCTTTTAACAACATTCTCCATTAAATAAAAAAATAATTAAAAAAACAATGGGTATATGTAGTGGTTCATCATCTTCAATATCAATAGTCCCAAATAAATATACAATAAATGTTGAAGAAGATAACAAAAAAGATAAAACAAATTCAATTCCTCAACCTCAATTATTAAAAAAAACAAATAATACAATCCAAGCAAATACAAATTCTACAATAAATAAAAATGATGAAATATTGATAAAAGAAAGTCAAAAAGAAGAAAAAGTAAATGGTACAAAAAATAATAAAATTATGTTTAATATTCAATCATCTCAAAATTTAATGAATGCAAAATCAAGAAGTAACAGAAATTTAGCAGATTTAAATGAAATAATAGAAAGAAAAAAAGAAAAAAGAAAAACAAATAAATTAAATGATATTAAAAAAGTAATATTTGAAAAATCAGAAAGAAGTTTAACTCCAAATGCAGAAAAAGAAAAAAATGAAAAATTTAAAAGAAGAAATAAAAAGAGTACAACATTAGTAGAAAAAAGTAGAATGGAAAGTAAATTTAGAGAAGAAATGAAAATTAATGTTAAAACTCAAACTTTAATAGAAGAACAAAAAGGTGATCCTTCAAAAAAATATAAAGTCGTTAAAAGATTAGGTGATGGAAGTTATGGTACTGTTTATTCTGTTGTTAATATTCAAACTAATGTTACAGTTGCTATGAAAAAAATTGAAAAAGTTAAAGAAAATGAAATTGATGATTTAGAAATTAAAAATGAAATTGATATTTTAAAAAAATTAGATCATCCTAACATTGTTAAAATATATGAATTTTATAATACTTTAACTGATTTTTATATTGTAACTGAATATTGTAAAAAAGGTGAGTTATATGGTTATATTAAAAATACTTATTCTGAAAATCAATTAGCTGTTTTATTTTATCAAGTGTTTTCTGGATTATATTACTTACATGATCATCATATTTTACATAGAGATTTAAAATTAGAAAATATTATGATAAGTGATATAGAAAAAGATTTAAAAACAAAAGAAGATTATTTCTGGATTAAAATTATTGATTTTGGAACAGCTAAAATATTTAAAAAAAATAAAAATGAAAAAGCAGTTGTTGGAAGTTCATATTATATAGCTCCTGAAGTATTAAAGCAAAAATATAATGAAAAATGTGATACTTGGTCAGTAGGAGTAATATTATATATGTTAATTGTTGGAAGAGCACCTTTTGATGGGAAAACAGATGAAGAAATAATTGAAAGTATAAAAATTGGAGTTTATAATAATAAACATCCTAAATTATTAAGTAAATCTAAAGAAGCACAAGATTTAGTTAATTTACTTCTTGAAAGAAATATTAATAAAAGATTAAGTGCTAGTGAGGCTTTAAATCATAGTTTTTTTAGTAAATTTAATGGAAGAAGTCTTTATTCTAATTTTACTAATGATGAAATTCAAATATATTTAGATAATTTACTTAATTATAAATTCCAAAGTAAATTCCAACAATTAGTTTTAGCTTTTGTTGTTCATAATATTCCTAATAATAAAGAAACGAAAATAATACTTAAATTATTTAGATTTTTTAATTTAAGTGGAAATTGCAAATTAACTAAAGTTGAATTAGTTAATGGATTATATCAATTTAGAAGTAAAGATAAAGTTGATAAAGCTATTGATGATATTTTTTTAATGTTAGATGGTGATAATAATGGTTATATTGAATATGAAGAATTTTTAAGAGCTTGTATTGATAAAAGTTTAGCTTTAAATAATGATAACTTAAAATATGCTTTTAAATTTCTTGATAAAGATAATACAGGAACTCTTTCTGTTGAAAAAATTATGAATGCTTTTGTTAAAAAAAGTAATCCAACTTTAATTTCTATATTTAAAAGTACTATTAAAGAAGTAGATAGAGATAGAGATGGAAAAATAAATTTTGAAGATTTTAAAGAATTGATGTTAAAGGTACAATAATTTGATAAAATAAAATACAAAGATTAATTGTTTTTTACCATATAAATCTAAAAATTTTGTTCATTGACTATTTGCATGTAGTTATTATAAATTTTAAGTTTTTAGGGTATGAAATATTATATATTATTTAATAATAATAAAAAAGAAAATAAAAAATATTATTAATTTAAAAAAACAAAATAATTAAAAATTATAAATCTCATAATAAAAATATAAAATTTTTACATAACTAATAAAAGAAAAAAAAATTATAAAAAATATAAATGTATAATTTTCAAAAAGTAAAAAATAAATAAAAAAAATAAAAAAATGGAAAACAAAAGATGTGAAAAAATAAAACTGGGAATTTGTGCAATGGAAAAAAAAGTAAAAAGTACTCATATGCAAAATATATTAAATGGTTTAAAACAATTTGAAGAAATGATAATAATAACATTTACAGAAGAAATAATATTTAATGAAGAAATAGAAAATTGGCCAATAGTAGATGCATTAATAATATTTTATTCAGATGGATTTCCTTATAAAAAAGGTCAAAAATATGTTCATTTAAGAAAACCTTTTTTAATAAATGATTTTGATATGCAAAAAGTTTTTTGGGATAGAAGAGAAGTATTACAAATATTAAAAGAAGAAAATATTTTAACACCTAAAAATATTATTGTTGATAGAGGTGATGTTATTGATAATGATAGTGAAATAAAAACTAAATTAAATGATTCTGCTGAAATTGAAAAAATGATTCAAGAACAAATTAATTTTCAAGAAACACTTTTATCAAATAGAGATTCATTATCTTCATCAGAAAATTTTAGTAATGAAGAAGAAGACTTTGAAAATATTAATAATAATGATATATTAAAGCAAATAAATCCCTTTGATAACAATAATAATAATAATAATGATAATAATAATGAAAATGAAAATGAAGAATCAAATTTAAATGATTCCTTAAATGAATTTGATGATCATATAGAATATAAAGGAAAAAAATTATATAAACCATTTGTAGAAAAACCATTTAATGGAGATGATCATAATATATATATATATTATCCTCCAAATCATGGTGGAGGTTCTAAAAGATTATTTAGAAAAACAAAAGATTTATGTTCATTTTTTTTTCCAAGAGAAAATAAAATAAGAAGAAATCATTCATTTGTATATGAAGAATTTTTACAAACTGATGGTTTTGATATAAAAGTTTATACAATAGGACCTGAATATGCTCATGCAGAAGCAAGAAAAAGTCCTTCTTTAGATGGGAAAGTTCAAAGAAGTTCTGAAGGAAAAGAAATTAGATATCCTATTAATTTAACTCCTGAAGAAAAAGAATATGCTAAAAAAATTGTTGAAAGATTTAAACAAAATATTTGTGGTTTTGATATTTTAAGAGCTAAAGGAAAAAGCTATGTTTGTGATGTTAATGGTTGGTCTTTTGTTAAAGGAAATAAAAAATATTATGAAGATTGTGTTGAATTATTAAGAAAAATTATTTTAGAAAAATTAAATATTGATTTATATTTAAAAAGACCTAATGTTTTCCCTAAAAAAGTTCCTATGTATAAAACACTTAAATTACCTAAAGTTAAACAAGAAGAATTAGTTAGTGTTGTTGCTGTATTTAGACATGCTGATAGAAGTCCAAAACAAAAAATGAAATTAGTTGTTGAAGATGAAGAAATTTTAGATTTATTTGATAAATTTAAAAAAGAAGAAGATGATGAAGAAGAGAAGAAAAAGAATAAAAAAAAAAAAAAAGAAATAAAAGAAATAAAATTAAAAAAACCAAAAGAATTAAAATACATATTAGAATTAGTTCGTAGTATATTAAAAAAAAATAATATAGATGAAGATAGTTTAACTCAAACAAATAACAATTTCTTTTTTAAATTATTTCAAATTCAAATGATATTAGAAAAAAATCCAGATTTTGAAGGAATGACACGTAAAATTCAATTAAAGCCTTTAGAGACAAAAATAATAAAAAGAGGTAAAAAAAAAGATATAATTAAAGTAACAAAAGCATTAATGATATTAAAATGGGGAGGAAATTTAACTCATGCAGGAATAGAACAAGCAAAATTATTAGGAAATACATTTAGAGTTCAAATGTATCCTTCAACTGATGGAAGTGGATTATTAAGATTACATTCAACATATAGACATGATTTAAAATGTTATTCAAGTGAAGAAGGAAGATGTTTAATGACTGCTGCTTCTTTTTTACAAGGACTTTTACAATTAGATGGACCTATTATTCCTATTATTAGTTCTATGGTCAGGAAAGATGATGATACTGCTAAAATTTTAGATGTTACTAGTAGTCAAATACCTGAAGTTAAAGAAGTAATTAAAAAAGAAATTTCCCAATGCTTGAATTATAATGGAGATATTCGAAGTAAATTTCAAGAAATGTTTTCTAAAAATGATATTTATCGAGATTTTCAATGTGAAAATTCACAGGATGAAATTAATGCCGAAGATAAAAATTGTGATACTAATCATAAAGAAGATAATAATATTTTGAAAAATAATATCGGAAATGCGAATAATGTAAACAATAATATTGCCATCAAAAACGGTAATTCTATCTACAATGATTTGAATGAAAAAAATAATGAAAAAGCAAACGATGATCTTTTGAATGTTCAAAAAAATAAAAGTAATATCAGTAATGATAGTGGATTTAATATTGAAAATGAAAATCTTGATCCTTATCCAGTATATAGTTTAATGGATAAAATTCAAAATCCTTATCAAAGAATGAAAATTATTTTAAATTTAATAAATAAACTAATAGTTCATATAATGTCATTTTTATCCCAAAAAGAAATAGAATCTGATATAGATACTTATTATATTACATCATCATTATCAATTCAAAAACGTCCTCCTTCAACTACAAATTTACCAGATTTAAAAAAAGAAAAAAAAGAAGAAGAAAAAACAAAAAAAATTGAAGAAGATAAAAAGAAAATAGAAGAATCAAAAAAAATTGAGGAAGAAAAAAAGAAAATAGAAGAAAAAAAAAAACTTGAGGAAGAAAAAAAGAAAAAGGAAGAAACAAAAGAAATTGAAGAAGAAAAAAAGAAAATTGAAGAAACAAAAGAAAAAGAAAAAATATCTATAAAATCTCCAAAAAAATCATCAAATAGAATAAAATTTGCAAGTGTTGCAGATTTAGTAAATTTAGAATCTCCAAAGCGACTAAAAACAGTAAATACACTATCAAATTTATCAATGGGAGAATATAATATAATAGCAATAGATTTTACAAAAAGAATTCCACATGATTGTGAAGATGAAAAAATAATATTAATATATAAAAGATATATAAAATTAAGAAAAGACTTTTTTAACGAAGAAAAAGATAATTTTGACGTGACAAAAATTCCAGATATATATGATAATGTAAAATATGATATAATTCATAATAAAGAATTATTAAATGAATCAACATATGAATTATTTAATCAAATAGTATTAGTAAGTAATTTTATATTACCATTCGAATATGGAATAACAATAAAAGAAAAAATGAATATAGGATTAAAAATAATAAGACCTTTATTAACTAAAATATATAAAGATTTAATATGGTGGAACTATTCAAATCCATATTTAACATTAAAAAATCAAATAGAAGAAAGTGAAAGAGGTTATTCAGGTTTAGATCAAAGTTCTTTAGAAAGTTCAGATATAAAATCAACTTGGAGACATGTTAAAACAAGATTTTATTTTACTTGTTCTTCACATATGTATTCTTTATTAAATTTATTAGTTTATGGTTATAATTCATTCTTATTAGGAAATAATAAGAAAGTTTTAAATGAATTAAGAAATATATTGGATTTAGATTATTGTTCTCATATTATTTTTAGATTATTTGAAAATTTAAATTTAGATGTTAATCATCCTAAAAGATTTAGATTAGAACTTATTATGTCTCCTGGAAGCTCTAAAGATCCAAGAAGTGCTGATGATGACCATTTGATTAATGTTTCTCCTTGGATTATTTTAAATAATCATTTAACTCTTAATCAAGTTAAAGAATATTTTTCACAGTTTACTGAAGATGTTATTTAAAGATATTTGTTTAATTAAGGTTATTTTTTGAATATAATTATTAAGTTTAAGATGTTGTTTTTTTGTATATATTTATTGTTTAAATTATAAAACACTAAATTAAGGTTTTTAAGTTAGGACTTTTTTTTTATTTTTTTTTTTTTGATTGTTTTGATTAAATAAATTTTATTTTCGAAGAGAATTAAAAAAATTTATTTATAATTCTCGTTAAATAAAAATTAAATAATTTTTTCAAGATATAAATATGTCTTATTTAAGTAGTTATTGCAGATTTTCTTTATATTCATTAGATTTTTTAATTTAAAAATAAATAATAATTATTTAATAAAAAAATTATGGATATAGAATCAGAAAATAAAAATACAAATGAAGAAACCCAAAAAAAACAAGAAAAACAAATTTTTCAAATTTTAAAAGAACTTCAATCATTAATAAATAAAGAATCATCAATTCATGATCTTTGTATAATAAATTTAAAATAATTTATTTTAGTTGTTCAAACAAGAGAAGAATTAAAGACCAATATATATGAAGATTGTTTTGAAATTAACCTTAAGAAATTAAAGATATTTGAATTTTTAGAAAATAAAAAAAATATAGGAAATAAAAAGAAATTAGAACTTATTCAACATCCAGGAATTTTTTTAGTTCAGAGTTTACCAACAATAATGAATTTCTTTAAAATTTTAAGAAATGATTTAGAACTCTTTTATAAAACTTTATCATCTGCAAATAATATTCAATTAAAAAATATTTCATCTTTTATAATAAATAATTTTTATGATAATATATTTTCAGATAAACCTTCTGATGAATTATTAACTATAATATTTAAATTCTTAGAAAATGAAATTAATAATATTTCTCAACCTGAAAATTTTTTAGAAAATACTTCGTGTAGATTTCTATTAGAGGGATTATTTAAAAATCCAGAAATTAAATTTTTCTTTAATAATTTAATAACTCCTATTGTTGAAGAAATAGAAGAAAATTCTTGTGAAAAATGGTTTCTTAGTATTTCTGAAATTAAATTAGATTTAGATGAAAATAAAAATTTATATATTAGTAAAGGAATTATTCACAATGAATTAAAAGATAATAATACTAAAAATGAATTTGAAAAATATATTTTTAACATCAGTAAAAGTGATTTGGAAGCTTTATTAAATAAAACTGAAGATGATTTTATTAAAGAATATATTCAAAAACAAATAAATTTATATGAAAAAGATGAAAAATTATATTCTAATAATAATTTTATGGAAGATATTACAAAACAAAAAATGAAAGATGAAATTTTTTTATTGTATAATCAAATATTTTTAATTATAATAAAAGTAATAAATTATATATTGGATCATTTAATTGAAAAAATGAATTTAATACCAAATATATTAAAAAATATATGTAAAATTATTGAAATTTTAGTTCTAAAAAAATATAATAATAGTATATATTATAGAAATTTATTTATTGGAAAATTTTTTTTTAATTTTATATTTTGCCAATTTTTAGAATCATTAGATTATGATTGTTTAATAAATACATGTATAATAACAAATAAAACACAGGAAAATTTTATTCAAGTAATAAAAATAATTAAAAAATTATTCTCACTTGAATTTTTCAATTCAAAATTAAATTCTTCTTTAATACCATTTAATAATTATTTCTTAAATGAAGCTTTACCAAAAATTTCAGAATTTTTTAATGAAATAACAAAAATAAAGTTATCTCCTTTTTTAGAAAAAATAATAAACAATAAAAATGTTTTTAATTATGATTTTTTCATAGAAAATCCAAATGAATTAATAAACCAAATTCAATATTGTTTTAATTTATATGAATTAAATACTTTAATAGAAATAGTAAATAATAATATAAAAATTATAATTGAAAGTGATTTTAAAGAAGAATTTGATGAAGAAAAAAAAGAAATAATTAATAAAGGAAGAAATTTATTTAAAGCAACAATAAGAAGAATAAGTTATTATACCAAAGAAGTAGGAGATTTAATTGCAAATCAAGAAAAAAATAATAAAATTTTTTATTTTCTTTTAACTAATTTATTTTTTAATGAAGATTTTTCAAAATATGAAAAAATAAAAGAAAGTATATGTTTCACAAAAAAAGAATTAGAAACAGTAAATTCAGAAGAAGATTTATTAAATAATAATTTAATTAAAATAGATAATTTCTTAGTAAAATTATTATTTTCATATGGTTCATTAAATCAAAGAGATTTTTCAGAAGTTGAATCGAAAAATTTAATAGAAATATTAAATGAATTAATTAAAATATTAAAAACAGGAAGAATAAATTTTAATTCTCCAGTTCCACCTGAATGGTATGGTAAAAGCTTAGTTAATTTATTAAATAATTTACCAGAAAAATATAAGAAAAATAATTATGATGAAATATTAACTTTATTAAAAAATGATATTCAAAAATCTATTGATTCTCTTGATCCTAAAATTTATTCTGGTATTTATGAAAAATTAAAAAATACTTCTCAAATGAAAATTTTATTAACTTATGTTGAAAATAATTTAATTGATATTGAACAAAATAAAAAAATTATTTATTTTTGTGATAAACAAGAATTAAATACAAATTTAACTTTAAAAAAAAATGCTAATAGAAAAAAAGCTACTTATAAATTTAAAACTATTTCAAATTTAATTGATAATTTTCCTAATATGTCTATGAAAGATAAAAATGGAGATTGTTTAAAAAATCAAAAAAATGATTTAATACCTGAATTCCTATTAAATTGTTTAAAAATAATTTCTGAAAAATCAAGAATATTATTAAATGAATATAATTATTCTGAAATGTATGCTGATTATGAAAATAAAAAAAGTGAATTAGAAAATAAAAATAGAAATATTTGTTTAGATTACGATGGTTTTTTTCCTTATTTAAATGAAACTATGAAATTATTTTATTCAATTTTTAATTCTGAAAATACAGAAGAAAATAGAATTGAAGATTTATTAAATCAATTTAAACCTCATCTAACAGAATTATTATCTAATAAAATTGATGATTATATTATGAATAAATTACATTCTAAAATTTTTCCTATAGAACCTTTACCAAAAGATATTACTTTATATAATAAACTTTTAGAATTAAATTGGATTGAACCTAAAAATATTATTCAAAAAGATACAATTAATTATACTTTTTTCTCAGAACCAATTTCTCTTATTCAAAAATTTGAAAAAATTAAATCCCCTATTTCAAAAATGAAAATGTTACAGAAAACTTTTCAATCAATTCAAAATATCATTAAATTTAATTTAAAAGAATTATATTTGGGAACTAATCAAATAATTCCTATTTTTGTTTATATATTAATTAAAGCCAAACCAAAAAGATTATGGTCAAATCTTAAATATATTCAATTATATCTAGGTTATAAAATCGATCAACAAATTTTTTTCCAATTTCAAGTTGCAATAACAATGATTGAAACAATGGATCATAATAGATTAATTAATGTTTCTCAAGAAGAATTTGAAAATAATTGTAAAAATTCTTTGCTTTAAAAAAATTGAAAAATTTTATATAAAAAAATAAAAAGTATATCTAAATATTAATTATATTATTTAATTTCTTTTCTAATTTAATTATCCTAAACAAGATAATTCTTTTGGAAAACACTTTTGAAATTATTAAGTAAAATAAAGCAAAATTTTAAACATCCTATATATTTAAAAAAAAGCAAAAATTTGGAAAGAATTTTGTCTTCATTAGTTTAAATAAAAAAGTTCTTATATTTAAATACTAACTAATTCTCTTAAATAATTTCAGGAATGTCACTAGTATTTTCAAAAGGATTATTTCAGTATGATATTTTATAAATTAAAATATCAAGAGAAAAAATACCTTTTTCATTTTAAATTATATTGATGATAGATTTTTATCAAAAAAAATATGGTTCCATAATAAGGATTTCCACCTTTTATATTTTCATTTATGCATTTAGAAATTCATTTAAAATATTAAATCTTCAATATTTAATTAAGAAGTATATTTTAAAGTTCAAATCGATTAAATTCCTTTTCTTTAATTTAAACTTTGTAATTCAATTAATATTTGTGATGTAATATTTTGTATTATTTTCTCATTTGTAAGAAATTTTTTATTTTAATTTATTATATCATCTCTATTCCTATATTCGAAAAAATTAAATATTTTTATTTAAAATATACTTTATTTATGCTAAATTTTCATTTCTCAATAATTTAATATTAAAACTTTATTTATTTCATTTCTTTTATTCTTTTACTATTTTTTTGGAATAGGAATGCTCAAATATCAATGTCTTTTCCAAGATATAACAATTACTTCAGAAATTTCTTTACTTCGTGATTTATCTTTGAATTCATATTTTATTTTTTCATATTTTTGTTTAAAAAAAATTTCCCCAAAAATTATAAATTATATAAGTTGATAATAAAAACATTCATACAAAAATTATCAACTCAAATAATAAAAACAATATATTAAAAAAATTAAAACAAATTACTTATAATAAAATTAATAAATGAATCAAATAAATGAATATAATGACCTTAATTTTGGATTACAAGAAAGTTTAGGTGAAAAATTACAAAACACAATTCTTCGTATTCAAGCAAATAAACAATTAAAAAATGATTCTTCAAATTCTTCAGATGAAGAGAATAATATTCAATATTATGAACAATTTTTAAAATCTTTAAAAGATGAAAATAAAAATCAAAGTCCAAAACATAATAAAAAAAAAAAAAATGATAAAAATAAAATAAAATCTAAACACTCAAACTCAAAAGATCATAAAAAAAGTAATAATAATAATGATAATTTTGAAAATGAAAATAATATACATAATTTTTTTAAAATGAGACCAAAGTCAATGGCTAAAAATTATATGAAAAATAAAATAAGTATTGAAGAATTTCCTAAAAGAAAATCTTTAGGTGATTCTATTTTTAATTTTCAAAATAGAAACAATAGTCGTTATAGATTTATATTAAATTCTCTTTCTAAAAATAAAATAAATGAAGTTGATGAATCTTTAATTTCTAATCAAATAAATAATGATAATGATAATGATAACGATAATGATAATATTATTATTTATTCTAAAGGAAGAAGAAGAAAACAATCTTGTTTTTTAGGAAGTCATCCTTATTTATTGTCTCATAAAAACAATTTAATCGAAAATCAAAACAACAACAATAATATTAATATTAATAATATTAATATAAATAATAGCAATAATGAGAATATAATTGAAGAAAATAAAAAAATAGTAAAAATAAATAATAAAAATGAAAACAAAGAAAATAGAAAAAGTAATAATACTTCAAATCTTTACATTAAAGATTCAGAAGAAAATATAAACACAAAAAATGAAAATATCACTTCAAACATTAATAAAAATAATACAAATAAATTTGACTATATTTTACCAATTAAAAAGAAAAAAAAATTATTTTGTTGTTGTATTCCAATAGGCTAAAATATTAAAGGAAGAATTTTTTTTTCAAATCTTTGAAAAAAACAAAACAAATATATTAATTTCAATTTATAAATAATTAAATGAATAATATACTTTTATAAATTAGAAATAAAAAATTTTTCATTAAAAATCATTTAATATAAATAAATAAATGAGTAAAATAAATTTATTCAATTGTTAAAAAAATACAAAAGCCCAATTTCTAATTAACAAAACTTCAAAAAGAACGAAAATTTATTTTTAAATAGAAGAAGGATTCTATGTTAATAATAGTTTAAATAATATTAACATGATTATGTATTTTTCAAAATTAATAATGAAAAAGAAGAATATAATAAATTAAAACGTAATTATTTTTATTCTCTAAAGAATAAAGAATTAATTTCCTCAAATAATATTTCAAACTCATCAAATAATATGCTTAAAATTTATCAGATTAATAAAAATTAGATTAATATCAATTAAAGTGAAATAAAAATTTCAATAAAAAATGAATTATATAAATGATAATTATAAAAAGGAAAAATATAATTCTTCAAATTCAAGATAAAAAATATTAATTTTAAAATATAAATGAATTTGACAAATTTATTTTTCTGAAAAAGAGGGTGATTGGTTTTTTTTATTGTAAATATATCATTTTGCTTTCAGAAACATTTCAATCTTTACAATTTGAATCTAAAAATTTATTTAAAATGAATTTTAAATACAATTATTGGAAATTTTATTAAAAATTATTTTTTTCTATAAGGATACCAATTAATAGAAATTTACTTACATTTCCTTCATATTTAGGTTATTATTATGGGTTAATAGTATATTGTATGAAATATATTATATTAATTTTTATATATTATAAATATAAATTAATATACTTATTTTGTTGAATTATATTATTGCCTTTTTTTTATTTAATAAACTTTTAATAAATCATAAAAAATAATTTTTATTTAATACTAAATTTTTAATTTAATGTAAGTTTAATTTAAATAAATGATAAAAAAATAAATTTATGTTAAATATGAAAAATAATTGTTTAGACCCTGTAGAACAAAAAGAATTAATAACTCAAAATATAAATGTAAATTTAGTAAAAGATAAAATAAAAAATATAGTAGAAATTTTTTTAAATAATTTTTTTGAAGATAAATTTTTTGAAGTAGGGGAAAAACAAGAATGGGTAAATAATATTTGTAATGGAATAATAAAGGAAATTTCTCAAATTTTAACTGGATTTAAAGTTATATGTGTAAGTTATATTGTTCAAAAAGGAAATGCTCCTTTTTTTTTTGATTCTAATTGTTTATGGGATAAAAAAACTGATGGAGTTATTACTGTGGAATATGAAAATAATTATTTAAATTGTTTTTCTTGTGTCTTCGTTACTGTTCCATAAATTGTATAATATACATTTTTTTTAATCTATAAATTTTTAATTATCTGAATCTTTCCATAAAATGGTTTTTAATTCTTATTTTGAATTTTTTTTAGAAATTTTCGAATAAATTTAAACTGAAATTACTCTTGTTAAAATTTTTATTCCTTTTTATTTTGTAATTTTTTATTTGTTTTTTGTTTTCTGAATCATTTCACATAAAATAAGAAATCATTTATAATTAATATAATTACTATTAATTTATATTTTTTAAATTAATTTTAAGGAAATTTAATTTAAAAAATGATTTATTTCATTTAAAAATTTTTAAAGTTAAATTTCAAATTTTATTCTAATTTTTTATGGATAGAAAAAGAACATTACAGAAAAATTTTCTTATAGTGTGATAATATATTGTAGAAACATAAAAATAAATTTATATAATTGATAAAAATTCATTTAAACAAAATTTAAATTAAATAATATTTGAATTAGTATAAAAGTTTAAATTAAAATTAAAAATATAAAAAAATAAGAAAAAAATCAAATGTACAAAAAATCAAATATCCATTATAAAACTTACAATATAATATCATCTTCACCATATAACAATTTAAAATATTATCCAAATTATTCAGGAATAACAAGCAAAAAAAAATATTCAAAAAGAAATCCTCATAGTATAATTTATAATCAAAAAAGAAATTCCTATAAACATTCTTATTCAAATTATAATTGGAATATAAGCGAAAATGGAAATAATTTGAATAATCTTCAAAAAAAGAATTATAAATACCCAATTTGTTCTAATTTAAATATTGTTGATTATGAAGAAGAATATTATCAAGAAAAACCAAATTTATATCATATTCATCAAAAAAAAAAAGAATCTATTGATACAGGAGATGAATCTACTTTTTGTTTAAGTCACAAAAGTTTTAATGAAAATGAAATTAATGATAATAATAATTTCGAAAATTCAATTAAAGAAAATCAAAATTTAAATTTAAATTCCGAATCAATTTTTTTTGAAAATCCTAAAAAATATTCAGAAGATAATGAAAATTTATTGAAAGATAATTCTCAAATTGTAAATGATAAAATAAATGAAAATATAATAAAGAAAGATGATAATGATAATATTGATTTAGAAAAATTAAATTTAAATCAGGACAATTCAAATAATATCAGTTTAAATGTTAATAAAAAAACGTCAAAAAATAATAAATTTAATAAATTCAATATTCAATGTAATAATCAAATAATTCAATATCAAAATCCTAATTTCGAAAATACAGAAATTTTAAGTGTGAATGTTAAAATTTCTAAAGATAAAAATGTAGTTTTTAAATTAAGAAGATATGATGATTTATTTAATACAATTAAATTATTTTGTGAAATCAATAATATTAGAGAAGATTTAATTAAACCTATTATAATTAAATCTTTAGAAGCTTTGAATAATATTTATAAAATGTATAATTTGCATTTAAATCAAAATGATATTAATGAATTAAAATTCATTTATAATTTTCAAAAATCAAATCCTTTGTTAAAAAAATAGAAAAATAAAGAATTTCTTTCATTCTTATTTTTTCATGAAAGATTTTCTTTCTAATTATATATATTTAATATAATTTTACATTTAATATTATAAATGTATAAAAAATCTTGTTATTTTATTTAAAAAATTTTTTAAAATTTATAAAAATGAAAAATTATAATTTTATTATTATTATCTCAATAGGAATTTTAATTAATTTTATCAATTTTCAAAATAAAGATATAAAACCAATAATTTGTGGAATTGAAAAATGTGATTTAAAAGGAGGTTTTTGTTCAAAATATTTAAATTGTTCTTGTCATAATGGTTATTTAACATTTTTAAAAATTAATGATTTTAAATGTAATTATAAGATGATTTCTAAATTTAAATCTGGAATTTTAGAATTAATTTTAGGCTTTGGAATTGGTCATTTTTATTCTTTAAGATATAATTTTGCAAAATTTAAATTATGTTTATATTTAATATTTATTTTCTGTTGTTTATTATCTTATTATTATATTAGAAAAATTAGAAAGGAAAGTGATGCTAATGAACATCCTAATATTTCAGTTGGAGTTTTGAGTACAATTTGTTTATTTATATTATTATTTTTTTGGCAATTAATTGATTGTATTTTATTTTGGTCTGGATTTTATTTAGATGGAATTGGATTGATAATGAATTAAATTCTTAAAATATAAGTGAATTATAAATTATATATATATGTACTTATAAAATTTTTTTATATATATGAATATGTATTTTAATAATCTTAATTTTATAAAAGAATCTATCATTAAAATATTTATTTGTTTACAATAAATAAATAATTAATGCTTAAATAAGGGAGATAAAATCTTTCCCAAAATATGCTAAATTAAATATTTTAATATTAGTTTCCTCTAAAACCTAGATTTTAAAAATACTATTTTTACAGGAGTGTATTATTAAATATTTATATTACTTTTCATTATTTAATAAATCAATTTATATTTTTTCTATTTCATTAGAAAAAATCATATTTGTCTTTGTAAATTATAAATAATACAAAGTTAATATTCTTCAAATTACTTTAATCAAGTAGTTCTACTTCTTCTCTAAAAGAAACTTTTTTACACATTTCTTTTTTTACACATATATTTTTATTATTTTTATTATTTTTTAATATAGATTTAATTTTCTTTCTTTTAATTCTATGAATACAAGAAGTATATTCACCAAAATTTTTTTCAACTTCTTTCGAAATATCAGTTTTAGAACTCATAGAAAAATTATCAGAATTTTTATTGTTTTTTAAAATAAAAAGTTCTTCCCAAAATTTTGGTTCTTTAAAGTTAGATTTTATAAGAGGAGACCTTTGTTTTAATTTTTTAAATATCATAAATGAATTTATCACATTATAAAAGTTCCCTTTAGAATCATTAATAATTGAATATCTTGGATCAATTATTTTTTCATTATTTACAATAAAATTTATAGAGAGTTTTTTTTTAATTATTTTCAACTTTTTCAAAGAAACATAATAACATTTTAAATATTTACTATATTCAAATTTTAATCTGATGTTAGGTTTATATATTTGAATTGATAATTCGAAGTTTTTTTTATTTAATTTTTTGTAAAAATTCTCTTTTGATGTTGTAAGAATACATATTTTATTAAATAAATCTTCAGGAAAATTATATAAAAAAATTGCATCTTTTTGTAACATACTTTTGAAATGATTTTTAATTAAAAAATTTCTAAATTTTTTTTGAATAATTAAAGCAGATTTTTCTCTTTTTAAAATTATTTCTTGAAGAATAAAAAAAGTTTTTAATTGTTTTTTCATTAAATATTTTCTCAAATTTCTTTGTAAACATAAAACTGAATTTTTTCTTGTTTTTAATATTAATTTTATTAATTCAATTTTTTTAATCTCTTCTTCTGTTAAAGATGAAGGAGTATTATTAAGAATATTTTTTCTCTCTAAAATAGAAGAAATTATTGAAAGAGACTTTGAATGTTTAAATCTTGAATTTATTTTATTTTCAAAAATTATTTGATTTGTTTCCAAAAAATTTAGTAGCATATTTTCTATATGAAACTTAATTAATTAAAAAAGATTTTGTTTCACTTTTTTTTTTAATTACCTTCTTATAAAATATTAAACTTAAAATTTTTTTATTTTGGAAATAAATATAACATTACAAATATAAAGTATTGTAAGAAAGATGTATTTACTTTAAATAGAAATAAATTTTATTTTTATATTGATATTTCTTAAAGAAATAATATTATAATTCTAAAAAATAAGAAATAAAATTATAAAAAAAATTTTTAATTAAAAAAATGACTCACAGGCCTTTTCGTTTTTATAAATTTGAAGAAAATGAAAAAACAACATCTTCATTAAATTTAAATGATAAAACAAATTTTTACAATACAAATAAATCATATAATTTTAAAAACCAAAATTATAAAACATATAATAGCTTTCATCCATCAAATACAAATAAATTATCAAATTCAATGAATTTATTAAACAGCCAACAAAATTTGGGTGTCCAAAATAATGAAAGAACTTTACATTTTGTTAGAAATAATATTTATCCAAAAAGTCAATTCCCCTTAAAGGAAATATTAAATATTAATTTTGAAGATATTTTAAATTATGGTAATTTAAATGTAATACAAAAATTGTTGCCTAATATATTATACTATAGATTTCAAAAAAACCAAGGAAGTTATTATTTTCCTAAAATAATACATCAATTTCAATTATTACTTCGGTTTTTATTTGATTTACAAGAGCCAATAGAAAACACAAATAATAATTTAAATATTTATTTAATAAATCCTAGTTCTTCTATAAATTCAAGGAAAGAAAGATTGAAAAAAAAGAAAAATAATAATGATAATACAATAATTATAAATAATGAAAAAATAAAAGAAATGCAAAAAAAAATAATGATATTTAAAAATATTTTAATAACAAAAGGATATAATGATAAAATTCCAAAACCAATACCTGACTTTAATTATGAACAAGGAAATTATTTTTGTGAAAAATGCTCAAATAAAAAATTTAATAGTTATGATGAAATTCATCAACATTATATTAAAGAACATTACAACAATAATATTAAAGGAGATATCTTTATATCAAATAATAAATCCCAAGAATTTTATTTTAATAAAGAATTTAATAATATAAAAAATGATTTAAATAAATCTATTCAACAATTAAATAATAATAATTATGAAAGTCAAAAAATAGATGAATTAAAAAAAGTAATAAGAAATTTAAATAATACAAATCAAAATAATTTTAATAATTTAAGCTTAAGTGTAAATCCAATTCAAAATGTTCAAGTTAGAAATTCAATATTAAAATCATATAATAATTATAATAATTATAATTATAATAATTTGGATGATATTAATCAAAAATTAGATATTATATCAAAAGAAGAAGAAAATCAATTTCAAGAATTTCGTAATCAATTACAAAATTTCCAAATTGATATTTTTAAACAATTAAATAATATATCAGAAAATAAAAAAGTTTCGATTCCAAACGTTCTTATTAGAAAAAAAGAAAAATTATATAATGTTTCTCTTAAAAATGGAAAAAAAGATTTAAAAGAAGTACCCAATAAAAATAATTTGAGAAGTTCGAAATTTCAAAATTATAATAAAGACCAGAAACCATTAATTAAAAAAGAAAAAACCGAACTTGAATTTTATGAAACAAATAAAAATAAATATTATTTAGAGAATATTGATGAAGTTTATTCTGAT
>JAEEGL011637307.1_pt1 | contig 20262 bp, 12 predicted proteins | sample 9134231 | NCBI WGS metagenome assembly JAEEGL01 (sample SAMN16246548, study PRJNA631951) | gut metagenome | biome: gut microbiome; feature: rumen; material: fiber-attached | host: Bos | place: Iran: Karaj | collected 2018-10 | reverse complement strand
GATCGAAACGAACAGCACGCACAGCAGATAGACCATCATGATGGTCGAGTCTGAAAAATGGAGCATGTCGAACAGGTATCCGAGAAGCGTGGCGACGATCAGCGCTCCGAGAGTGATGACAAGTTTCCTGGCCAGCATATCCCTGGACGGAGCCGGATCCTTTTCCCTGGGCTCCGGAAGGCCTGTCGGAATGATGTATATCTCCACCGACTCACCGAGCCGCTCCACTATCCCGTCGCTGAGGGTGCTCCTCTTTGCGATCGATCTTCTCGGGGCCGTAGTCTGGCCCAGGACGACCTTGGTGAATCTGTTGATCCTCGCATACTCGGCTATGGCCAGGGGAATGTTCTCCCCGCTGACCGTCCGTATCTCAGCCCCCAATTCACTCGCAAAGCGAATGTTCTTTTCCAGCCTTGACTTATTCAGGGGAGAAGCCGAGTAGTGTGACGAGTTTTCGACAAAGATGGCAGTAAGCCGTCCACCGCAGCTCTTAGCTATGAAATTCGCCGACTCTATGACGTGCCCGTTGGAAGGGGACGACGAGAGACAGACCAAGATCTTTTCCATTGCCTTTTCCTTTCCCTATTGATGTAAAGGGAAGCTTTCTTAAACAGGAATTATAAATGTGAAATGTGAAAAATGGTTAAAATCTACCTCTGTAACCAGATTTCCTGAGGAAATCTATCAATCGGTCTATTAGGAAAAGGCCGAATACTGTCAGAAGAATGAACAGCACAATGACCAGAATGAAACCAAACATGCCGACACCTCAAAAGCCTGCAATATCTCCCGAAGGATCCTTGTACGGCCCTTTTTTGCTTCTGCCGCCTGTCGCAAGCCTGAGGAAAGGAAATCTGCTTATCCAGAGCACGGTCTTTGAGCGGCGCTGCGGGACATGGATCCCTTCAGGCTCTCTCTTTCGGCGCATCTGCTGCATCCGTGCCGCGGAGCGGTCCGTGAGTCGGAGCCCGAATGCGGCCAGGAGAGCGAATAATATGACTACCAGTATAAAACCTAACATTTCGGTCTCACCTCACAGTCCTAGCTTAAGGAAAAACATTTCTGAATGTTTTCCCATTTTCCTATCACCATCACGCTGTCTCCAGAATGGAATTCAGTATCGCTGGAGATGTCCATGTTGAGGACGCCGTCCCTCCTGATGGCGATGATGTTTATCATGTAACGCTTGCGTATATTGAGGCCGCCCACCGTCATGGATTCCCAGGATGACGGGATCCCGATCTCATACATTGAGAATTCGTCGTTCAGAAGAGCAAAATCGAGTATCCTGTCCGAAGCGTACTTGTTGGCCAACCATACTGCGGACTGGTACTCCGGATATATGATGTCATCCGCTCCGTTCTTGCTGAGCAGCTTCATCTGGGTATCATGCGTTGCTCTTGATACTACGCATTTGGCGCCGAGCTCCTTGAGAAGGGAAGTCGTGACGAGCGATGACTGGAAATTGTTGCCTATGGCCACGATGCACAGATCAAAGTTGGAAACGCCAAGACTCTTCAAAAACTCCTCGTTGGTGCTGTCGCCTATGAGCCGGCTGGTAACATAGGGCAGGACCTCGTTAATCCTTTTTTCATCGGTGTCGATCGCCATGACCTGTTTTTTCAGTCCTGCCATCCTCATTGCCAGATTCTTTCCGAATCTTCCGACGCCGATCAGTAAAACACTTCTAATCATATTCTTAACCTACCATCAGATCCTCGGCCGGCAGCGCCGCCGAGGCCGTAGACTTGGAACCCGAGGCTGCGTATAGAACGCTCAGACCTCCAGTCCTGCCTATGAACATCAGCATGATGAGAACTATCTTTGAAGGAGCCCCTATTATCGGAGTTATCCCTGTGGTGAGTCCCACGGTCCCCAGTGCAGATGCACTCTCGAACAGGCAGTCCAGCATGGCCATCCTTTCGACGGTCCGCATGAACATGCCTCCGAGGAAAAACAGCGATATGTAGACCACTGCAAGGGATACTGCGGTGTGGACCGTCTCATCCTCTATCCTTCTCGAAAGGACCGAAAAGCCCTTTTTCGGATCCATTATCCTTCGTATGTGAAGCACCAGACACAGCAGAGTGGTGGTCTTCATTCCGCCTGCAGTGGAGCCGGGGCTGCCTCCTATCAGCATCAAGGGGATCATCAGCGACTGCCCGGCCTCGCTCATTCCCCCCACATTCACTGAGGAGAAACCGGCCGTTCTGGTCGTCACTGACTGAAACAGGGAGGCAAAAACCCTCTCGGCTCCGTAAAGATGATTGAATTCGAAGAAATAGTTGTAAAGAGCGGGGATCACTATAAGGAAAAAGGATACTGAGATGACCGCTCTGGTCTGAAGGGACAGCCTGGAGAACTCCTTCCTGTTGGAGAAGATATCGCTCCAAGTGACGTATCCCAGACCCCCGATAACGATAAGCGACATGGTGACGATGTTTATCACCGGGCTTGCGCTGTATGCCGACAGGGAAGCGGATCTCGATGCGCCCAGTATGTCAAATCCGGCGTTGCAGAAGGCTGAGATCGAGTGGAACACCCGCACCCACAGACCCTTAAGGATCCCGTAATCCGAGCAGAAGACCGGCGCGGCCGCCGCGGCTCCCACCCGCTCCATGATGAGAGTGAAAGTGAATATGAAGCCGGTAAGCTTCAGTATCCCGCCGATCCTGGCCGCAGAGACGGAGCTCTGCATTATGCTTCTCCGGTTAAGGCTTATCTTTCTGCCGGACATTATCGCTATCAGCATGGCAAAGGTTATGACGCCCATGCCGCCTATTTGAATAAGTATTAGTATTACTGCCTGGCCGAAGACTGACCAGTATGTGCCGGTGTCGTAGACCACGAGCCCTGTCACGCAGGTCGCACTGGTCGCAGTGAACAGGCAGTCGGTGAACGGGGTCACCACTCCTTCTGCCGTAGATATCGGGAGGCTGAGCAGGAGAGTGCCCGTGAGTATCAGTCCCGCGAACCCCAGGATGATTATCTTAAAGGGGTTGAGTTTTCCGAAATTAGACATTTTTATGCCTCCTGTTGGCAATAAGCATACAGGAAACGGTATGAAGTGTGTGTTAATGTTGCCGCTTTCGGTATTAAGATTACATAAAGATGCTCAGGCTGGTAAATTGTTGATTTTACTTGAAAAAACAGCGTTTTTTAAGTTGACAGCATGGTTTTGATATGTTAGACTATGTCTACCTCTTTTGAAGGCTTTATTTTTTGTGCGGAAATTTTCCGACGCCTAAAGAGGGAGGCTAACTTTAATGGAGGTGCCGATATGAGAGTAAAAATCACACTTGCATGCACAGAATGCAAACAGCGCAACTACGACACTATGAAGAACAAGAAGAATACTCCTGACAGAGTAGAGCTCAACAAGTATTGTCCGTTCTGCAGAAAACACACTCTTCACAGAGAGACGAAGTAAGAGGTGAGTTGATGGCAGCAGACAAGAAAGAGAAAGCCGGTTTCTTCTCAAGGATCGGTCAGCGCATCAAGGACATCAGGGCCGAAGCCAAGAGGATCGTGTGGCCTTCAAAGGAACAGGTTAAGAACAACACATTCGTTGTCATAATCGTTTCTCTGATCGCAGCGCTCATCGTCTTCGGACTCGATACCATCTTTGGCGTCATTCTCAGACTGATACTCGGACTGGCATAAGTTAACGGAGGAAGATATGGACGAGGCAAAGTGGTATGTAGCACATACATATTCAGGATACGAAAACAAAGTAGCATCCAGCCTGCAAGCCGTAATCGAGAACCGCAGCCTGCACGATCTTATTCAGGACGTGAAGGTCCCTACCGAGATCACAGTCGAGATCAAGGACGGAAAGAGAAAGGAATCGGAGCACAAGCTCTATCCTTCCTACGTTTTCGTCAAGATGATCCTGACAGATGAAACATGGTACATAGTGCGCAATACCCGCGGAGTTACGGGCTTTGTAGGAGCTTCGAGCCAGAAGCCGAGTCCCCTGTCTGACAGGGAGGTCGAGAACCTGGGCATCGAAGTGAAAAAACAGACCATCGACTTCAAGGTCGGCGATCAGGTGGAGATCATCGACGGCACGCTGGCAGGCTTTGTCGGCGAGGTCACGCGGATCGATACCGAGGCCATGCTTGTAAAGGTGATGGTGTCCATGTTCGGTCGTGAGACTGAGATGGAAATGGACCTTTTGGGGGTCCGACCAATTCAATTCTGATAAAGACCCATCGGGTTTTTATACTGGGTGTCTTAACTGATGCCCGTGGGAGGACGGGAAGAGTTCCTGTCCGATACTGCACCACGTTTTTTGGAGGTATTTAAAAATGGCTCAGAAAGTAACTGGATACATCAAACTCCAGATCCCGGCCGGTAAAGCCACACCGGCACCACCTGTTGGACCAGCTCTCGGCCAGCACGGTGTCAACATCATGTCCTTCACGAAGGAATTCAACGAGAGAACACAGAAGGATATCGGTTATATAATCCCTGTAGTCATTACAGTCTATGCAGACCGTTCATTCACATTCGTAACTAAGACACCGCCTGCACCGGTACTGATCAAGAAGGAACTCGGAATCGAGACAGCTTCCGGCACACCTAACAGGACCAAGGTAGGACAGCTCACAAAAGAACAGGTCAAGAAGATCGCAGAGATCAAGATGCCTGACCTTAACGCAGCTTCACTTGAGGCAGCCATGAGCATGATCGCAGGCACAGCCCGCAGCATGGGCGTCACAGTCGAGGAATAACAGCAGGCTAAAACTGCTCACACAAGTGGGAGGAATTTTCCGTTTGACCACAGGAGGTAAATAATGAAACACGGTAAGAAATATGTCGACAGCAAGAAGCTGATCGACAGGACAAAGGCCTATGAGCTCGATGAGGCCTGCGGACTCGTCTGCCAGACAGGTACCGCAAAGTTCGATGAGACAGTTGAGCTCCATGTACGTCTCGGTGTTGACTCACGTCACGCTGACCAGCAGGTCCGTGGCGCCGTAGTTCTCCCTAACGGTACAGGTAAGAATGTAAGAGTACTCGTAGTTGCCAAGGGCGACAACGAGAAGGCTGCCCTCGAGGCAGGCGCTGATATCGTCGGTGCAGAGGAGATCGTCGCAAAGATCCAGAACGAAGGATTCCTGGACTTTGATGTCATGATCACAAGCCCTGACATGATGGGCCTTGTAGGACGTCTCGGACGTATCCTCGGACCCAGAGGTCTCATGCCTAACCCTAAGGCAGGAACAGTTTCACCTAACGTCGGCCAGGCAGTAAGAGAGGCCAAGGCCGGTAAGATCGAGTACCGTCTCGACAGGGCAAACATCATTCACGTTCCTGTAGGAAAGGTATCCTTCGGCAAGGATAAGCTCAATGAGAACATTTCCACAGTCATGGATGCCATCGTAAAGGCAAAGCCGGCAGCAGCAAAGGGCCAGTACATCCGTTCCGTAGCCATCGCTACGACAATGGGCCCTGGCATCAAGCTGAACAACGCAAGGTTCGGCGGCTGATAGTCTCGAAGCTCCTGAAAATAGGTGTTGACAGACAAAACACAATAGTATATACTTAACAGGCTGTTTTAAGACAGCAGGTGCCATAAAGGCGTAAAAGCTCAATGCTTGCCTGCCGAGAACGGGCGTAGATATCATGTATTTACAGGCTCATTTTCGGTATGGAAATGAGCCTTTTGTGTACTTTGGGCACAAAGAGTACCAACCGATTTGCACGCACTGGGCGTGACAAAAATAACTAGGAGAGGTGACAAAATTGGCAAGTGAGAAAATCTTGACTCAGAAGCGGGAGTACGTCCGGGATCTGAAGGCAAAGATCGACGGCTCACAGGGCGGTGTCGTATTCAATTACGGCGGAATCACTGTGGCCGAAGACACAAAGCTGCGTAAGGATCTTCGCGAAGCCGGTGTTTTCTACGAAGTAGTTAAGAACACGATGATGAAGATTGCCATCAAGGGAACTTCTCTGGAAGGAATGAGCGAGCATCTGAGCGGAACTACCGCTCTGGCCATCTCAGGAAACGAGGATCCACTGGCAGCAGCCAGAGTTCTGCACGACTTCCGGGAGAAATCCAAGGGCAAATTCGAAATCAAGACAGGCTACATGGACGGTGAAGTCCTGAATCTGGATGAGATCAACAGACTGGCAACATTGCCTAACAGAGAAGGCCTTCTCTCCATGCTGCTCTCAGCACTCAATGGCAACATCAGCGGATTGGCCCGCGCACTGAATGCTGTAGTAGAGGCAAAAAATGAAGGCGGAGCTGCCTGATAAGGCAACTTGAATCAATTTTCACAAACGATAAGACGGAGGAAATTTAAAATGGCAAGTGAGAAGATCACAGCTTTGGTAGAAGAGATCAAGACCCTGACAGTTCTTGAGCTGGCAGACCTTGTAAAGGCTATCGAGGAAGAGTTCGGCGTATCAGCAGCTGCTCCTGTAGCAGTAGTAGCAGGCGGCCCAGCAGCTCCTGCAGAGGAAGAGAAGACAGAGTTCGATGTAGTTCTGGCAGAAGTCGGTCCTACAAAGATGCAGGTCATCAAGGTCGTTAAGGAAGTCACAGGTCTCGGACTCAAGGAGTCCAAGGAACTCGTTGACAATGCTCCTAAGACCATCAAGGAAGCTGTTTCCAAGGCAGATGCTGAGGCTATGAAGGCAAAGCTCGAGGAAGCCGGCGCAAAGGTAGAACTGAAGTAATTTGGTCTACACACAAGAATTACGGTCATCCGAACGGATGACCGTTTTTTTTGCTGAAAGCAACAAAAATGTGCAGCCACAGGTCGAAAATCGAGCTTTTTTTCGTCAAAAACAATAATAACATCTTGATGTAAATAGATTTATATGATATTAATTAGAATAATATATTTAGAAATGCATTGTTATTTTCTCCAATGTTGCCGTGCAAACGGGTGTTGCAGGGCTTGTTGGGGACACTTTGGAGGGATTATGAAGATAAAAAGGATCATTAGCGGCGCAATGGCCATGATAATGTTGCTGACTCTTTTCCCGTTCACTCAGATCGCTTATGCAGAGGAGACGAACAGTTTCGACGTCGACGGTTCCAAGACTGCTTCCCCGACTGAGCTGACAAGAGAAGCCAGAGATACAACAGTCACGCTGAAGTTGCCATCCGGAGAGTATGAGAATAAAGTTGACATAGTGTTCGTCATGGATAATTCGACCTCTACGAAGAACTCCGGAATAGATTTCTCAGAAACCGTAGCGGATCTCCTCGATTCTATTGTTGAGAATAATGAGGGAGTTGATCTGAAAATCGGCGTAGTCAAATTCAGAGGCTATGCGACAAACATGCTGGGTGACAGCCTGGTGAAGTATGACAGCAGCACCAGTGAGACAATCAAAAATGCTGTTGCCAACAACTCTGTGCCGGGAAAGGGAAGTAATGGGCACAGCGGTCTGGTAATGGCAGAGCAGTTGCTCAGTGCAGATGAAGAGGTAGAAAATGATCACAAGTATGTTGTGTTCCTGACAGACGGAAAGAACTACATATGGAATAACAGCGAAAACAAACCAGTTACGATCTACCAGCAGGCCCGGAAAAGTGGTGCAATACAGAATGGCGGCAAACCTCGACTGAACCAGTATGACGGAATTACCCAGAAGGAGAACGGAGCATATCCGTCCATCTACAATTCAATTCCGCAGATCACCGACCATGAGACTCTGATCTTCAGCAAGAACTTGAATATCAATCTATATGATTCCGCTTACTATACTAATCTGTACAATAGTACTCATGAAGATCTTACAGGTGAAACCAAATATGATTTCCCTGCATATTATACAACATACTATCCTGAGAGCAGTTATTCCGGCACGGTTGCAAGCGGTGATGGCTCAGTAGTTACACATGCCATTGAGAATACGGGGTCTGATGTGGTCCCGACTCCGGCATTTTATAAAACATACTACGAATACACGCCTCGGGATGGAACTTTCTGGCAAGATGTCAATTATCTCCAGACTAATCCGTATATAGTGGTGTTGAACGAAGAGGACGGGAAATACTACTATGATACTGAGCAGGTCAACGAGGACTTCTTCCTTTGGCATGCAACAGCATTGGAAAAGGGTCCATATGTTCTAGGACATTACTGGAAAGAGACCATTGATGCAAAATATAATACCGGTGCGATCGTCTTCTATGATCCCGCTTCCGGTACAGGTTCACACATTACACAGTCGTTCGACCAGTGGTTGGTGGAAAACAGTGATTACGGTGCATGGATGGACGACTCAGCGCGGGTCCTTGATCTATTCAATAATATAGACAGAGCTGTGCGCTATATGGTTGGAAGCGGTGTGGTTACAGATGTCATACCCAGTGAGTTTACACTGAAGAATGCTGACGCTGCGGAAGGATTCAGCATGACAAAGAGCGATGAACCTCTCAGTGTCACCTTCGCTGACGGCAAGTGGAACTTCGGCACAGCAAATGATCAAGGCGTTTACCCATATGTTGTGGAATACGATGATTCTACCAAGACGATCACCTGGACGATGAATGTCCCTGTAGAGAATCTTAATCCTATAACTCTTTCTTACGACCTGACCCTTGACGAGTCTGCAGAAGTCGGTTCACACGACACAAATGTTTCTGCGGTGCTAACTTATAAATCCACAGATGGAAAGAAGGACGGAACCTTCACATTTACGATCCCGAAGGTCAACTATACAAAGACCGCTACATATATGGTGGAGCACTACAAGCAGAACCGGGATGATGATGAATACACCATCGTTGCAGGAGATACCGAAGTCAAAGACGGAAACGTCGGAGACGAGACACAGGCAGAAGCAAATACCTATGAGGGCTTCAAGGCTAAGGACTTCAATCAGGAGATAATAGAGGACGACAATTCGACCAAGGTCAAGATCTACTACGACAGGGAAAAATACAAGGTCACCTACAGGTATCTCGATCCTGTGCCGGACGGAGCTTCACGGCTTCCTGCGGAGGCGACATATAAGTACGGCGCAATCGTAACTGTTGCACCTGACGGAGAGGCAAGCGGATATACCTTCAACGGCTGGAGCAGGAAGGGCACCTTCGAGATGCCGGCTGAGGATGTTGAGATTACCGGCAGCTTCACCAAGAAGGAGACCCCTCCACCGCCACCGGTAACACCTGACGGTCCTCCTAACACCGGCGATGACAGACAGTTCGCTAAGGCATTCACCGCAATGGCAGTCTCCGGAGTCGCACTTGTCGCTCTGGGAGCGTATATCGTGATCAAGAAGCGCCGCGACAGAGAAGTTAAATAATTCAGGCCTTTCCAAGAGGCACAAAAGCACAAAACAGTAAAGTGATAAAATATCGCCCGGCAGGTAATAGTTCTGCCGGGCGGTCTTGTCTTTTGAGAAGTGCTTGTTTGTTTAATGAGGCCATCTGAACGATTTCACCAATGCATCTACAGGACCGATATGATATACTATGTTCAGGTGCACACTCACCTATAAGAGATGATAAAGCTGGAGCAACACCTCGAGAAGGAGACACATATGGGCAGTAACACGGATAAATTTGCGATTGAAAGAAAGAAGTTCCCTGTGTTGAGAGAACAGGCCTACCTTGAGACAAGCGGCACGGGACTGGTACCGGATTATGTCTACGACGGAATAAAGCATTATCAAGATGGAAGATATCTGGTCGGCGGAGATGCTGACTGGGGTGGCTACGGCACTGTAAAGATGCTTTCCGACAGCAGGATGGCTCTGGCAGGTATGCTGGGGTGCAGCAAGGATGACATTGCTTTCGGTTCAAACTCGTCACAGATGATGTGCCTTTTTATAGACGGCATCGACCTGAAGGCAGGGGACAATGTGATAATGTCGGAACAGGTGTTCTTCGGTCAGATCTACGGCTGGCACTATGCCCGGCAGAAAGGTGTTGAGATCAAATACGTAAAACCTGACCATGGCATGGTCACTCTTGATATGATAAAGGCAGTTGCGGATAAAAACACCAGAGTAGTCAGCCTGGATCTTGTGGAGAATTCGACCGGATACCTCATATCCGCAGAAGAAATTGGAAAGTGGTGCCGTGAAAACGGGATATGGTTCATTACAGATGCAGCCCAGGGCGCCGGAGCCGTCAAAATAGACGTGGGACGGATGAACATAGACTTTCTGGCAGGCAGCGATTACAAGTGGATGATGAACTACGGCGGCACCGGTTATGCGTACATATCTCCGAAAGCGAGGAAAGCTCTGAAAAAGACCAGTGCCGGATGGATGAGCGAAGTCAGCATTTTCTCTGAAAAGCTTCCTCCGGACATCTCACGGACCGCTACAAGGTTCGAATACGGTTATCCAAACGTCTCAGGCATCTACGGAATAGGCAAGGTGGCCGAGAGGTATATGGAACTGGGCAAAGATGATATTCACCGGTATATACTTTCACTGAACCACTATCTCGAGGAAAAAGTGAGGGACATAGATGGTGTCACCTTCTGGTCAGATTTCCCGGAGGAGAACAGGAGCGGCATCATGATCCTCGTCCTTGACGATACAGTGAAGGCAACGAACGAAGATTTTGTAAGGGCAAAGGTCAAGGCACACATTTCTTCAGGAGAGCTCTATGGTGCGAAGCGTGCAATGAGGATCAGTGTTCATTACTATAATGACACTACGGACATAGACAGGCTTGTCGAAGTCCTCAAAAAAAGGTAAAGATAGGAGCTACAGTCACTGATTGATGTATTGAGGCTGCGGAAAAGCAATTTTCTGCGGCCCTTTATTATGCAATAAGAACAAATACAATTCTCTTGCTGGCATTCGGATGATAGTATCATATCTTGTGTAAACATGTAAAAAATGAATATAAATTGGGGAAGATCATCTTACATCCAGGATCATCCTTTGAATATGTTTATATGTTGCATATCGTTCCGTCCTGTTACTATCAATATGTGAAAATTGTTTAAGAATTAAGCAAACTGCAAAAAATCTGCATAAATGTCAATAAAAGCATTATTTGACAACATATTATTAAGCCATATCAGAAGAATACTTTGCTGGATAAAGCTGCCGGGGTGATCGGCAAGGGCTAATAGTCATACATATAAATCAAATACTTGACTATAACAATAATCCGTACGGATATTTTCTTGTCAGTATTAAACAACATAACTGCATATTAATCGGCAGTTTATACATTTGATTATGCTCTGAAACAATGTAAAATATATGATGGCTTTTTATAATTTAAAGGTATGCGAGCATACCTTATTTGAGGTCTCTAAAAAAGACGGTTGAGCAGCTCAGTTTTAAGAAAGATTCGCGGGTTTTGCCAATGAAACGACGGTTGTACGCTGTTGCCGATATCCGGAGAGCTTCCAGGCTGGTTGCCACAAAAGAACAAATACTCTTTCCACAAGTGATTACAGCTTACAAATCAGAACAATTGTTAGGAGGATAATTAAATGAAGAAGAGGATAGTTGCACTTGTACTGGCAGCTTCAATGATCTTCGAGCTTGCACCGAGCTCGGTCATCGCAGCTTTTGCCGATACAAATGAGACGGCTACGATAGGGCGGCCGTCGGGACAAGCTTCTTCTGGCGAGGATGAGGACAGCACTCCGCGGCTTGCTCCAAGTGACGAAGGTATTCTCACAGAGGAGCCGGTCAAGGAGGAACCTTCTGCAGTAATCGAAGAAACATCAGACTCAGATGCAGATGCTGATGATCCGGCAACTCAGGAGCCCGCTACCGATCCTCCTGGAGGAGCCAGCAAAGTTGCAGCTGAGCCTGCTGCGGATGATAAATCAGGCGGAGATAACGAGAGCGAAGGTCCGAAAGCAACCTATGACGGATCTGGCCTTTTGGCTGTGCCTTCGGGTTCGACAGGCGGGCCGCATAAAGCCGTTGTCAACCACACTGTCACATTCGTTGTCGAGGGCGAGGATCCGATCGAGATCACTGTTGCACAGGGCTCTGCGGTCGGAGACAAAATGCCGGACGACCCGGTGAAGACGGTTGAAAATGCCCGTGTGGTGTTTGACGGATGGTATGTGGACGGATCAGAAGAGGATATTAAGGTCACGTCCGGCACCATCGTTACAGAGGACATTACAGCAATAGCGCGATTCACCGTCCTGTATACCGTTGAATTCGATCCAAATACAGAAGAGGGCGGAACACTTGCCGACATAGCTGTCGAAGTACCTGCCGGTGAACCGATAGGTGACAGGCTTCCGGCTGTTCCTGAAGTACCGGGATACGCAACCAAGTGGGTTCGGACAGGAACAAATACTGAAGTAACGTCAGAAACAATCGTGAATGGCCCCATGAGCGCCGTAGTCGGTAAGGATAAGATCATATATACCGTTACTTTTGTTCAGGAAGACGGAACTGAGGAGACCAGGACGACTTCCGTCACCGAGGGATTTGCCGTTAATGACCTTCCTGCAGTTGCTGAGAAGACAAACAAGATAGGCAAATGGGTATACCAGGGGACAGAGAACGAATTCACGGTCGGTACAGTTGTTTCTGAGGACGTTACTGTAGAGGCATTCTACGAACAGAATATCTTTACTGTTACATATATTGTGGACAATGCTCAGTATGAGCAGATGACCACGGCTTCAGGGGCAAAGATAATCCTCCCTTCAGATCCTATCAAGGAAGGAGCCACGTTCGGTGGATGGTTCACTGAGCCGAACGGGCAGGGAACACAGTACACTGAGGATGATTCAGTCGGAGAAGATCTTACCCTTTATGCTTATTTCGATAACCAGGTCAGGGTATCATTTATCGTAAAGGATGATGAGGGAAATATCATAAGCGAGAAGTCACAGTACTTCATTGATCTTACAGCCGGAGGCCAGATCACAACACTGCCGGATGAACCGTTTGTTGCCGGAAAGGTGTTTGACCACTGGGAGCATGAAACAACGCATGAGAGAGTAGAAGTCGGAACAGTAGTAGAAGACAGCTTCAACGCTGTTGCGGTCTTCAATAGCATCGATACATATGAATTAACTGTCAAATACTACTACATGAATGGCAACGAGAGAGTTGACATTCAGACAGAAGTATATGACCTTTCAGAAGGAGATTTCCCTTACACGGTTACGGCTCCTGGCTTTACCATTGCTACTGAGATAGATGACGACCCCACATATTATCCAAGCCAGCCTATGATCACGGTAGAGAAGGCTGATTTCACGGATAAACAGAAGGAAGTTGAAATAGAGTATGTTCCGGCTGATGCACAGTATAAGGTCGGTCATTATCTGAAAAACGTTGACGGCAATGGATATGAGCTTATCGAGACAGTCGATAAGGTCGGTGTAAAGAATTCCAGGGTCACTCCTGACATAAACAACTACTCATATGCTGACTTCGAAAGCCGCGATGAGAATATTACGATCACAGGCAATGCTTCTCAGGAGCTGAAGGTCTACTATACGCGCAGAAACTTCACACTGTCTTACAATGTAGACGGCGGTGAATATATTGCTGCCATCACGGAACCGTACGGCACAACAATAACTCTTCCGACGACAGCTGTCAGAGCCGGCTATTCTTTCGGCGGTTGGTACAAGGATGCCGGATGCACAGAGCCTGCAGGCACTTCGCTCACTCTTGAGGAGAACACAACGCTTCATGCAAAGTGGGAACCGACACAGGTCAGCTACAAGATCGTATACATGATCGAAAATGCCAATGACGACGGCTATTCATTCCTTAAGGATGTAACAAGGACGGCTGCGACCGATACGCAGTTGACACTTACAAAGAATCAGTCAGACCAGTATGCGCCAAACGATCTGGACAAGCAGAATTTCACATTCAAGGAATCCACAACAGAAACGATTAAAGCAGACGGATCATCTGTTATCGTTGTTAAATATACGCGTAATGTTTACACATTGCAGTGGCAGGGCAATCGTTATCATAGGCGCAATAATGGTTGGAGCTGGGATACTGTTTCCGGAAGAGGTTCGGTAACCGCAAAATACGGCGCTTCGATCACTGACAAATGGATAGAGACATTTAATACGCCATATCCGAATTATGCATGGGCACTTACACAGAATAACAACGACAAGATCATGGCTGTCGATACGATGCCCGGCAGAGGTGAAAAGTGGGGCGACAGTCAAACAACGCTGAACTTTACGAATAATGTTCAGACCGTGTATGCTTTTGACTTTTCAACTGATAAAACTCAGACTCTTAATTACTGGTTGGAGAATTTCGAGAGCCGGACAACGAAAACCAGAGACGGCAAGACCTACGGTCTGTACAAGTCTGTAACAGGTAAGTTCAATTATCTTTATGATAATGCTGATTTCTACGCCATAGACGGATATTCAAAAGATGGCTATGAAGCAAAATACACCGCAACTGAATGGAATTGGCAATGGGTAGGTCCTGGCCGATGGGATTATGGCTGGGTCAGCAGCGAGGTCGAGCGCAATTACACTCTTGGAAATGAAACACCTGATGCCGATCTGAATGTCGATTTCTACTATGCTGCGGCATCGCATACACTTTCGTTCTACAACTATGACGGTACGCTCATAAGCTCACAACAGGTAAAGCTTAATGCTGACATTTCCGGTTACCTCACAAGCAATGTGCCGGATGTTCCTATGACCGGAGCCACCTGGCTGGGCTGGTTTACAGACGCAGAGCATTCATCACCATACGGCGGTGGAACAAAAATGCCTGCAGGACTTGTTCTGTACGGTGATTTCCAGTTCCCTACACGTACGCTGACATTCGATTCTCAGGGCGGTACTGAGGTCAGTGCTCAGTCAGATGAGTATGGTTTCTATGCCACAAAACCGGCTGACCCGACAAAGGCTAACTATACTTTCCAGGGCTGGTTTACTGCAGCCGATGATACCGGCTCACCATATGACTGGAATCAGCCTGTGACAGAGGACAAGACCGTATATGCTCATTGGACACAGGATACCATCAGTTACACTGTCCATTACTATGAGCAGGGTACTACTAATTCAGTGCTCCCTGACAAGGTCGTGTCTGATCCGAACTTCACCGAAGGGAGATCCATCACCGAAGAGGCGCCTTCTGTAGCCGGGCACGTTGCTGACAAGGCTTCGCAGACGATAGAGCTTTCATTCGATGAAGATCACAACACGATAGTATTCTATTACTATACGATCCCTTCAGAGATCGAATACACGGTCAATTATGTTCTCAAGGATCATCCTGAGATCAAGGTCGCTCCTCCAAAGACAGTAACAGTCAGCGGCACAACTTCCAATGTCCTTGAAACGGCAGTTGAGGCAGATAAAGCATACATCGGGACACAGACCTCAGACGCTGATATCCTCTCACTCAACTACAGACCGGTCGACGCATCAAAGGAACTCAGACTTGGCATTCAGAACAATGTCATAACCTTTGAATATGTCAGCTTTACAACGTCAAAGATAACAGTCAACTACTTCGATATGGATGGAAATTCGATCGAAGAGACTGATGTCAGCTATGTCGAGAAGGGTGACACGTTCACTCTTCAGAACAAGGCACCCGAAGGATATGTATATCATCACGCATATCTCGACGGAACGACTACGGCCCCGCAGGCCACATATCAGATCAACGGAAACGAGGGTGATCTTAATATCAATGTTTATTATCAGAGAAAGCTGATAATAATCGCAAATAATAAATCAAAGACCTATGACGGTACAGCTCTGACCAGCAGCTTCGAAAACAGCAGTGATTATACGGTTGTAGGAAACATGCGCGGAGACGTATTGTTCTCCGTAGAATTTGACGGTTCTCAGACGGACGCCGGCACAAGCACGACTACCCCTAAGAATGCCCAAATAAGAAAGGGTGCACAGCGGCTGAGCGATCCTGAACTCTACTACAGCATCATATATGTTGCCGGTTCACTGACAGTCAAGCCTGTAAGCGTGTACATCAGTGTTGCTGCTGACCAGTGGAATACCCACAGCGGCGGTTCAGGTCCAAACTATTACACGGGAAAGGTGTTCAATGTCGGTTTTACCAATCCGACAAAGCAGCACTTCAATGAAGAAGCTTCAAAGTCTGCGTATGTTTCTGTAACAAGCGGACAGAGAACGCTATTCATGAATAAGTACGCTGATGCTATATGGAGCACACTGTACGGTGAGAACGGCGCACTGATATCCGAAAAGGATGCCGGAACATACAGAGTTTCCGGAGCTGAGCAGAAAGCTATGCTTTCAGGTATAACCGTTGACGGAAAGAGCATGATGGCGGATCCAAATTACTCCATCACTATCTATGCCCGTGACAGTTTCCTGAAGATAGAGCCTCTGCCAATAGCGGTAAAGACCGGTTCGGACAATAAGACATATGACGGAACACCTCTGACCAAGACAGATGGTGCGACGCTTGATTACAGCTACTGGACCGAAAATATCGGTGGAACATGGACTGCTGCCGAAACGCAGACTCCGGGTGAGATCACTCTCACAACAGGTGACAAGGTCGAGTTTACAGTTACCGGTTCACAGACCGAGGTCGGCGGATCGGATAACACCGTTGAACTCAGCTTCCTTGACGGCGCCAAGGAGACAAACTACAAGATAGTGAATAACCTTGGCACGCTCATAGTTGAGGCATCTCCGCTCACGATAACAGTAAAGGATAAGATAGTCACATACACCGGAAGTGAGCAATACGGTTATGAGCTTCCGGAAACTATTACGGGAACGGGAAACAAGATCGACGAAGATCGGTATACAGTCGATGGACTCGGAAAGGACGACGTCCTTACGGTCACGTACACCCCTTCACACGGGACGACAGTTGCAGGTTCGCCATATGACAACGGCTCATTTGATGTAGTATTCTCCATCACCAGGACTGTTAACGGTGAATCAGTTGACGTAACAGCCTCATATCAGATAGATGACGAGAACGCTTTCACCCCAGGCAAGCTGACGATAAAACCGGCAACGCTGACGGTCGACATAACCGGAGCCAAGGCGGAAGAAGATTATGACGGACAGCCTCATACGGCTGAAGGCTATACGGCCTCCAGCACAAGCGAACTGTTTGACAAGACAAAGATCAAGGTCACGGGTCCGACCAGTGTTACAAAGACCAACGCCGGAACATACCCGATGGGTCTCACGGCCACCCAGTTCACATATGATGACCCCAACTTTGAGAATGTAGTGTTCAACGTTGCTGACGGCGAGCTGAAGATCAACAAAGCAACTCTTGAAATTACCATCACGGGTAATAAGCTGACAGAGACCTACGACGGAACGACCAAGACCGTGACAGGCTATGAGGCGACAAGCGAAAGCAGTCTGTTCAACGCAAGCAAGGTCAAGATCAATGGAGAGGCCAGAGCATCAGGTGTCGATGCCGATACCTATCCGATGGGCCTTACGGAGGATCAATTCAGCTATGACGATCCTAACTTCGAAAATGTAACTTTCACAGTCGTAGACGGTGAATTGAAGATCAACAAGGCAACTCTTGAGATCAATATCGTCGGTGACAAGAAAGAGTATACCTATGACGGCAGTGCCAAGACAGCAAGCGGATACACAGCTACAAGCACGAGCAATCTCCTTGATGAAGGCAAGATCGTGTTCACGGGCACCTCCGCTGTCACAGAGACTGACGCGGGCACATATCCGATGGGTCTTGCAGAGAGTCAGTTCAGCTATGACGATGACAACTTTGAGAACGTCAAGTTCAATGTCACGGACGGCGAACTGAAGATCAACAAGGCTACCCTCACTGTCAACATAACAGGTAACAGGACCACAGCTACATACGACGGACAGCCTCATACGGCTGAAGGCTACACAGCTTCAAGCGAGAGCAAGCTGTTTAGCTCAGATAATATCGTTTTCACAGGAACAGACACAGTCACAGAAACTGATGCGGGCACATACCCGATGGGTCTCGCAGAGAGTCAGTTCAGCTATGACGATGACAACTTTGAAAGCGTCAAGTTCAACGTTACGGACGGCGAGCTGAAGATCAACAAGGCCACCATGACGATCACTATCGCCGGCGGCAAGACAGCAACCGACTATGACGGACAGCCTCATACAGCTGAAGGCTATTCAGCCACAAGCACGAGCGATCTGTTTGATGGGAGCAAGATAGTATTCACCGGAACAGACAGTGTCACGGAGACAAATGCCGGGACATATCCGATGGGCCTTGCAGAGAGCCAGTTCAGCTATGACGATAACAACTTTGAGAACGTCAAGTTCAATGTCACGGACGGCGAACTGAAGATCAACAAGATCAACGCAACCGTCACCATCACCGGACATAACAGCACTGTTGCTTATGACGGACAGCCTCATACAGTCACAGGCTACGATACACAGTTCAGCACAAATCTGTATACTGCGGCCGACTTTGAGTTCAAGGGCGATGCTACTGCTACAAGAACTGATGCAGGAACGACCAACATGGGACTCGCTTCCAGCCAGTTCACAAATAAGAACCCGAACTTCGAGACAGTCACCTTCAATGTGACCGACGGTTACCAGACGATCAATAAGATCGATGTGACAGTCACGATCACGGGTCATCACGACAGCTCACCATATGACGGAGTGGAACACTCTGTCAGCGGTTATGATGTGCAGATAAGCGATCCACTGTATACGGAAGCTGATTTCACATTCGGTGGAACAGCTGAGGCGGCAAGGACTGATGCAGGCACGACCAACATGGGTCTGAAGGCAGAACAGTTCGCCAATACTAACGAAAACTTTGCTACAGTCACGTTCAATGTCACGGACGGTTACCAGACCATCACTCCAATTGATGTGACAGTCACTATAGTCGGTGCAAGCAACACAACAGATTACGATGGAGCTGAGCATTCAGTAAGCGGATACACCGCAACTGCTGACAGCGATCTGTATGATGTAACGAAGGACTTCACGTTCAGTGGTACTGCAGCAGCGGCAAGGACTAATGCCGGCACGACCAACATGGGTCTGAAGGCAGAGCAGTTCGCCAATACGAACAGCAACTTCCAGACGGTATCCTTTGTCATAACAGACGGCTACCAGACCATCACTCCAATCGATGTGACAGTAACTATCACAGGTCACAATGATACAAAACCATATGACGGAGAAGAACACTCTGCCAGCGGATACGATGTAAGTGTCAGCAACACGTTGTACACAGAAGCTGATTTCACATTCAGCGGAACTGCAGTAGCGACAAGGACCGATGCCGGCACGACCAACATGGGTCTTGCAGCAAGTCAGTTTGCCAATACGAATTCTAACTTCGCAAACGTAACATTCAGTGTCACAGACGGTTACCAGACCATCACTCCGATCAATGTAACAGTCACGATCGCAGGTGCAAACAACACCACCGATTACGATGGAACAGAGCATTCAGTAAGCGGATACACCGCAACTGCTGACAGCGATCTGTATGATGTAACGAAGGACTTCACGTTCAGTGGCACTGCAGCAGCGGCAAGGACTGATGCCGGCACGACCAACATGGGACTTGCAGCAAGTCAGTTTGCCAATACGAACAATAACTTTGCTACAGTCACATTCAATGTTACAGATGGGTACCAGAAGATCGATCCGATCGATGTGACGGTCACGATTACAGGTCACCATAATATATCGGCATACAACGGTGCAGAGCACACAGTCAGTGGCTATGACGTAAGTTTCAGCAATGCGCTGTACAAAGAAGCTGATTTCACATTCAGCGGAACAGCAACAGCGACAAGAACAAATGTCGGCACGACCAACATGGGCCTTGCTGCAGAGCAGTTTGCTAATACTAGCGCTAACTTTGCAAATGTAACATTCAATGTTACAGACGGTTACCAGGAAATCACTCCGATCGATGTCACAGTTACCATTACAGAACATGGTGACAAAGTTGATTATGACGGCAAGACGCATACAGTTTCCGGATATGATGTGGAAATCAGCAACCCTCTGTATACAGAGAACGATTTCACATTCGATGGAAATGACAGTGTCAGCGGAGTAAATGCAGGCAGCTACGACATGGAGCTGAATCCTGAAGACTTCACAAACATTAACACTAACTTCGGAACAGTTACATTTGTGATAGTCGATGCACAGCTGGTCATTGATTCGATCAATGTAACAGTAACGATCGTCGGTGCAAACAATACTGCGGATTACGACGGTGAAGAGCATTCAGTAAACGGATACACCGCGACAGCAAGCAGCACGCTGTATGATGTAACAAAGGACTTCACGTTCAGCGGAACAG
>JAEEGL011062923.1_pt1 | contig 20263 bp, 15 predicted proteins | sample 9134231 | NCBI WGS metagenome assembly JAEEGL01 (sample SAMN16246548, study PRJNA631951) | gut metagenome | biome: gut microbiome; feature: rumen; material: fiber-attached | host: Bos | place: Iran: Karaj | collected 2018-10 | reverse complement strand
TGGAGCCATTGCCGAGGAGTTCACGACAAATGCCCAGAAGAGTCAGTCCGAGGGTGAAGCCCAGACCGATGCCGATACCGTCAAAGAGCGAGGCAACAGGGCTCTGCTTCGAGGCAAAGCCCTCAGCACGGCCGAGGATGATACAGTTGACCACGATCAGCGGGATGAACAGTCCGAGGGCCGCGTCGACATCAGGCAGGTAGGCCTTGATAACCAGTTGCAGGATGGTGACAAAGGCAGCGATAACAACGATGAACACAGGGATACGCACCTTGTCGGGGGTGACGGACTTCAGACAGGAGATCACAACGTTGGTGCAGATGAGCACCGCCATCGTGGCCAGTCCCATCGACATACCGTTCATGGCAGAGGTAGTCGTGGCCAGCGTGGGACACATACCGAGCATCAGGACGAACGTGGGGTTCTCCTTGATGATACCGTTCTTGATGATATTAATATAACTCATATCTCTAAATTCTTAATTTTTAGCTGGCTTTGTGGCACCTGTTTCGCCGTCGGTGGCGGGAGTGGCCTTGTAAGCGGTATAAGCATTGTTCACAGCGAGGAGGAAGGCACGAGAGGTGATGGTAGAGGCCGTGATGGCATCCACCTGACCGCCGTCCTTCGAGACGGAGAGAGGTTCTGCGGGCGACTTGCCGATGATGTCACCCTTCCCACCCTGCTGGAACCACTTGTCGGCCTTGGCCCCGAGGCCTGGCGTCTCAGCATGTTCGAGCAGCGTGTAGCCGAGGATCTTGCCCTCGGGATCGAAGCCCACAAGCACTTTCAGGTCACCGCCGAAGCCGCCTGTGGTACTCTGTACGGCTGCGCCAAGGTCATGACCCTGAGCGTCCTGCGTCTGATAGATAATATAGGTAAGCTCTTTGCCGGCTACGTTCTGTCGGACGGTATCGGTCTTGGCCACCTTGAGGTCAGCCACGCACATCACGCTCTTGATACCGTCGGCCAGGGCCTTCGCCTTCTGATCGGCAATGGGCCCTTCGGTCAGGTGGTTCACGAAGGCGAGTATACCGCCCATAATGACGGCCACGCCCGTAAGCACCAGCACCATATTCGTCAATGTAGATTCAAGCTTCTTCATTGTCATATTTCACAATTTTACTATTTCACGATTTGACTACTTCGCCGAAGCGCTTGGGTTTCACATAATTGTTGATGAGCGGCGTGAACGCATTCATGATGAGAATAGCGAACGACATACCCTCGGGATAGGATCCCCAGTTACGGATGATGACAGTCAATAAGCCGATAGCAACGCCGTAGATGAGCTGTCCCTTCGGCGTCATCGGGCTCGTCACATAGTCCGTCGCCATAAAGATGGCTCCTAACATGATACCACCCGTCAGAAGCACAGACAGGGGATCTGGATAGATGGGGTCGGCCAGATGGAGCAGCCCAGAGAACACAAACGCGGTTCCGAGGATGGAAACGGGGATGTGCCAGGTGATGATCTTCTCGTAAAGCATAAACGCCAATCCGAAGAGCAGAGCCAGGGCACAGATCTCACCCATCGCGCCGGCACCTCCTGAGTAATTACCCAGGAACAGGTCGAAGGATGACGGCAACTGCTCCAGTACCGAAGCATCGCCACTCCTGATAGCCCAGTTGATGATGGAAAGCGGCGTGGCACCAGTCTCAGCATCGAGGTAGGTGTCCCATTGTCCGATCTTCGGCCATGTGGTCATCTGGGCAGGGAAAGCCACCAACAGGGCTGCACGACCCACGAGGGCCGGATTGAAGATGTTGTTGCCGAGGCCTCCAAAGGTCATCTTGGCGACACCAATGGCGAAAAGTGCACCAATGAGGATAATCCAGATGGGGAGGTTGGAAGGCAGGTTGAAAGCCAGGAGCAGACCTGTAATCACGGCCGAGCCGTCTAACAGGGTATTCTCCTGCTTCTTCAGGATATATTTACAGATAGCCCACTCAAAGAAGCAGCAGGCAGCCACACTCGTTGCCGTCACGATGACGGAACCCAGACCAAAGAAGTAGAACGAAGCGAGCATGGCGGGCATCAGGGCGATGATCACACCATACATGTTGCGCTCTACAGACTGCCGTCCGTGGGCATGTGGTGAAAGTGATACAATTAATTTTCCCATTATATCTTTTACCTTATTCTTTTTTACCTTTTTACTTTTTAGCAGCTCTGCTGCGGATGATGCCCATGACAGTAGACTTGCCCTGACGGATGTCGTCGAGCAGCGGACGATGGGCGGGACAGGTGTACTGGCACGAGCCGCACTCGATACAGTTGATGATGTCCTCGCGCTCGCAGCGCTCCCAGTTCTTCACCTCGGAGAGTTTGGCAAGCAGATAGGGCTCGAGACCCATCGGACAGACCAGGACGCACTTGGCACAACGGATACAAGGCTGGGGCTCCCTGCGACGGGCTTCCTCGCCAGAGATGATCGTCACAGAGTTGGTGCCCTTGCAGATGGGTACCTCAGTACTGGTGAGAGCCTTACCCATCATCGGACCGCCAGCCAGCAGTTTGTTGTCGCCCTCAGGCATACCGCCGCAGGCATCGATGAGATCCTGCATCGGGGTGCCCATACGCACGAGGAAATTGCCGGGATTGGCCAGTTGCTTGCCCGTAACGGTGGTATAGCGCTCGAAGAGCGGCTTATGCTTCATCACAGCCTCATAGACGGCGAAGGCAGTACCTACGTTCTGGACGATGGCACCAACGTTCACGGGGATGGCAGGAGGCGCAGGCACCTGACGATGGATGACGGCATCGACGAGTTGCTTCTCTCCGCCCTGCGGGTAACGCTGAGCCAGAGGAACGACTTCAACATTGAAAATTGAAGATTGAATATTGAATTTTTGATTCACCTTTTCCGTGAGCAGTTCGATGGCGGCGGGCTTATTGGTCTCGATGCCGATATAGCCCTTCGTCACTTTGGCGGCCTTCATCAGGAGTTCAAGACCGATAAGGATCTCGTCGGCATGCTCCATCATCAGACGGTAGTCGGCGGTGATATATGGCTCGCACTCTACGGCGTTGATGATCACACATTCGGCCTTAGCCGTGGGCGGCGGGGTAAGTTTGATGAAAGTGGGGAAACAGGCTCCGCCCATACCGACGACGCCGGCATCCTTGATGCGCGTGACAATCTCCTCGGGAGTGAGTTCAGGGTGAGCCTCGACGGTCTCCAGTTTGTCGGAACGGTCGATGGTCTCTTCCCACTCGTCGCCCTCGACATTGATGATAATACAGGGCTTGCGATAGCCTGTGGCGTCGATGGCGCTGTCAATCTTAAAGACTGTACCGCTGACGGACGAGAAGATCGGGGCAGATACGAATCCGCCGGCCTCGGCAATCAGCGTGCCCACCTTCACCTTGTCGCCCTTCTGGACAACAGGTTTGGCTGGGGCACCAATATGCTGGCTCAACGGAAAGATGGCCTGCTTGGGCAGGGCAGCCACCTGCGTCTTGGCCTCGTGGGTCAGCTTGTTCTCATCGGGGTGGATACCACCTATACTGAATGTTCTGATATTCATGCTTGGGCCTCCTTTCCTTCATTAGTGGGTTTTGACGGAGCTTCTGTTACTTCCGGTTTTTCTGAGGTTGCTGGACCTTCAGGCTTGGGTTTCGGAGCGGGGAAGTTCACGGCGATAATGGCGTGCTTCGGACAGACCTTCTCGCACTTACGACAGAGACGGCACTTCGTGTAGTCGATATACGCAAGATTGTTCTCGACGGTAATCGCCCCGAAGGCACACTCTTTCTCGCACTTGCCACAGCCGATACAGCTGACTGCACAGGCCTTCATCGCAGCAGGACCCTTGTCCTTGTTAACGCAGGAGACAAACACTCTCCTACCCTTCGGACCCTTCTTGCGGAGTTCGATGATGCCACGCGGACATGCCTTCACACAGGCGCCACAGGAGGTACACTTCTCCTCGTCGACCTCAGGGATACCCGTCTTGGGATTGACCTTGATGGCCCCGAACTGACAGGCCTCAGCACAGTCGCCACAGCCCAGACAACCGAAGCCGCAGGCCGTCTCACCGGCTCCGCAGGCGTGCATCGCGGCACAGGTTCGCAGACCAGAATACTCGGCAATCTTGGCCCGATGCTCGCAAGTGCCGTTACATCTCACCACGGCCACCATCGGCTCGGAGTTGGCTATCGCCATTCCCAGCAGATCGGCCACCTTTCCCATCGTCTCGGCACCACCGACGGGACACATCAGTCCGTCGAGGCTTCCGGCGTCGGCACCCTTCACGAGGGCGTCGGCCATACCGCTACAGCCTGGGAATCCACATCCGCCGCAGTTAGCTCCAGGCAGCAACTCACCCACCTGTGCAATGCGGGGATCCTCATAGACAGCAAACTTCTTGGAGGCGGCATACAGCATGATAGCGGCTATCAGTCCGATGACTCCCAAGACAATGACTGCAATCAAGATAAAATTCATAAAGCTATTATATTTGTTGTTATTATTCGAGATAGAACGTCAGCTGCCGACGGATACGGTCACGACAGAGGTAGAGGATGATATAATAAGGTATGAGGGCTGCCAGTCCGCAAAGGGCTGAAAGGCCTTCGTTGCCCGTGATCTTCAGCACGATAACCAGTACGCCCACCAACGCCAGGAACGGTACGCCGAATCCCAACAGGAGCGCCCGCTTGGCAACGGAACCCGTGGTGGATACCACAACCTCCTGTCCCGTCGTGTATGATGCTGTATTACTACAGTAAACCTCCACAATCTTCTCCTTCGCCTCCGCAGCATGACAATACCCAGCCACCTTACAGGCAGCACAGGCCGACGTCTGGAGGATGCGCACGTTGACACAACCATCGGAGACGCTCTCAACGATTCCTGAATGACTGATTCGTTCTTGCACCTTGCAAAGGTACGAAAAAAGTAGCTATCTGCTAATTTTTATTAAGGATTTTTTGAAAAAAGAGTCGTAAACGTTTGCAATTCGCGTCCTATTCCTCATGGCTGGTACGGAGGAGGAACTTTCGAGAGTCATCGATCTCGTAGATCTCTTCAAGTCGGGCTTTATAACCCTCCTTGGAATAGTCCATCAGACGGATCATATAGTCGCTCGTGATGGAGAAATACTGCAGGAACTCCTCCTGATTGATCTCCGTGTACTCCTCGGGTTCCCGCTCGTCGACAGAGAACAGGCAGAGCTTGTCGACAGGGAAATAGTCGTCATCGAGCGAATACAACCACAGCGAATACTCACCGTCGGTCTCGTCGGCAGCGATAATGATGAGTTTGGCGCCAATGGTCTCAGGCAGAGAGATAGCCTTCGGATGACGACAGTCCACGATGTTCATATAGCTCACGACTTCGTCGGGGATGGGCTTATACGATGGCAGCATGCGTATATAGTCCTCGTTGTAACTCAGAGGTAATGGCTGGATCTCCAGACTGTCGTAGAAGAGTTTCATCACATTGCCTGACGACTCCAGGTCTATCCCCTGCAATGCCAGTTTCTCCTTCATCTCAACGGCTTTCACGCTGTCGAGTTTCTTCTGCAGTTCCTCGGGCGACATCCTTCTGCCACCACAGGCCGTCATCAGCAGTACGGCCATCATCAGTCCGACGATCTGTCTCATGGTTTTCTTGAGTTTAGAGAGATACTTTCTTCTTCACGGCCTTGCTCTCGTTCTGCAGACGATCGAGAGCCGTAACGGCATAAATCCACTTCTGCGAACCGTTCTCGTAGGGCAGCTTGACGAATGGTTGCTGGGTGATGGCAAAGATATTGGCGGGATTGCTGTAGTCCTGACGCTCTCCCTTGCGGAATCGGTAGACAACATACTTCACGGCCTTGTCGTTCCAATTGTCTCCCTTCGGAGCCGTCCAGAAGAGTACATAGCCGTCTTCCGTCCAAATGGGCTTCAGCTTACTGACCTTCTTCGGAGCCTTGTTGTCGATGAAAGGCATCTCAGGCTGGAGGGCTGGATATTTCCAGTAGACATTACGAAGGTTGTGGCCGTAGTTCCCGATATTATCGACGGCAGCCTTGGCATACCACAGTACAGTACCCTGTACATTAGGCATCTGACGGTGGAGAGCCATCTTGGCAGCCTGCTGGTGCACCTGAGGATTTTTCAAGTCGCGGGCTTTCGCCGTACGTTCCACATCTTCGCCGATGATGAGCGGACGTGCCGAGGCATACTGGTTCCACCACTTGATAAGGGTATCGTAATCAGCTGCACGATTACCAATCTCCCAGTATATCTGAGGCACACAATAGTCAAGCCAGCCGTTGTTCACCCACATCAACACGTCGGCATAGAGGTCGTCGTAATTTTGGGTACCGTTGGTGTTACTGCCCACATACGAGGTACTCCTGTTGCGATAGATGCCGAAGGGCGAGATACCCACCTTTACCCAAGGCTTCGTCTCGTGGACGGTCTTATAGACTTGTTCGATAAACAGATTGACATTATACCTCCGCCAGTCACCTTGGTCTTTGATACCATTGGAATAGTCCTGGAACAGCTCATCGTCGGGGATAGACTCTCCTTTCACAGGATATGGATAGAAATAGTCGTCCATGTGAAGACCGTCGACATCATAGCGGCTGACGATATCCTTCACCACCTGACAGATATAGTCGCGGTTCTCAGGAATGCCTGGATTGAGGATGAACTGTCCGTCGTAGGCAAAGCAGTTCATGGGCTTCTGTACGGATATGTGATTGGAGGCCAACTGTCGTGTACTCTTCGTCTTGGCACGGTAGGGATTGATCCAGGCGTGGAGTTCCATACCACGTTTGTGACAGGCTTCGATCATCCACTGCAGGGGATCCCAGTATGGTGCTGGTGCCACACCTTGCTGTCCTGTGAGAAAACGGCTCCAGGGCTCTATCTTACTCTCATAGAGAGCGTCGCACTCCGGACGTACCTGGAAGATAATGAGGTTCACGCCGTCTTTCTGCAACTCGTCGAGCTGAGAGTTAAGCGTCTCCTGCATCCGTTGTTTACCCATGCCCTGAAACTGTCCGTTGACGCACTGTATCCATGCGCCACGCATCTCACGCTTCTGGGCTTCTGCCACGATGGTCATCAGACAGGCCATCACCAATAATAAGGTCTTCTTCATATCGTTAATCAAACAAATTCAATTTATGTTTCCTTGCTTCCTCTATCGACAGGAGTTCATCCTGTGTCTGCTGGTATTCCTCCCGCAGGTGTTCGTATTTCTCCTCCAACTCATACGCCACCTCCTGGCCGTCGTTCATCAGACGGGCAGCCACAAGGGCGTTCTGTGAAGCGTCTTTCATCCACACCACAGATCCGCCATAGACGGGTGCTATCTTCAAGGCCACATGCAACTCACTCGTCGTTGCACCTCCGATCATAATGGGAATATTCATGCCTTCGCGCTGCAACTCACGGGCCACATTCACCATTTCCTCGAGACTGGGTGTGATCAGTCCGCTGAGACCAATCATATCAACCTGTTCTTCACGGGCTTTCTTTGCAATCTGATCTGCAGGCACCATGACACCCATATCGATCACTTCATAACCGTTACACGACATCACTACGCCTACGATATTCTTACCGATATCATGCACATCACCCTTCACAGTGGCCAGCAGCACTTTTCCTGCCCGTTTACCACCTTCCGACTTCTCTGCCTCGATATACGGCTGTAGGATGCCGACAGCCTGTTTCATCGTACGGGCGGTTTTCACCACCTGAGGCAGAAACATCTTTCCTTCGCCGAAGAGTGTTCCGACGGTATTCATACCTGCCATCAGCGGTCCCTCGATAATGTCCACCGCATGGGGATATTTCTGCAGGGCTTCTTTCAGGTCTTCCTCCAAATGGTCACCAATACCTTTGACGAGGGCTTGGGAGAGACGTTCCTCTACAGGTAATGAGGAATGAGAAATAAGAGATGAGGAATGTTGATTACCTTGCAAGCCGTTCTTTCCGCCTTGAGTGTAATCATCATTACTCATTCCTAATTTCTCATTACTAATTAATTCATCCGCCAACTCCGTCAGACAGTCTGCGGCACCCTTCTTCCTGTTCAGAATGACATCCTCGATAATTTCAAGTTGTTCTTCCGGTATATCGGCATAAGTAACTTTTGTCGAAGGATTTACGATACCAAAGTCCATGCCTTTCTGAATGGCATGATAGAGGAACACGGCATGCATGGCCTCACGGATATAGTTGTTGCCACGAAATGAGAACGAGAGGTTACTCACACCTCCACTGATATGGGCACCAAGCAAATTCTGATGAATCCATTCCGTCGCGCGGATGAAGTCGGCTGCATAGGCGTCGTGTTCCTCCATACCAGTGGCCACAGCTAATATGTTCGGATCAAAAATGATGTCCAAAGGATTCATGCCTACCTGTTCTGTCATAATCCTGTAGGCTCTGTCGGCTATCTCGACACGGCGTTCGTAGGTCGTGGCCTGGCCCTGTTCGTCGAAACACATCACCACTACCGCAGCACCGAGCCGTTTGACATCACGGGCATGACTGATGAAGGTCTCTTCGCCTTCCTTCAGGGAGATGGAATTCACGATAGCTTTGCCCTGCACACATTTAAGTCCTGCCATGATCACCTCCCATTTCGAAGAGTCGATCATCACAGGCACCTTGGCGATGTCGGGCTCTGAGGAGATGAGGTTCAGGAATGTCACTATCTCCTTCTGGGCGTCGAGCAGACCATCGTCCATATTGATATCAATCACGAGGGCACCGTCTTCCACCTGTTTACGGGCGATGCTCAGTGCTTCGTCGTAATTCCTTTCCTTAATCAGTCGCAGGAACTTCTTTGAGCCTGCCACATTACAACGCTCGCCGACATTCACGAAGTGTACTTCAGGCGTCACCTCCAACAGTTCCAATCCTGACAGCCACATGTTTTGTGGTTTGGGCGCTGGCACATGGGGCTTTTTGTTGATGACCAGCGGTTTATACAGACGGATAAACTCGTCTGTCGTACCACAACAGCCACCAATGATATTCACCAGTCCTTCGTCAACGAGTTCTCCCATCTTCGGAGCCATGCTCTCTGGCGTCTCATCATAGAGACCCAAGGCGTTGGGGAGTCCGGCATTGGGATAACAACTGATATAATAAGGAGCCTTTTGGGCGAGTTCGCGCAGATAAGGTTTCATCTGTGTCGCACCAAACGAGCAGTTCAGTCCTACAGAGAAGATCGGATAGCTGCTGATGCTGGCGAGGAAGGCGTCGAGTGTCTGACCACTGAGCGTTCTTCCTGCAAGGTCGCTGATGGTCACGGAGAGCATGATAGGCAGTTCTTTGTCTCGTTCTTCCATCACCTGCATGGCGGCATCAATGGCACATTTCGCATTCAGGGAATCAAAGATAGTCTCTATGAGCAAAGCATCTACCCCACCCGCCATCAGACCGTCCACTTGTTCCTTATATGCAAACAGCAGTTCGTCGTAGGTGAGCTCTCGGGCTGCGGGATTACTCACGTCAGGCGACATGGAGAGTGTCTTGTTGGTAGGTCCGATACTACCTGCCACAAACCGTGGTTTCTCTTCTGTGCTATAGGCATCGGCCACCTTTCTGGCAATACGTGCACCCTCGTAGGCCATTGTCTTGGCACTTCCTTCCAAATGATAGTCGGCCTGTGAGATACGCTGGCTGCTGAAAGTGTTGGTGGTGATCATGTCGGCACCGGCTTCCAGATAACGGCGATGGATGTCCTCGATGACTTCAGGACGGCTCAGGTTCAGTTCGTCGGTATTTCCGACCTTTCCCATCTCAGCGCCCACCATCGTTCCCATCGCGCCGTCGAGCACGAGGATCCGTTCCTTAATGATATCGTTAAGCCTACTCACAAAGTAATCATCTATAAACTGTAAACTACTTATACACCTTCATCGCCCTGTCCATCTCGCGGCGGTCCTCTTTCTCTTTGAGCGTCTGACGCTTGTCAAACTCCTTCTTACCTTTACACAAGGCGATGTCCATCTTAGCACGCCCCTTGTCATCGATAAAAACCAACAGCGGCACGATGGTATAGCCTGTCTGTTTTGTGGCACTCGCTAACTCTCTGATCTCACGTTTTGTGAGCAACAGCTTACGGTCCCGCTTCATCTCGTGGTTGTTGTACGAGCCGTAGAAATACGGACTGATGCTCATACCCTTTACCCACAGCTCACCATTGATGACGGTACAATAGGTATCCACCAGACTGGCCTTGCCGAGACGGATGCTCTTGATCTCCGTACCCGTCAGCACGATGCCTGCCGTGTAGGTCTCGATGAAGAAGTATTCAAACGAAGCCTTCTTGTTCTTTATCTGTACAGGACTTTTCTTCCTGAGTTGTTCTTCTGTCTTATTCACTTTTTTAATTCTCTATTGTTGCAAAGCGCTCCAGGTGGTCGTCTACATAATGAGCGATATCTTCCGTCCATTCCTCCTCGTGCTCCACAAACTGATCGTCGAGGTCGTCGAAGTCGGGGAACTGCTCGAAGAGCGCCATAAACTCCTCGTCGGTACAGTCTTTCTCGATCTCCTCCCGATGCTTAAGCCACAGGGTATGTGCCTCGTAGATCAGCTTTGATAACTCTTTTAGATCCCAGAGCTTGAGGGCCTTGGCTAAAGGGTTCTTGAAGATAAATGGTCCGTAGCCGTTGTGGATGAGTTGAACGAAACCGCCGTCCATCACCTCCTCATGCAGGATATTCCAAGCCAGCAAGGTAATCTGGTCGGCATTCAACTCCTGCATCGTCTCTGCCGTGAGTTCGCCGCCGATGGCATCGTATGTAGCCTTTACAAACACTTGCAGGAAGGCGTCCATACCCTCCATCGCTGCCTGCTGCAGATCAGCATCTTTCACTATCACCTCTTTCATCACTTCTCACCTTTTCACTTTTTCACCCCAGCTCATATACGCCCGTCGGTAATGTCCTTTTGAGGACATCCAACTCAACATCTTTCCCTGGTATGATGCCATAGCTGCGCATGATGGCCTCTACGGTTTTCCGGGCCAGCTCGGGATGGTTGTTCTCCTCACTCAGATGACAGAGCCACACATGTTTCAGCTTCTCCGTCATATTTTCGGCAATCACCTGTCCGCAGACTTTGTTCGACATGTGACCACTGGCACTCAGGATACGCTTCTTGAGGAAGGCGGGATACGGACCGTTCTCCACCATTTCCTCGTCGTGGTTGGCCTCGATCACGAGATAGTCGGCACGGGAGACGGTTTCTTTCATCTCATCCGTCACGGATCCCGCATCGGTGATAATGACAAAGGTCACGCCCTCCACCTGTATCTCATAGCCTACGTTCTCACTGGCGTCGTGAGGTACGGCGAAAGGTCTGATCGTAAACTCTCCCAACGTGAAGGTCTCACCCACGGTGACGTACTTTCTCATCTCGTCGGCCACTTTCCGCGTGATACAGTAGTTATGGTCGATACCTGTGTGAACAGCCTTCGTCGCATAGACGGGCAGATGGTAATCATAACTGAACGAGCCCACTGACTTGATATGGTCCGCATGGTCGTGGGTGATCAGCAAATGCTTCACCGACGCCAGCTGAATGCCGTAGTCCTTACAGTTCTTTTTTAATGTGCGCAGGCCGACGCCTATATCTATCATCAGTCCGTCGGTGGCAGTCGCGAGATAATAGCAGTTCCCGCTGCTGCCGCTTCCAAACGATATAAATTTCAACATGTCGATTTGTATTTTCGTGCAAAGGTACAACAAAGAAGTGAAAAGTGAAAAGTGAATAGTGAAAAATTTGCTGCCGCCTTGTTAATTTTAACTTTTAATATAGAAATTCGTGTTTTAGAAAGGAAGGCCGACGGCGAAATGGAAGGCGAGGTCTCTGCTCAGGCGGGGATGGATAATGGGATAATGTGTCTCTTCCTCTTCGTAGGCGGGGTTGATTGCTTTCATACCCAGGTCGAAACGCAGGATGAAATAGTCGAAGTTAAGTCGGATGCCCATACCGTAGCCCACAGCCAGATCGTCGAGCAGTCGCGAGAACTTGAACTGTCCGCCTGGCTGGTCCTTATAGTCGCGGAGCGTCCAGATGTTTCCTGCATCGACAAAGAGCGCCCAGTTGAACTTCCAAAACAGAAACGAACGGTATTCCAGGTTCACGTCGAGCTTCATGTCGCCTGTCTGCGTGATGAAGTTGATCTTACCGTCCTTGTCCTTATAACTGCCAGGTCCCAGACTTCGCACACTCCATCCGCGCACACTGTTGGCACCACCAGCAAAGTAACGCTTCTCAAAGGGCAGCACCTGACTGTTGCCATAAGGATAGGCGATGCCGAAACCGGTATGGAATATCAACTGACTCTTATCGCTCTCGTATAGTCGCTTGATAAAGTCAATGTCGGCCTTCACATACTGCGCATAAGCGATATTGAAGGTCTTATACTGACCTAAGTCGTTCTTCGATGTATTGAACGTGTGGGCATAGAGGTCGAGCAGATTGCCTGCCGTCTCTAAGTTTGTCTTTATCGCCGTCCGACCGTTGTTATAGGCATAGCCAAAGCCGATCTTCATGATAAAAAGGTCTTCGTAATTGTATTTCAGAATGGCATTCGAATTAGAGTTGTCCGACAGGTACTCTTCACGGAACGTCTGACTGATCCAGGGCATGAACACGTAGTTCAGGTCTATAAGATCCAGACGATAACTGTTGAAACTGTTCTCTTGTTTCCACAGGTAGTGCCAGCCTGCAGAGAGCACACGGCGGTGGAATTCCGGACGGTTCTGCGAGTCGTAAAGCAACGACACCTCACTGGTGGCAATGGTGCTTCTTCGGAACTTCGGACTCAGGAAGGGGAAGATAAACCTCGGGAACGACAGTCGGCTCTCAATACTGTATTCGAGATAATCCTGATTGCCATAGCCTTCCAGTCCGCGGATGGCTTCGTATGCACCACGTAGTTGTACACTTAATACCTCCGACCCACGGAACAGATTACGGTTCTGATAAGTCAACGAGGCCGCCGCTCCCAGGTCTCCTGCCGTATTCGTACCCTCAGGCTGGAAACTGAGTGTCGACGGTTTGTTCGTCTGCACGAGTATCTTCGCGTCGAGCAGCGTCGTGTCTGGCACCATCTCGTAACTGATATTCGTATACCTCACCGCGTTCAGTCGTCCGAAATGGTTATAGGTTTTCTGCAGCCCCGACATCGAATAGGGTTTGCCTGCCTCGATAAACGTGTTTTCCTCCAGCACATGCCGCCGCAGATGGATTACCGAATCACCCGTACCGCTCAGGAAGGTCACATTGCGGATATCAAACCGACTGTGCAACGATGCGCTATCATCGGCTGTACGGAAATAGGGATGTAACACAAGCGTCAAGTCCACAGTCTTCTCCTTGTCATGCCGACGGGCACGGTAGGTAATAAACTCCTTATGGAACCGGAAGAATCCCCGATCCTGCAGATAGGCAGTAATCTGATTACGCTCCGTATTCAGGGCATTGTCACTAAACAACTTACCAGCATAGAGGGTGCTGTTGCGACGTTGCAACATCCTTTCTATCACGCTGTCCTGGATATCTGTCTCAAAGCGGCTGATCTTATAAGCTTCCCCAGGTCTTAGTAGGTACATGACATTGGCTTTACGTTTCTTATAGTCCACATAAAGCGCCACCTCAGCGTCAAGATAACCCTTGTTTGCCAATGCCTGCTTGAGATCTTCGCAACTCTGACGGGCCATCAGCGAGTCATATACCATGGGAGCCTCGCCCAACGACCACAATACACGATTCACCCACGTGCTGTCGCGACCCGACAACGAATATATACCTAATGGCACCTTCACCGACGACAGCCAGCGCGTATTCCCCTTCTGTCTGACGTACTCTTTCATTGCCAAGGTGTTGATGTCGCGGTATTTCGAGTCGACCACTACCCTCGTCTTATTCAGCATATACGTACCTTCAGGCAGATGACGGGTAGCGGAACAGCCGCACAGAAGCATCGCTCCTGCGACCATCGACAGCCATTGTTTCTTTATCGGGATTCTCATCTGCCTATCCAGTAATCAACTGCAAAATTACAAAAAAAGCCATAGATAACATAGATTATCACAGAATTTTTGTATCTTTGCACAGAAAATCAGCGTAAAAGAGTGTAATCTGTGGCTATAAGTAAGAATCAGATCAAATTCATCCGACAGTTAGAACAGAAGAAGTTCCGTCGTCGTGAGGGCCTCTTTGTTGCCGAGGGCACCAAGGTCGTCGGCGACCTCCTTGTCCACTATCAGCCCCATTCTGTCTTCGCCACCAAAGACTGGTTGAAGGATCATGCATCTGCCATCAGCCATCTTCCAACATCCATCAAAGAAGTCACCGATGAGGAACTGCGTCGTCTGAGTTTCCTCCAGCACCCCCAACAGGTCCTTGCCCTCTTCCCGATTCCCTCAATAGTGGCAGACAACTGTCCGTTCGGCGACGTCAAGAGATGTTTTGCAAGCGAAGAATTATCCATTGCATTAGATGGCATCCAGGATCCTGGTAATCTCGGCACGATCATCCGTATTGCCGACTGGTTCGGCATCGAACAGATATTCTGCAGCGAAGATACCGTCGACGCGTGGAATCCGAAGGTGGTACAAGCCACGATGGGTAGCATCTCGCGCGTAAACATTATTTATATCTCACTCACTGAACTCATCGACTCCCTACCCGACGACTACCCTGTCTACGGTACCCTGCTCGACGGCGACAGCATCTACACCCAGGCGCTCACCCCTCATGGACTCATTGTCATGGGCAACGAGGGCAACGGCATCTCCCCCGAGATCCGTCAGAAAGTGAACCGTCGACTTCTCATCCCCAGCTACCGCAACGGCGATACTGCTGAGAGTCTCAATGTAGCCATCGCCACCGCCATCACCTGCGCTGAGTTCCGTCGCCAATGTCTCTGATCATCAAAATTAATATTTATATGACAATGAAAAAGTATTTTATCTACATGCTGGCCGCCTCTCTGACATTAAGCGGCCTTACAATGACATCATGTACCGCCAACTTGGACAATCCGACAATTCCTGAGCCGGCACCAGAGCCTGATCCTGAGCCAGAACCCGAACCTGTGGTAAAGGAGAAATTCGAGTTGGGTAAGCCCGACAATGACAACTATCGTTACCTTGATGAGTTCAAGGCACTCAAGGAGTACATTGACTACACGAAGTACCCGAACTTCAAACTGGGTGCCGGAACGACTGTCAATGACTATCTCAACAATGCTCTTGTCAGAAACCTGACCAACAAGAATTTCTCTGAGACTGTTGCAGGCAATGCCATGAAGATGGCAAGTTGTGTAGACGGCAATGGAAACATGAATTTCACAACCGTAAAGAGATATGTGGAAGCAGCTACTGAGGCAGGACTCGCCGTCTATGGCCACACCCTCGCCTGGCACTCCCAACAGCCTAAAGGCTGGTTACTGAGACTCCTTGCCGACAAACAAGACCCCAAAGGCGGCGAGGAAGTATGGACAACGATAGCCAGCAAGGATTTCCGCAAAAACAAGACTGTTGGCTGGAAATCAGACGAGGCTACCTATGGCTATACCCTCAAATTCGACGCGACCAATGGTCTCAATATCCATACCACCAAGAAGAATACCAACTCTTGGGATGTACAGTTCCTGGCTATGACCGATATCCCCACACAAACAGGCAAGACCTACAAGATGACCATGACGGTGAAAGGTTCTGAGGCAGGTAAACTACATAGTAAACTGGGCGACTGGAACAGTGGTGAATACCCTGACATCCCCTTCACGACGGAATGGAAAGAGGTAGAGGTCAGCTATAAGGCTGCTGTGGAGAGCAGTTTCTTCATGCTCCAATGTGGCGACTTCGTAGGCGATATCTATGTCAAGGACATCAAGTTTGAGGGTTATGTAGGCGCAACCATCCCCCAGACACCAGAGGAGATGCACGACACCCTCGTCTATGCCATGGACTTGTGGATCAAGGGTATGATGGAAGCCTGCGACGGTAAGGTGAAGGCTTTCGACCTCGTCAACGAGGCTATCTCAGGAGGCGGCAACGATGGTGAAGGCAATTACCTCTTGCAGCACTCAGATGCCTATAGCCCTGATGGCAATCCCGATGCCACATGGGATGTAGGTGGCGACGCCTTCTACTGGCAGGACTACATGGGTGACCTCGAATACGTTCGTCAGGCTTGTCGCCTGGCCCGCAAGTATGGTCCGGAGGACATAAAGCTCTTCATCAACGACTACAATCTTGAGTCTGACTGGGACGACAACAAAAAGGTGAAGAGTCTTGTAGTTTGGATCAAGAAATGGGAAGCCGACGGTGTGACGAAGATCGACGGCATCGGCACGCAGATGCACATCAGCTGCTTTGAGGATGACAATATCCTTAAGAGCATCAAGAGCCACATCACCAAGATGTTTGAAGTCATGGCTGCAAGTGGAAAGCTCTGTCGTGTCAGCGAGATGGACATGGGATATGTCAGAGGTTCAAACAGATGGGGAAGCTCCATCAAGACCAGTCAGGTGACAGAGGCCGAGCACCAGAAGATGGCCGATTTCTACGAGTGGATCATCAAGGAGTATTTCCGCATCATACCGCCAGAACAGCAGTGGGGCATATGCCAGTGGTGTACTACCGACTCGCCTGCCAACAGTGGATGGCGCGGTGGAGAACCCGTTGGTATCTGGGATCTCGACCTCTACCGCAAGCATGTCTATGCCGGTTTCGTGCGTGGACTGGAAACGAAGTAAGGCTGCTGGCATCCACGGTCTCATGACCTGAGGCGACATCAATGCCGGCTTTTTCCGTTGTTTTCTCTGAGAGAAAAGGTTATTATCCCTAAGGGAAAAGATTGTTATCCCTGAGAGAAAAGAGTCTTTTCCCTGAGGGAAAACAACGGTAATAACAAAGTGAAGACACGAAGCAATAGCGGTTGCGTTATTAATAAAACTAAAAAGCAAAGAATAATCAAATAATTGTTGTATCTTTGCAAACAGATTAACATAAGGACTAATATAGGCATGAACAATTGCAGTTTTTATAAGCGACTATTATTGCTGACAGCCATCACACTGGCAGTTATCACTTCATACGCCCAGCCTGAGCCCGAAGGACGCAGACTAAGCATCAGCGGACAACTGCTCGACTCCGACCTCAAGGAACCAATGATGCAGGCTACCATCCAGCTGTTCCTTGCCTCTGACAGTACCTTTGCCGGAGGAACGGTGAGTAACGAGAAAGGAAACTTCTATGTCGAGGCCCCACGACCAGGCACCTTCCGCCTTCGCATCTCCACCGTAGGCTATAAGACACTGGAACGCGAGGTGACGTTGCGTCGAAACGAGAGTCTGGACTTGGGCAGTCTTCTGTTGGAGTCGGAGTCTACCATGTTGAAAGAGACAGTTGTCACGGGACGAGCAGCACAGGTCATCGTCCGTAAGGATACCATCATGTATAACCCTGAGGCTTTCCGCACCCCTGAAGGCTCGGCCATCGAGGAACTCATCAAACGGATCCCTGGTGCAGAAGTCGACGAGGATGGCAATATCACCATCAACGGAAAAGAGGTAAAGAAGATATTACTCGACGGTAAGGAGTTCATGCTCGGCGACGTGGAGACAGCTCTGAAGAACATCCCTGTGAGCATCATCCAGAACCTGAAGTTCTATGACCAGCAGAGCGACCAGGCACGTATCACTGGCATCGAAGACGGTGAGAAGGAGACTGTGCTCGACTTCAGCATCAAAAAGGGTATGAACCGTGGATATATGACGAACCTCGACCTTGCTGGTGGCACACAACACCGCTACGCCTCTCGTGGCATGGCCAGCAGCTTTACAGACAAGACACGCATCGTTCTCCTCGGCAACTTCAACAATAAGGAGGAGAATGCAGGCTGGTGGAACCGTCGTGGACTCAATGCCCGTAAGATGATGGGCACCAACCTGAACTACGACGACAACAAGAAGCTGAAGCTCGACTTCAGCCTGCGCTGGAACCACCGCGACGGCGACAACCAGACGGAGAATGCCAGTGAGAATTTCTATAGTGAGACCTCGCGCACCTTCTCAAACAGTAAGACTTCGAACTACACACGCAGTAACAACTGGCGGGGCAACCTCCGTCTGGAGTGGAAGCCCGACACGCTGACGAATATCCTGCTCCGCGCCAACGGCACCTACGGCTCTGACGATGCCACCAATAAATCGCTCACCGCCACGTTTGATGCTGATCCATATCTCTACTCCACAAATCCTTTGGACGATGTGGAAAGATTGAATATGACGGCAGACCCCTCCAACCCGTTAGCCCCATACATTATTAATCGCAACCTGCAAGCCAACATGAGCTATGGTCTTAACAAGAACGCCTGGGCCATGCTGCAGCTTTACAGACGTCTGAGCCCCAAAGGCCGTAACATCGTCGTACGCCTCGAAGGCAGCATCGGCGACAACCAGAACGAGAATGTATCCAACAACGAGGTTCATCTCTTCCGTGTGAAGGACAAAGACGGTCAGGACTCCACCTACTACACCGCCCGTTACAACACCACACCATCCGACAATAGTGGCTATGTACTGAGCTCCACCTACAGCGAACCGCTCTGGAAGGGGGCACATCTGCAGTTTAACTACGAGCTGCGTTATAGCCAGAACAAGAGCGATCGCCAGACCTACGATTTCAGTAAGGATCAGCAAAAGGAAAACATCTTCCACGGCATCGAACCCGAATACCGCGAGTGGGATCCGTGGTTGCACACCGTCAGAGAGTCCTTGGACGACTATCTCGACAAGAACCTCAGCCGTTTCTCAGAGTACAAGAACTACACCCACAATCTGCGCCTCACCCTGCGCCACCGCGAAGAGAAATACGACTACAACATCGGCTTCTTGCTGCAACCCCAGCGCTCCGACTTCGTCCAGGACTATCGTGGCATCTATGTCGACACCGTGCGTATCGTCACTAACTTCACCCCGATGCTCAACTTCCACTATAAGTTCAGCGACCAGAGCAACCTCTGGATCCGCTATCGCGGTGATACACGCCAACCCGAGATGACACAGCTGCTCAACATCACCGACGACTCTAACCCTCTCTATATCACAAAGGGAAACCCAGGCCTGAAGCCGCAGTTCACCAACTCACTCAACATTTATTATAACAACTACATCGTCCGCTACAAGCGTTCGATAGTCCTTTACGGCAACTACCGGCATATCCGCAACAGCATCTCCAATCTCGTACGCTTTGACCCAACAACCGGAGGAAGTATCTCACAACCCGAGAACATCAACGGCAACTGGAACATAAACGCGGGTCTGACCTTCAACACCGCCCTCGACTCTACCGCCCATTGGAATATCGGCACAGATACACGACTGCGATATAATAATTATGTGAGCTACGTAGCACAGGATAAGGCTGACGCGGCGAAGAACACCACACGCTCCTATAACCTCAATGAGCGTCTCTCTTTCGGCTATCGTAACGACTGGCTCGAAGTGACATTGGACGGCAACGTGAATTACCAGCACTCACGCAACGAGTTGCAGCCCACCGCCGACCTCGACACCTGGCAGCTGAACTACGGCGGACAGTTCCTCGTGCGTCTCCCACTTGATTTCGAAATCAGTATGAACCTGCATGAGCGCAGCCGGCGAGGCTATAACGATGACTCGATGAACACCAACGAACTTATCTGGAACGGCCAAATCTCAAAGCCTTTCCTAAAGAACAAATCGCTCATCGTCGCCTTGAACTTCTATGACCTGCTCGGACAACAGTCGAACTATGAGCGCTGGGTGAACGCTACTGGCCGCAGCGATACGCAATACAACAGTGTCAACAGTTATGCCATGCTACACATCCGTTATCGTCTGAATATGTTCGGTGGCAAGATAGACACAGAAGGACGCTATGACAAGAAATGGGGCAACCGCGACAATAATCGTGGCGGTTGGCGAAGATAAATGGCAATCAAACAACAATAAAAGAGTCCCTCAGCAATGAGGGACTCTTTGGTTTTCACGACGAAAAGTCTGATTTACTTCACCTTCTCCACGATGGCCTTGAAAGCCTCGGGATTGTTCATGGCGAGGTCGGCGAGCACCTTACGGTTGATCTCGATACCGGCCTTGGTGAGCTTGCCCATGAGTACTGAGTAGCTCATACCCTCCAGACGAGCGGCAGCATTGATACGATGAATCCATAGACTGCGGAAGTTTCGCTTCTTGTTTCGACGATCGCGGTAGGCATAAGTCAGTCCCTT
>JAEEGL014531971.1_pt1 | contig 20264 bp, 17 predicted proteins | sample 9134231 | NCBI WGS metagenome assembly JAEEGL01 (sample SAMN16246548, study PRJNA631951) | gut metagenome | biome: gut microbiome; feature: rumen; material: fiber-attached | host: Bos | place: Iran: Karaj | collected 2018-10 | reverse complement strand
TCTGACCGGATACCGTATGATAGAGGCTGATTCCGGAAAGGGCACGGACCTTTTGTATTGGGATGAGGCGCTGAGCGCCGGCCACTATACCCACTGCCTTATCGGCGATGACTGCCACGATTCCGGCAACCATCGCAAGATTGCCCGCCGCTGCACATGGCTGAACTCGCCTTCGGCGCGATACGAAGACCTGCGTCCGGTGCTGCTGTCCGGGTGCTTCTATTCGATGCGCGTGCCTGATTTCGGAGACGGCGACCCTGAACTCAAGGCCGCAGGAAATGCGTCGCTGCCGCGTGTCGAAGGCATCGGGGTGCGTTCGGATACGGTTTTCATCCGTTTGTCGGAACCTGCCCGGATAGAGGCATGGGGGCAGGATCACACTTTGCTGGCGGAAACGGAAGGGGAGTCATTATCGTGCGTTTTGGGTCAGGACGCGCCGTATCTGCGCTTTACGGCGTATTTCGACAACGGAGTGGTGATTTACAGCAACGCCTTTGCGCGCTTTGATTCTTCGGTCGGCGACAGCCCCTACAGGGAGAGTCCGCACAAGGTCAACGTGCTGTTAACCTTGCTGTTCAATGCCGGTCTGCTGGCCCTGCTGCTGGCCTTCATCCGTCTGTTCCGCCTGACTCTTCCGCACAAAGAACACAAATCCTGAGCACTTGTACAGGAACCTGGCGTCGGGCACGTCGCCGGCCAGCCGCTCAATGTTTCCGGGTTCGTCCTTAAGTACAAAATAGCAGGGCTTGTCTATGGGCCCAGAGCCCAGCCATTCCATGTCGTCGCACTTGTTCCCGGGCTGCCTGTCGGTGTAGAAATACTGAGCGTAACTCTTGAAGTATGCGGGCTTTACGTAGCAGTCTTCGCCCTTGCGCTCCATGTAGAAATCGATTGCCGACGCCTGGCTGTACTTTTCCACTTCTGATACTCCGCAGAGCACGACCGTCATCAGGAATACAAGGTTGCCTATGGCAAGCATGCAAAAACTGCGTGCGTTGCGCCAGCGGCCGAATCGGATGCAGAACATCACTGTGCAGACGATGAGCGCCAGGCCGGCAAGCGGCTCGAACCCGCTCCATCCGGAAGTCGCTTCCATGCAGCTGACGGCGAAGGGATCGTGAACGTACGGGGCGATGACGTCCTTGACCCTGTCGAAGAAGGTCAGGAAGGTCAGCAGAGCCCCGAAGAACACCGCGATTCCGATTAGCAGCACTCTCTGGTACCTGCGGAACTTCAGGTCTCCTTCCATCATCCTCGTGGCTGCGTATGCGCCCAGGAACGACAGCGGGAAATAGCAGAACGACGAGTAGTGGACAATCTTGGTGCGCACTATGGTGAAGAGTATGAGCACTACCCAGAAAGAGCACACCATCCAGCCCTTCAGTCCGTCGGTGCGGCTCTCATTTCCAGCATTGCCAAATCTGTGGAAAAGTGCAGGGATTGCGAATACCGATGCCGGGGCGGCGCCCACAAGCAGAATGACGAAATGGTACAGCAGGAATCCTCCGTGCCCTGCGTCTTTGGTCTCGAAGAGACGAATCTGATAATCTATGAAATCCTTGATTACGTCCGCGTGTCCGCTGGCAGCAAGCGCCAGGAACCATGACCCTCCCACCAGGGCAAGCACGATGAAATAGACTCCGACATCCTTCCAGCGGAAGTCCAGCCTGAACCGGCGGAACGCCAGCCACACTGCGAAGGTCAGGCAGAAAATCAGGAAAGCCACCGGCCCCTTGGTCATGACCGCCAGTCCCATGGCCGCAGCGCTAAGCGCAGCGTGTCTGGTGCGGAGCGGCGCAGCCGATGGATCGGTATAGCGCGAAAAGAAGTAGAACGCCAGGAAAATGAACAGGTTGAACCACGGATCGATGATGCCCGACTTGAAATAGAAGAAGGGGAGGAAGGAGATTCCGTACATCAGTGTCCACAGGACTCCGAAACCGGTATTCCCGGTTTTGCGCCCTATGTTGAAAAGCAGCAGCAGGGTAAGGATGCCGGCAACGGCGTTTGGAAAGCGCGCGGCGAATTCGCCGACTCCGAATACCTTCATGCTCAGAGCCTGCATCCAGATGAACAGGGGCGGCTTTTCCCAGAACGACTCGAAGTTGATCTGCACGTTGAACCAGTCGCCGGTAAGGAGCATCTCCCGCGCGGATTCTGCGAAATTGATTTCATCCCAGTCGAAGAGCCTGTAGCTCCCGATTCCCGGAATGAGGAGCAATGCGCCGAGAGCCAGAATTATCAGGTTGATTATCAGGTCGCTGCGTTTCATCGTTCCCGGAAGAGTATCAGTTTCTTTGCGGCGAAATTCCATACGAAAACCAGAATGGTGGTTATCACTTTCGCAATCAGATAATGGATGCCGTTTTTGCCTGCAAGGAACCACATGAGCAGTTCGGTAAGCCAAAGCCCCGTAACGCCTATGAGGGCGAAAATCGTCATTTCAGCAGTTCGGCTGTTGAAGCGCCTGCTGTCGAAAACCCAATGGATGCTGAACAGGTATGTGACGCAGAGTCCTGCTATGAATGCTATGGCTGTCCATAGCAGCAGGAGATCCTCGCCGAAGCATTCCGTCAGAAGGGCCAGCAGTCCGGCATCGACCAGAAACGCTGTCATGCCAGCGACCATATATCGGAACAGCTGGATGCGGACATCTCCTGTGCGGCCTGTGATCAGCTTCATTTCTTGGGGAACAGTTTGGATTTGCAGAGATGCCACTTGCAGAGCCTGTAGACTATGGACACCCTGAGAACGCCGAGTCCGTATACCGTACTGCGGCGGAGGTTGATCGATGACGCGTCGTTGAAATACTTGGTTGGACACGTAACCTCGCCTATCTCGAATCCCTCCCAGAATATCTGGGCGGCCATTTCGTTGTCGAAGATGAAATCGTCGGAACAGACGGAGTAATCGACCTTGCGCAGCACGTCTGCGCTGAATGCCCTGTAGCCGGTGTGGTACTCGGAGAGTTTCTGGCCGATGAGAACGTTCTGAAAAAAGGTCAGGAAGCGGTTGGATACGTACTTGATGAGAGGCATCCCGCCCTTGCGCGCCCCTTTGCCCAGGATTCTGGATCCGAACACAACGGGATACACGCCGTTGGCGATGATGTACGACATCGCTTCGATGAGCTTCGGGGTGTATTGGTAATCGGGGTGCAGCATGATGACGATGTCGGCTCCGAGCTCCAGCGCGCGGTCGTAGCAGGTTTTCTGGTTGCCGCCGTAGCCCCTGTTCCTGGGGTGGATGAGCACCTCCCTGATACCCAGTTCGCGGGCCTTCTCAACGGTGCCGTCGCGGCTGCAGTCATCCGTCAGAATGACCTCGTCCACGATATCCCGGGGAATCTCCGAATATGTCTGTTCAAGCGTTTTCTCGGCATTGTATGCCGGCATCACTACGATGACTTTCTGTCCGTGTATCATTAGTAATTGTCCCAGTAACTGCTGCTCTTCTTCAACTGGAGAATATCCGCAAGCGCCGATGCATTGGCCGCTATGCGGAACTGGTAAGACGCCCAGGAGCCCGTGGGCACCCAGGATACCGATATGTTGAAGCAATGCAGGTCGTAAGTGAAGCTGAATTGCGTCGTGGTAATCTGCATGGCCTGCAGGTCGAAACCGGAACTGGCATTGATGCTCATTCGCGGTGTCAGCCGGATGTTTCCGCTTGCCTGTATGGTCTGGGTGATGTCGTTGTGCGGAGTGAGCACGTCGTCGATCATCTTGAACCGGTGGCTGAGCGAGAAGGAATAGCTCAGGCTGAGCGACCAGGGCACGTTGGGGTTGGTATAGTACAGCCATCCTCCGGGGATGAACTCACCCGTAACAGGATGGTAGAAATACCTTTGGTAGTAACTGGCGGCGCCGTTTATGGACGACCCGCCGTCGCCGCCCCTGTTGTTCGGGTCCTTGCGTCCGTCGTTGCCGTTGATTTCGCCCTTGCCGGAGATGGAGTAGGATGCGGACGCGGATACGTTGTTGAGCCTCAGGAGACCCTGTCCCTGAGTGAAGGCCAGCTTGTTTATGCGTCCGCTGCCGGTGGAGTTGGTGGCATAGGGGTCGAAGCTTGCGCTTCCGCTGATGGACACGGCGTTGAAGAGCGAAGTGGACATCGACAGGTTGAGGGTGCTCAGCTTGCAGGAGTCCGCAAGGAAATTGTAGCTGGTGCTCAGGTTGAGCTGGTCGATAAGCTTGACCTTCTTGTTGCCGATACCGGTGGTGTCGGCCATGTCCCTGACTTTAGCTTCGAAGTTGTTGCCGATGGAGAAATTGGCGGTGGCGGACTTTCCCTTGCCCGGAGGGCTGTAAAGGCCTCCCTGGTACATGTTGTATTCGTAGGTCTTCTCCACTCCGTGAATGTCGGTGTATCTCAGCACCTTGTATCCGTTCATTCCCTCGCGCCCGAGTTCCGGGCTGAACGACATCGAGACGGAAGGGGAGATGACGTGCCTGATGGCCTGTACCTTGTGATGCGTGCCGAAATTGAACAGACCGTAGATACGGGTGCTCATGGCAAGGGAGCCCGAGTAGTTCTGGGTTATGCCGAATGTGTTGAACTGGGTTCCCGGGATTTCCTCCACCTTGTCGGTGTCGGGGTTGTAGACGTATTCCTTTTTCCGGAACATCCAGTTCATGCCGTAGCTCACGGACGGGGTGAAGTTGAGGTATTTGAACAGTTGGAACGGAGGCAGGCCTATGTTGAAGCTGTGGGTCATTCCGTTCTGGAATTTGTCGAGGAACCCTTCCTTGCCGAACTCTGAGGCCTTGAAGTTTATCTTGTTCTGCAGGGTGGTGTTGTATCCGAAAGAGATCTTCTCGTAGAAGCGCTCTTTTCCGACACGGACCTTGCGCTTGAACGGGTAGAATGTGGATACGTTCAGCGAAATGTTAGGCAGGGTGAACGTGTACGACGAGTCCCTGGAACTCTGGGAGTGCAGGGCGTTGACGCTCATGTTCAGCTTTCCGTTCCAGTTCCTGGAGTAGGAAATGGAGGATGAAATCTGGTTCTGCAGCGCTTCGTTGACCGAACGGGAATTGAAGCGGCTGTTCGAAGGCGACGAGAAGTTGACCGACGCGCTGAAGGTGGATCCGGGGTGCGCCTTGGAATCCTGCTGGTGCGACCACCTGACGGCGAAGTTGCTGTACTCGTTGAAGTCCGGGGTGTCCGGTTCTCCAGTCTGGTCGTGGGAATAGGTGAATCCGAAGTTGCCGCTGAACTTGTACTTGACCATGTATCTGGAGTTCACGTTCACGGCCCAGGAGCCCAGGGTGAAGTAGTCTCCGGTGACGCTCAGGTCGAGATAATCGCCGAATACGAAATACATTCCGGCGTCCTTCATGTAGAAGCCTCGGGCATTCTCCTCGCCGAAGTTCGGCATCAGGAGGCCGGTGGCCCTTTCCGGGCGTTTGGGTATGAAGCCGAAGGGGAGTCCCACGAACGGCATCTTGACGTCTTCCACCACCAGGTACGCGGGGCCGAAAACCGTCTTCTGGGTGGGCTCCGTCATGACTTTGGCAGATGTAAGGGCCACGTAATAGTGGGGATGGTCGAGTTCGCACACGGTGTATTTGCCGTTGGTCATGTTGATGCTCTTGTCGGGCATCATCTTGACCTTGCCTCCGTGCATGATGGCGTTGTCTTCGGTGGTGAGGATGTTCTTGATGGAGGCCTTCTTGGTGCTGAAGTTGTATTTGACTTCATCCATGTTGTAGGTCTTGCCTCCCTGGGTCATCACGGGGCGGCCGACCCATTCTCCCGTAAGGGTGTCATAGACGCCCTTGGCGTACACGGTACCGGTTTTCATGTTGTACTGCATGTACGCTGCGGTGAGCTTGAGGTCCTGGTACTCAACGCTCACGTCGCCGTAATAGTAGATCATTCTCTGGCCGTCGGTGAAGACTTCCACGATGGAGTCCTTGGCTTCGGAAAAGGCGGGGACTTCCAGGGAACTCTTCTCGCGCATGGCGGCGGAGTCGATGCGGTGGAGGGAATCGGCGATGTGTATGGAGTCGCGGCGTGCGATCTCTGCGGAATCGAGAACTACGGGGCGCACGGTTTTGGGCACTGCGCTGTTGAATACCCGTCGCGGCCCCCTTCGCCCTACGGTCTGGGCGTCAAGGGCTTGGCAGGCCATGGCCAGCAGCATTACCACACATACAATTCGCTCCGCTATTCTCAAATTACAATTATTTTATTAAATTTGCCAATCCACAAAAGTAGCATTTATTTTTGAAACGCACAATTTACTTACTCCTCATCGCCACTCTGGCGCAGTTCTCTGCCGCCGGACAGAACCTCAGTCTGTCCACCGTGGTGATCGATCCGGGTCATGGCGGTACCGACCCCGGAGCCGTAAGCAAAGACGGTAAAACATACGAAAAGACCTTTACCCTCGATATCGCCAAGAGGCTGGAGAACAAAATCAAGGCGGAGTGCCCCGATGTCAACGTGGTCCTGACGCGCCGGACCGACAAGAACGTCGATCTGGGCGACCGGGCCGCCATCGCCAACAAGGAGAACGCCGACCTGTTCATTTCCATACATATCAATTCGACTGCAAAGAGCGGTCCAAACGGATATTCCGTCCATGTTCTCGGGCAGTCCAGCAAAAAAAACCGCGACTTGTTTGCCTATAACATGGATGTGTGCAAGCGGGAGAACTCGGTGATCCTGCTCGAAGACGACTATACCACCACCTATCAGGGCTTCGATCCGTCCGATCCCGAATCGTTCATCTTCATGCAGCTGATGCAGAACTCGCATCTGGAGCAGAGTCTGGAGTTCGCACAGGACATATCTTCCAAGCTCAAGGGCGGTCCCATTTCCGCAGACCGTGGAATCTGGCAGGATCCGTTCCTGGTGCTCTGGAAGACCGCCATGCCTTCTGTACTCGTGGAACTCGGGTTCATTTCCAACGCCACCGACCTGGCAGCCCTCAAGAGCGAGAGCAACCGCGACAAGCTGGCAGGCCGTCTATGCGAGGCTTTCAAATTATATAAGGAAAAGTACGATTTGAGCATGACGCTGGACGACAAGCCTGTCACGGACGAGAAGAAGGCGACCGAAGAGAAGAAAACGGCCGAAGAGAAGAAGGGCGGGGAAGAAAAGCAGCCGGCGTCACCTGCCGTGCGTTACGGAATCCAGATATTTGCAGGGTCGGCCAAACTGTCGGCGAAGGACAAGGCGTTCATGGGATATGAGCCCCTTGTCGTCAGCAGCGGCAAAATTAACAAGTATGTCATAGCAGTCGAGGATTCGGTGTCCAAGACCAGGGAGCATCTGGCCAAAGTGAGGAAAAAATATCCCGATGCATTTATTGTTAAAATCGAGGGAAACAAGCTGAGTCTTTACAAGTAGCGGCAGAGCGAATCCCGTTTTTTATGCGACCGGTGTAGCTTGAAAAGGATTTTTCCCTAAACGTGCTAATTTGAAATTATTTAAAATTAGGAATATAGTGTTTTCTATATATTTAGCAGCGCGTCCATGTTGTAACGTGTTAAAATACAGCTAATTGTAAATGCGGTGAAAACCGGCGTCCGCTATAATATTTAACGCTAAAAAATTTAAAAAACAATATCAAATAAATTTTTTTTTAACTTTTTTTTCCACCATTTTTGCAATCGCGATTCTCCTTTTCTGGAGGTCGCGATTTCTGATGAACGAGAACGAAAGACACATAAGCATCTGGAGTCACTTCCTCAAAATAGTGGAACAGATCGTCGAACCCCAAAAGTTCGCGACCTGGTTCCTTCCCGTGCGCCCTGTGTCCATAGTCGATTCCACCTTGACGGTCGAAGTCCCTTCGGACTTTTTCCGCGAGTATCTGGAGGCAACGTATCTCGATGTCATCAAAAAAACTTTGAAGAGGGTTATAGGTTCCGACGCCAAGCTGGTTTATCTGGTCCGTACGGTCCGCACCCAGCCTGCTATCGCCGTTCCCGCGGCGGCGGGCCTGGCTCCCGTCAACCGGGAGGTGAGCATCAACGTGCAGCCGTCTCCGAACCCCAGCCCGTTCGTTTATCCGGGTCTGCGCAAGATCCAGATCAATCCCAAACTGAATCCCGTTTACTGTTTCTCCAATTTCATCGTGGGAGAGTGCAACAAGATGGGCTATACGGCGGGCACGGCGATTTCTGCGGCTCCTGGCAGGACTTCCTTTAACCCTCTTTTCATTTTCGGCGGCCCCGGTCTTGGAAAGACCCACCTCGCCCAGGCCATTGGCATCGACATCCACGAGAAGTTCCCTGAACTGATAGTGCTCTATGTCAACGGCAACGAATTCAAGACCCAGTACATGGATGCGGTTAACGTCCGCAACAAGCTCACCGATTTTCTCGGCTTCTACAAGAAGATAGACGTGCTTATCGTGGACGACATCCAGGACCTTCAGGGCCCCGGTACCCAGACGGCGTTCTTCAACATCTTCAACCATCTCCACCAGACCGGCAAGCAGTTGATATTCACCTCCGACAGGGCTCCCGTGGAGCTCCAGAACTTCGAGGACCGCCTGCTGTCCCGCTTCAAGTGGGGTCTGTCCGTGGAGTTGCTTCATCCCGATTACGCAACCCGCCTGCAGATGCTCAAGGCGCTTTGCCGCCGCGAGGGCGTAACTATCGGGCAGGATGTGCTGGAGTACCTGGCTAGCAATATAAAGACCAACTTCCGCGAACTCGAGGGCGCATTCCTGTCGGTAATGGCATACGCCACTGCCATGCACGCCGAGAATTCCGTCGAACTGGCCGCCAGGGTTACCGAAAAGATTATCAGCGCTCCCGTCAAGGAGCTCACCATATCCGCAGTACAGGCTGCAGTGTGCGATTATTTCAACATCTCTTCCGACGAACTGGTGTCGAAGTCCCGCAAGCGCCAAATAGTGCAGGCGCGTCAGATTGCCATGTACCTCTGCCGCAACCTCATAAGCAACTGCTCCCTTTCGACCATCGGCGCCGAAACCGGAGGCAAGGACCATGCAACCGTGCTGCATTCCTGCAATATGGTCAGCGACCTGATGGCTACCGACAGGGTGTTCAAGAAGTACGTCTCCGACCTCGAGTCGAGGCTGGTTCCCGCCGAAGCATAGAATCAAACGATATACTGCAATGGATGCAAAACGAGTTCTTGATATCTTCAAGGAGATAACCGCCATACCCCGCGAATCAGGGCACGAAGGGCCGTTCACCGACTGGCTGTGCCACTGGGCCGAAGCGCATTTATTCGCGTACAAGCGCGATGCCACCGGCAACGTGCTTATCGTACGTGATGCCGCTCCCGGCAAGGAAAACGTGCCTGCGATTGTGCTTCAGTCACATCAGGACATGGTCTGCGAGAAGAACGCCGGCGTGAAGCATGACTTCCGCAAGGACCCCATCCGCTACGTCATCGAGGACGGGTGGATGATTTCCAAGGACACTACCCTTGGCGCCGACGACGGCATTGGCGTGGCCGCCAGCCTCGCCCTGCTGGAAGACGACGCTCCCACCGGCCGAATCGAGTGTCTGTTCACCATCTCCGAGGAGACCGGAATGGACGGCGCCGAAGCCATGGAGAAAGGCTTCTTCGACGCCAAAACCCTCATTAATCTGGATTCCGAGGACGAGGGGCAGTTGTTCATAGGCTGCGCCGGCGGACTCAATACAAACATCCGTTTCAGGCTTGCCAGAACCGACGCCAGGCCCGGCGAGCGCTTCGTGCGTTGCACCCTCTCCGGCGGTATCGGCGGCCACAGCGGCGACGATATCAACAAGGACAGGGCCAATGCCGTCCAGCTGATGTCGCGCTTCCTCTGCAGCAGGCTGGAGGATGGCCTTCGTGTGGTATCCATGAACGGAGGCGGCAAGCCCAACGCCATAGCGCGCGAGTGCGAGGCGGTGGTGGCGGTCAATGACCCTGCGGCGCTTTCCAAGGCATTCAAGGCCTTTGGCGCCGACCTGAAGGAGGAGTTCCACAACACCGATCCCGACCTCAAGTGCAAGGCTGAAGAGCTTAAGCCGTCCAAACCTTTCCGCCCTCTTTCGGAGGCCTCCGGAAAGCGTCTGGTCCGGGCTCTTTTTGCCTGTCCCCACGGGGTCCAGGCCATGAGCCAGGACATTCCGGGCCTGGTGCAGACTTCCACCAACCTCGCCAGCATCCGTCTTTCCGAGACCGCGGGCGTCGCGGTGATCGTCACCAGCCAGCGCAGTTCCGCTACCAGCGAGAGGCGCGCTATGGCAGCGCGTGTACGTGCCAATTTCGAGGCTGCGGGCGCAAAGGTGCGCCATATGTACGAATATCCGGGATGGAATCCCGACATGAATTCGCATGTCCTGGCGCGTACCGTGGAGGCATACCGCAAGCTTTTCTCCACCGAACCCGAAGTCAAGGCCATACATGCCGGACTCGAGTGCGGTCTCTTCCTGCAGAAGTTCCCGGGACTCGACATGATATCATTCGGTCCCACCCTGCGCGGAGTTCACGCTCCTGGAGAGAAGATGGAGCTTGCGTCGCTTGACAAATTCGTTGCACTACTGGACGAAGTCGTCCGCAATTACGAATAGTACCATGCTTGTATCACCGTCACTTCTTGCGGCAGATTTTCTGGATCTCGGCAAAGAAATCGAGATGCTGAACGCCGGCGCCGACTGGATCCATCTGGACGTGATGGACGGCACTTTCGTGCCAAATATCTCGTTCGGATTCAGCGTGTTGGATGCCGTTGCAAAAGTGGCGCGCAAGCCGATGGACGTGCATCTCATGGTTGTCCGTCCGGAGCGCTGGTTCGAAAGGCTAGCCGCACTGGGCGTGTCGTGCGTCAGCTTCCATCTGGAGGCTGCCGGACGCCGCACGTCGGCGAACATCGCGCAGATCCAGTCGCTTGGCATGAAAGCAGGCGTGGTTATCAACCCCGACGTGCCGGTGAATCGCTTGTTCCCTTATATCGGGAAGGCTGATTTCTTCCTGATCATGAGCGTATTCGCCGGTTTCGGAGGGCAAAAGTTCATCCCGGAGAGTTTGGAGCGTGTGTCAGCGCTCCGCTCCGAGATTGAGCGCAGGGGCGGGAACGCCCTTATTGAAATAGACGGGGGAGTGTATGCAGACAATGCAGGCGCACTTCATAAGGCCGGGGCCGATATCCTGGTGGCTGGCAGCTCGGTCTTTAAGAGTCAGGATCCGATAGCGGCTATTTCCGCTCTTCGGGAAGCCTGAACACATTCTTTCCAAATTCTTCTTGCAATTTTGACCTGCCGGCGTCGGAACCCATCTGGGAGAAGCGCCGGCAGACTTTATCAGTAAGGCTCGCCAGCTCTTCTTTCAAATCGTATTTTTTGCCCGTCAACTGCTTAAGGCTCACAGGGTTTGGCAGATCCGCCGGCCAGCGGCACTGGTTCAGGTTGAATCCTATTCCTATGATGCTGGCACTTACGGAGTTGCCGTCCAGGATGTTCTCGATGAGGATTCCGCAAATCTTGCGTTTGCCCACCCAAATGTCGTTGGGCCATTTGATTCCGGCCTCGACACCCTTGTCTGCCAGGTAGTCCCGTATTCCGAGGGTGGTGGCGCAGGTGAGCAGAAGAATATCGGAAACGTTCAGTTTCTCCGGTCTGAAAAGTATGCTGAAAGTCAGGTTGCAGCCTTTCCTGGAGTGCCAGGTGTGAGTGCCCTGACCACGCCCGGCAGTCTGCTCCAAAGTGGCCACTACTGACAAATTGTCCATGTCCGTAAGTGCCTCTCTGATGCATTTATTCGTGGATTCAGCAGAATCCAGCCATATAATAATGGCAGAGGGTTGGCTTGGTGCCATTTTTGTTGTATATTTGCCTGCAAAATTATTATTAAGATGGCTCAAAAGCAAGACAACAATAATAAATCCCCTAAAATTCGTATTGTTCGCATTAATCTGAGCTGGTTCTTTTATGCCCTTTTGATAGTGGGCATAGGCTGGATGCTTTTCAGCAACCGTTCCCTTCCCGAGAAGGTCGAATGGGCCCAGGTCGAGCAGATGATCAAGGACGGCGACGTCAAGGAAGTGAAATTCGTGCGCAACGATTTCCGCGGCACGGTTTCGCTCCGTCCGGAGGCGGTCCAGAAATACGTCTCTTTGTATCCCGGCGGTGTCCCGCCCAAGAGTTCGCCGCAATTCTTCTTCCTCACCTCCACCAGGTTCGACCCTGAGGAGACATTTGGAGAGCTCAATTCTGCACTTGCCGAAGGCAGCAAGACAAAACTGATAATCGAGAACGACGAGAAGCTGTGGCAGGGTATCCTTGAATGGCTCCCCATGGTGCTTCTCATCGTTTTCTGGTTCCTGATGATGCGCGGCATGACCCGCAACATGGGCGGTGGCCCGGGCGGAGCAGGCGGCGGCATGAACCCTTTCAACGTCGGCAAGGCCAGCGGCAAGCTCGCTGACAAGACCAAGGTAAACGTTACCTTCAAGGACGTGGCCGGACTCTACGGCGCAAAGGAGGAAGTCATGGAAATCGTGGATTTCCTCAAACAGCCCCAGAAATACACCTCCCTCGGCGGCAAGATTCCCAAGGGCGCCCTTCTGGTGGGCCCTCCCGGCACCGGCAAGACTTTGTTGGCCAAGGCCGTCGCAGGCGAGGCCAACGTGCCGTTCTTCAGCATCAGCGGTTCCGACTTCGTGGAGATGTTCGTCGGCGTGGGAGCTTCCCGCGTACGCGACCTCTTCGCCCAGGCAAAGGAAAAGGCTCCCTGCATCGTCTTCATCGACGAAATCGATGCAGTCGGCCGTGCCAGGGGCAAGAACGCCGGATTCTCCGGCAACGACGAGCGGGAGAACACCCTCAACCAGTTGCTTACCGAGATGGATGGCTTCGGCACCAACAGCGGAGTCATCGTGCTCGCTGCGACCAACCGTGCCGACATCCTCGACAAGGCGCTTATGCGTGCAGGCCGTTTTGACCGCCAGATCCAGGTCACGCTCCCGGACCTGAACGAGCGCAAGGAAATATTCCAGGTTCATCTCAAGCCTCTCAAGCTGGCGGCGGATTTCGACCTGGACCTTATCGCCAAGAACACCCCCGGCTTCTCCGGAGCTGATATCGCCAATGTCTGTAACGAAGCCGCCCTGACCGCCGCCCGTCGCGGCAAGTCCGATATCAACAACCAGGACTTCTCCGATGCGGTGGACCGCGTGGTCGGCGGCATCGAGCGCAAGAAGACCATCATGTCCCCGGACGAGAAGCGCATCACGGCCTTCCATGAGGCCGGACATGCTGTCGCCGGCTGGCTGCTGCCGGGTTGCGATCCCGTGCTGAAGGTCTCCATCATTCCGCGCGGACAGGCCCTAGGCATCACCTGGATGCTCCCGGACGAGAAGGTGACCCTTTCCAAGTCGGATATGATGGACAACATGTGCAGCCTGGTTGCCGGGCGCGTGGCCGAAGAAATGGTCAACGACGGCGTGCCGTGCACCGGCGCACTGAGCGACTTCGAACGCATGACCAAGATCGCCTACGCGATGGTGACCTATTACGGCATGAGCAAGAAGGTTGGCAATATTTCCTTCTATGACCCTCAGGGAGGCTACGAGTTAACCAAACCCTATAGCGAAAAGACCGCCGAGCTGATCGACGCCGAGGTCAAGGCCATCGTCGACGAGGTCACGGCCAAGACCCGCAAGATCCTCACGGACAACTGGGACGGCCTGACCAAACTGGCCGGGCAGTTGATTGAAAAAGAGGTCATCATGGCCGACGACATCGAGGCCATCTTCGGACCCAAGGCAGGAAAGCACGGGGAAGCCCGTTTAAAGACAAATGAGTGATTTTCTAAAAAGAACGTTGAGCGGGATTGTATTCCTGGCTGTGATGGTCTTCGGTCTTATCTGGGACCGGGGCATATTCGCATGCCTGTTCGTTACAATCCTGGTAATTGCACTGCACGAGTTCTATTACATGGCGTTGAAGAGACGCTTCAGGCTGCAGCAGTTGTTGGGCATGATAGCCGGAGGCGGCGCCTTCCTTCTGGTCGCATGGCATTGCTTCTACGGATGGGATATCCGCTGGCTTGCCCTGGTCATGATTCCTCTGCTGCTTATTCCTGTAAGTTGCCTGCTTCTGCCGTCACGCGAAGGGTTCGGAGACCTCGCATATATTTATGCAGGTCTGGTGTATATCGCCCTTCCGATCAGCCTTTCCCCGCTCGTCATGATGGATGGGGAAGTGTTCGACGGCTGGTTCATGCTTTCCCTGTTCATCCTGATCTGGTGCTCCGACGTGGGCGCATATTCGGTTGGAACCCTGTTTGGCCAGAAGCCCACTTCACGGAAACTGGCTCCCTCCATCTCTCCCAAGAAATCATGGTGGGGGCTCTGTGGCGGTATTCTTTTCTGCGTCGCAGCAGCCATTGGGCTGCATTTCCTGACCTGGCTGCCTTTCCCGCTGGTCCACTGCATAGCGCTTGGCGTGAATGTGGGCGTATGCGGCGTATGCGGCGACCTCTTCGAGTCCATGTGGAAGCGTCATTTTGGGTATAAGGATTCCGGCAAATGCATTCCCGGGCATGGAGGAATGCTGGACCGCTTCGACAGCTCTCTCGTCGCCATTCCTGCCGCTTGTGTATACTTACTGATATTCGGACTGTTATGAGACTCGACAAGAATACATACGGAACCGTCCTCCTGGTCTATGCGATTTGCGCGGTCTTGATTTTCGTGCTTTTCCGCTTCGTGCACACCTGGTGGATAGTCTGGCCGCTCACCCTCGGCCTGCTATGGGTGTGCGCATGGCAGACGGCATTCCATATGGTTCCCCGCCGCAACAAGGCAGGCTCATCGACGCTTGTGAGCGCGGTGGCAGACGGCAAGATAGTCCATGTTGAGACCGCTTACGAGAAGGATTTCCTGAATCGCGACTGCACGATGGTATCCATCTATATGGACTTCTGGGACGTTCATGCCAACTTCTGGCCCGTTACCGGCATCGTGGAGTATTCGGAGTATCATCCAGGCGAGCATTTCCTCGCATTCAAGCCCAAGGCTTCCGAGGAGAACGAGCACACCTGCACTTGCATACGCACACCTGAAGGCAAGGAAGTCTTCTTCAAGCAGCTTGCCGGCGGCTTTGCCAGGCGCATAGTCTGCTATGCCAAACCCGGCATGGAAGTGGTGGCCGGCGAGCAGTGCGGAATCATCAAGTTCGGCTCCCGCATCGACATCTTCCTTCCGCCGGACGCCGAAATCCTTGTGAAGATAGGCGACATCGTCCGCGCCTGTGAAACGATAATCGCGAAGCTCTAGGGCCTCGCGATTGTCGTTTTAAATCTTACTGGTGCGCTGGTCTAAGCAGATCTAATACTGTTTTTACCGGGTTGAAGGTCTCTATGGGGACTTCTACGAAGAGGGTGTTCCAGTCGGACATGGCGCCGTTCCAGAGGCCGGGGAGTTCCAGGGCCTTGAGCGGGCGGCCTTCGTAGCTCTTGCTGCTGATGAAGCCGGTTTCCTCGTCAACGAATTTGAGGAGGTCGAACTTTTCGCCCTTGTAGTCCCTCAGGCAGCAGACCAGGTCAACGGGGTTGAAGTGGGTTGCTCCCTTGAGTGCGGCCGTGGCCTTGGGATCGTCGGGATTGATCTGCACGCTTTCCAGGATCTGGAGCGAGGTGCTGCCGTCGGCGGCGCGGATGATGAAGGGGCCTCCGCCGGGCTCACCTTCGTTCTTTACCATGCCGCAGACGCGGATGGGGCGGTTCAGCTTGGCTATCAGGGCTTCGGCACGGTCGCGGCAGTCCTTTGCCGGAGGCATTTCGACGCATAGCTCTTTACGCAAGAAATCCTCTACCTCGTTGCACAGCTCCTGGCATTCGGGCGTGGCGAACGGATCGTCCTGATTCATGTTGTACACGGGAACGTAGGCGAAATCGGCCTGGTGGGCACGCAGTTCGGTCAGTTGGTCGAAGGTGTACAGGTAGTCGAAGATCTTGTCGCGGAGTTCCAGGGCGCGTCCCATGAGAACCTTCTTCCATTTGTATGTGGCAGGCTGCATGCGCTCGGTGCAAACGTTGTCGATGTTCTTTATGGAAACCAGTTCCTCGTCAACCTTGCCGAGGTTGTAGATCAGGGCGCCGTGGCCGGCGGGACGGAACAGGGGAGTGCCGTCGTCCTTGAGGAAGACCTTGCCGTCGGGGGTTGCCGCAACGGTATCGGTGGCCTTGTCCTGATACGTGAATTCAACGTTGTACCTGACTCCGTAGCGGGCTTCGTAGGCATCCTTGATTTCGGCCACGGCCTTCTCGAAGAGCTCGCGGTGTTCGGGGGAGATGGTTACCACCAGCTTTACGCCTCCGTCGGCGTTGCGCATGTAGGCCTGTCCCTCCACGAAATGCTCGGCGATTGCGGTGCGCACCTCTTTGGGATAGCGGTGGAATTTCAGCACGCCCTTGGGCATCTTGCCGTAGCCAAGTCCCTCGTCGCCAAGGAGCTTGCGCGCGGTGGCCTGGGGGTCATAGGGTGCGGTTCCGAATACCGCAGGGTCATAGAATGCGAATTTTTCGAGTTCGGCTGCGAGCTTGCGTACCGCGTCGTTCTCGTTTTCGGCTCCTGCGAAGATGTCTTTGAACATGCGGGAAGCGGCGCCTGACGCCGGAACGAATTTGCAGCGTCCGGCCACGTCGGCACTGTCGGCATACGCCTCGGCGCGTGCGGTCTCTTCGGGAGAAAGAACTTCGATTCCGCGCTCCGGAGTCGCCGGGGCTACGATGTCGAGCCAGGGAAAGCCCTTGTTGATGCGCTCGAGTTCGGCATTGATCTTAGTGTTGTCCATATGTGTCAGTAGATGAAAAATTCTCGTCTGTACCTGTAGTGTTCGCGCAACGACTCGAATTCGTCGGGGTTGGTGCGGAACATGAAGTCGTCGGTGAAAATGGGGTAGTTGTACTGGATCATGGAGGCTATCTGTCCTTCGCTCTTACCTCGGGGATCGAGTTTCACGGCGTCGCGCAACTCGCCTTCCGGGGTGGGGAAGAAATCGTAAAGCTGCTTGATTCCGAAATAGCGGGCAAGGGATCTGACAGTCATCGACGTGCCCAGCAGTTTGCCCTGATATGAATATCCGGCGATGTGCGGCGTGGCTATGTCTGCTTTTTTTACCAGCTCCAGATTGACCCTGGGCTCGTTGCGCCAGGTGTCGAGGATGATGGCTCCGAGTTTGTCGCCTGTGTTCAGCAGGTCGCGCTCGTTCACCACTTCTCCGCGTGCAGCGTTGATGAAGAACGCACCAAGTTTCATTTTGGAGAAGAAACGCGCGTCCGCCATATTCTTGGTGGTGCTGTTAAGGGGGACGTGCATGGTAACGATGTCGGAATTCCGGAGCAGGGTGTCGAGTTCACAGAACTGTGACGGCCCTTCGGCAGCGGCCCTGGGCGGGTCGCAGAGAAGCACCTTGAATCCCAGCACTTGCAGCGCCCTTGCGACTCTGGATCCTACGTTGCCGACGCCGATAATGCCTACCGTCGTGCCGGCCAGACGCACTCTCTTGCGGGACGCGACCCCGTAGATTGCGGAAAGCACGTAATTCATCACGCCTCCTGCGTTGCATCCCGCTGCATTCTGCACGAAAATGCCTTTTCGGGTGCAGTAGTCGAGGTCGATGTGGTCGGTGCCGATGGTGGCCGTGGCTATTATCTTGACGGAACTGCCTTCCAGAAGGGCGGCGTCGCACCGTGTTCGCGTGCGTATAGCGAGAGCGTCGGCATCTTTGACGGTGGCGTCGTTGATGGCGGCGGAGTCCGCATATTCCACGTCCAGGTAAGGTTCGAACACGCCTTCGATGAATGGTATCGCCTTGTCGACTATCAGTTTCATTTCAGTATAATATCTTCCACCCAGGAGACGTTGCAGTCTTCCTGCGTGAAAAACTCGTCCCTTGCGAGTCTGTCGTTCAGTCTGTCCAGCAGCAGGTCCTTCTGGCGGAGCAGCTGGCTGCGGGCGACCGATGAGTTCAGGGTTATGTACAGTTTGCCTTTGCGGAAATAGCGTTTTAGGGTGAAGCAGCCGGCTCCGGAGACGTCGTCCCAGGCCTTGAAGACCAGGCGGGTGTTGAGCCCCGTGGTCAGATGCGCGTCCCTGAGGTACTCCCGAATGGCGGAAGCCAGTGGAATCGCGTTCTTACGTTTAATCCTGTACGTCGCCATCGGTTCTGGTAAAAGTGCCTCCGGAGGCCCTGAAAGAGGCCCGGTCGGCGGTTATCCTGTCTACGAGCGTCTCGGTGCGGACGCGGTCGGTGTCGGAGATGAATATCTGGCCGAAGTCGCTTCCTGCAACCATCTGGAGAAGGTTGCCCGCGCGCTCCATGTCCAGCTTGTCGAACAGGTCGTCGAGCAGCAGGATGGGAGGAAAGCCGCGGTCTTTCTTCATTATTTCGTATTGCGCGAATTTCAGTGCCACCAGGAAGGATTTCTGCTGACCCTGCGAGCCGCAGCGGCGGATAGGGAACCCGTCCATGGTGAAGATGAAATCGTCTCTCTGGATGCCGGCGGTGGTGTATCCGCAAGCGAGGTCGCGTTCGCGGTGCGAGGCCATGATTGCATCGAGGCTGCCGCGGGAGAGGTCGGTCCGGTACTCGATCGCCACCTCTTCGCGCCCGCCGGAGATGGCCTTGTAGTAGTTGGAGGCGATGGGCAGCATCACTGCTGCGAAGCGGGCCCTGGCCTCGGAAACGGACTGCGCGAGGGGAGCCATGCTGAGGTCGAATGTCTCCAGCAGGCCGATGTCCGGCGCGCTGTCTTTCAGCAGCTTGTTCCTCTGCGCCAGCAGGCGGTTGTACTGCTGCAGATCGGCAAGGTACTGCCTGTCTGTCTGTGACAGGAAGGCGTTGACGAAACGGCGCCGCTCCTCACCGGACTCGCTGATCAGCTCGGTGTCGGCGGGCGACACCATCACGATGGGAAGCACGCCTATGTGGTCGGAGACCCGGGAGTAGTTCTTGTCGCCGCGCCGCAGCTTTTTCTCGCCCCCGTCGCTTACCTGGACGGAGAAGCGGACGTCATTCTCGCCCGGAAGGTCGTAGATGCCGCTGATGGCGAAACTGGAGCAGCCGTGGCGGAAGTTGAACCGCTCCGCGGCCTGAATGCCGCTCTTGGTCATGGAAAGATAGTGTACAGCGTCCAGAAGGTTGGTTTTGCCTTCTCCGTTGCCGCCCCAGATGCAGTTTACGTTGGGCGAAAAAGCCAGCTCCTGCAATTCGATGTTGCGGAAATCCTGAATCACTATTTTCTTCAATACAGGCATAATGCAAAATTAGGATAATTTAATTGAAATTACTACCTTTGTCAGCTAATTTATCAGGAAAAACAAAATTTAAGCAATATGGCAAAGGAAAATGTAAACGACAAGGAAGCCCTGCGCAAGGAGAACCTTGAGGAGACCGTCTCCAAGACCGACCAGTTTTATAACGAGCACAAGAAGACCATCTGGACCGTTGTCTGCGTCCTTTTGGTCATCGCTCTCGCCGTGTTCGCATACGTGAAGCTGATTTATCAGCCCAAGTGTGCAGAGGCCGCCCAGCAGGCATTCCCTGCAGAGCAGAGCTTCGCCAACGGTGAATTCGAGCTGGCACTGAACGGTGACGGCAACGTCCTCGGACTTGCCGACGTCATCAAGGAGTACGGCTCCAAGGCAGGTGCTGCAGTGTATATGGAGGCAGGTGAATGCGCCCTCCAGCTCGGTGAATTCGAAGAGGCCCTGAACTACCTCAAAAAGTACAGTGGCAAGGAGCCCATTCTCGCCGCCCGTGCCATCGCAGGCCAGGGTGACGCCTATGCCGGACTCGAGAAGTATGAGGAGGCTGTGGCAGCATACACCAAGGCTGCAGGCAAGGCCGACAACGTGTTCGCCGCAGGTTATCTGCTCAAGGCCGGTATCCTCTATGAGGAACTCGGCAACAAGGCCAAGGCCCTCGAGTGCTACAAGGTCATCAAGGACAAGTATCCCCAGTCCGTCGAGGGTTACGACATCGACAAGTACATCACCCGCGCAGAAGCCGAATAATTATGGGAAGAGCATTTGAATTCCGCAAGGAAAGGAAACTGAAGCGCTGGGGCCACATGGCCCGCACCTTCACCAAGCTTGGCAAGGAAATCACCATCGCCGTCAAGCAGGGCGGTCCCGACGTCACCGGCAATCCCCGTCTCCGTGCCCTCATGGCTGAGGCCCGTGCAGAGCAGATGCCCAAGGAGAATATCGAGCGCGCCATCAAGAAGGCCACCGAGAGCAAGCAGGGTGACTTCAAGGAGATTATCTATGAGGGCTTCGGTCCTTTCGGCATCGC
>JAEEGL011080544.1_pt1 | contig 20264 bp, 23 predicted proteins | sample 9134231 | NCBI WGS metagenome assembly JAEEGL01 (sample SAMN16246548, study PRJNA631951) | gut metagenome | biome: gut microbiome; feature: rumen; material: fiber-attached | host: Bos | place: Iran: Karaj | collected 2018-10 | reverse complement strand
GTTGATATAAGTGATACACTTGAAGAATTAAATTTAAATTTACTTTTAAATGGACCATATGACTCTCTAGGAGCCATTATGGAAATTCATGCAGGAGCAGGTGGCACAGAAGCTTGTGATTGGGCAGATATGCTACTTCGTATGTATACACGCTTTTGTGAAAAATCAGGTTTCAAATACGAAATAGTTGATAAGCAAATATTAGATGAAGCTGGATTTAAAAGTGCAACAATCTTAATAAAAGGTGAATATGCCTATGGAAAACTAAAAAGTGAAAAAGGTGTTCATCGTTTAATAAGAATTTCACCATTTGACTCTAATGCTAGACGTCATACATCATTTGCTTCAGTTGATATTGAACCAATATTTGATAATAGTGATATTGATATTCAAATCAAAGATTCTGATATTCGCGTTGATATTTATCGCAGTAGTGGTAATGGTGGACAAGGAGTTAATACTACTGACTCAGCTGTTAGAATAACTCATTTAGCAACAGGAATAGTTGTTACTTGCCAAAATGAAAGAAGTCAGATTCAAAATCGTGAGACAGCAATGAGTGTCTTAAAAAGTAAACTATACAAATTAGAATTAGAAAAAAGAGAACAAGAATTAAAAGGAATTCAAGGTGAATTATCCGATATTAATTTTGGTTCTCAGATCAGAACATATACAATGCATCCATATTCATTAGTTAAGGATCATCGTACTAATGTTGAAACATCAAATGTTTCTAAAGTGTTAGATGGTGATTTAAATGAATTCATTGATGCATACCTAAAACAAAAGGCAGGGTGATTTTATTGGAATTAATCGAATTAAATAATGTTACGAAGCGTTTTAAAAATGGTACTGAAGCCTTGAATGATGTTTCACTAAAGATAAGTAAAGGGGAATTTGTATTTATAATTGGACACACTGGATGTGGAAAATCAACCCTTGTAAAACTTATTTATCGTGAAGAAAAACCAACAAGTGGAGAAATATTTGTTGGAGGGGTTAATGTAGCTAAAGTAAGAAATCGTAAAGTATACAAAATAAGAAGAAAAATGGGAGTTGTTTTTCAGGACTTTAAATTACTTGAAAAATTAACTGTTTATGAAAATGTAGCTTTTGCTTTAGAAATATTTGGACTTAAATCAAGTGAAATACATACTAAAGTATTAAAAGCTTTAGAATTAGTAGATTTAAAAGGTAAAGCTAAAAGTTATCCTGATCAATTATCAGGTGGAGAAAAACAAAGAGTTGCAATCGCGAGAGCAATTGTCAATGGACCAAAATTATTAATATGTGATGAACCAACAGGTAATTTAGATGAAGAAACAAGTATGGGAATAATGGATGTACTCAAGAACGTCAATGCAATAGGTACAACTATTATCATGGTATCTCATGATACTCATATAGTAGAAAAGATGAAGAAGAGAGTAATTGAACTAGAAGAAGGAAGAATAAAAAAAGACTACGCGAAAGGAAAATATAAACGTGCGCGTGTTTAGAATGCTTGGTCGCGATATTCGCGACGCCTTCCATAGTGTAATTCGTAACTTTTCTTTATCACTAGCATCAATTACTTGTATAATAATCACATTACTAATCGTTTCAATCTCAATTATGTTATCAGCAGTTGTTAATAATTTTGCAAATAATGTAAAAAAAGATATGACCATTATTGCATTTCTAGATGTTGACATTACAGAAGATAGAATTGCTGAAATGAAAACAGAACTAGAAAAACTTGATAATATTGAATCAATTACATTTGATAGTAAAGCTAAAATAGCAAAACAAATGATGGAAGATTCTCCTGTTTTTGAAAGTATTCTTGGAGACTATACTGGTGAAAATAATCCACTTCAAGATACATACTTAATAAAAGTAAAAGAAGTTGAAAAAATAGGTAAAACAGCTAAGAAAATAGAATCAATTGTAAACGTTGAATCAGTTCAATATGGAGCTGGTATGGTTGAACAATTAATCGATGTTTTTAGCACTATTAGAACAATTAGCTTAGGTATAGTTGTTGCTTTAATTGTTGTAACAATATTCTTGATTTCAAACACTATTAAAATCACTATTTTCTCAAGAAGAAAAGAAATTGAAATTATGAGACTTGTTGGAGCATCAAATATAAATATTAAAATACCTTTCTTATTTGAAGGAATTTTCTTAGGACTATTTGGTTCTATAATACCAGTCTTAGCAACAATATATGGTTATACATATTTATATGACTACTTTGGTGGTTATATAAGTATTAAAACAATACAACTTATTAAACCAACACCATTTATTTATTACATTGCATTACTTTTAGTAGTAGTTGCAGTAGTAGTAGGATCATTAGGTAGTTGGAGAGCTGTTAAGAAACACTTAAAAATTTAGATTGCTTTTTAGCAATCTTTTTTGATAGACAAGAGTATTTAAAAGTGATAAAATAATACTTGAGAGTACGGAGGGAAATATGAAGAAAAAATTATTATTATTGGCACTTTGTTTATGCTTTATTCCAATGGTTAAAGCAGTTACTGCAGATGGTAAAGGAACAGTTAGAAATGAAGAACTATATGGTGAAAAATATGTTTTAGCTGCTGACGTTCCAACATCATCTTATGTAATCGGAAAGGCTATGTATACAAGACAAGCAATCACTGGTTATGATGGCGTATTAACAACAAAAAGAATCATGCAAGCATCAAAATCATTAGATTACTTAGAAAGCAACACAATTTATTATAAGAAAACAGATGGAAGCTGGATTGATGCATTAACAGGAACAGCATTAACTGTGCCAACAGTTTTCGAAATTCAAACATTTAATGGAGCTGAAGTTATGGGGACTCCAGAAATGGACTGTGATTTCTCTTTATTAACTAGTGTTAAATGTAGTAGTTCAATTAATATTGCTGATACAACATATATGACTGACTATCCAGCATTATTAACTAGTAGTGGATCATCAAATAAATTTGATGGTGAAAATCCAAACAAAGATAACTATAAAGTAGAGTTCTATGTACTTAAAAATGCTGATGGAACTTTAGCTAGCAGTGATGCAGTTTATAGAGACGGCGAATTTATAGGCAAAAATAATGAAAGATTTACTCCTGTTCAAATTGATTTAGTAACATATTCATTTGCATCTAATGAACTTCAACAAATAGTTAGTAGATTTTACTATCCTTATGCTGATGGTGATGTAAAACTATATAGTGAATATTCAAACATTGAAACAAATGGAGCTTATGCTGTATTTGGACTCAATAGTGCAGCTATAAAATTAGATGCTACAATTAATGATGATTATGCTGTAAATGTTGAGTCTAATCTAGGCACATTCGGAGTTGGAATCAATTCAGAAGTTAACTTCTACAATGTTAAATTTAAACTAGGTAATGTTGATACTACAAGATTCATGATTAAAGAATTCAGAGTTTACTCTGCGGTATCAGCAAGTGATGCAGAATTTGATTATGAAATGGAAACTCATAATGCATTAGCTGGTATTGAAGGTGGATCTGATACTTTAGAATATTTATTTCTTGAAGAAACTGCTGATGATAAATATACTAAAGAACATAGATTCCATGGTGGCCAAGTAATTAGCTATATGATAGCTCATATAGAAGGATATGATGCTTTTGGTACAGCTCATGATGTATCTAATATGTCAGCTTTATCAAAGAGACTTTATGTACCTAGTGATGTAGATGATAATGCAAGTAGAGAAATAGTTGCTAGAGCAACAGTTTGTGATTTGGAACAAACTCATTGCTATACAGTAAGACCACATCTTTCATCAGTAACTGGCAATCAAAGTTATGTTAGATAATAAGAGTGCAAATAATGCACTCTTTTTTATTTCTTTTTTTGACTAAAAATGATATACTTAAATAGGTGATAAAATGGCAAAAACGAGAGCAATGGATCATAAATGTCCAGCCTGTGGGGCACCTTTACTTTATGTAACAAAATTAGCTAAATGGAAATGTGACTTCTGTGATTCTGAATATACATTAGATGACTTAATTAAACTTGGCGTTGTCAAAGAAGAAAAAGAAGAACCAAAAAAGTCTAAAAAAGAAGAAAAAGTAACATATGATACATATCTTTGTAAAGACTGTGGCGCTGAGATAATTGCCGATGAAAATACAGCATCTACTTTCTGCTTATATTGTGGAAATACAGCAATTTTAAAGAACAAATTATCTGGTGAATTTAAACCTGATAAGCTAATTCCTTTTAAGGTTGTTAAAGAAGACGCAATTAATGCATTTAAGAACTTAAAAAAGGGTAGACCGCTTCTACCTAAAGACTTTGTTTCTGAAAAGAACATTGAAAAAATAACAGGATTATATGTACCATTTTGGTTATATGATATAACATATTTTGGTGGTGTTACAGCTAAAGGAACTAAAGTTACTAGTTGGACAGTAGGGGATACTCATTATACTAAGACTGATACTTATCGCGTTGAAAGAGAATTAAGCGCTGGATATAAACTTGTTCCAGTTGATGGTAGTGAAAAGTTTGCAGACGATATCATGAATACCATTGAACCATTTGATTATAAAGAATTAGTTGATTATAATCACGCTTATCTATCTGGATTTTTAGCTGAAAAATATGATGTGCCAAAAGAAACAGCATACGAAATTGCTAAAAAAAGATCATATAATTCAACTATTGCAGAAGCTAGAAGTTCAATGAGAGGATATTCAAGTGTTAGTATAACTGGAAATACTCTTAAAGATAATCTAAGAAAAACTCAATATGCACTTTTACCAGTATTTATGGTAAATGTTAAATATAAAGATAAATACTACTTATTTGCAATGAATGGTCAGACCGGTGAATTTGTTGGTAATATGCCAATCTCTATCGGTCGAGCATTTGCATATGCAGGAGCAATATTTGGAGGAATTGTAGTTTTAATCTTTATTGCCTCACTTGTAATTTTCTTGTTAGGTGGTGGTAAGCTATGAAAAAGATTTGGTTAATACTAATATCTTTATTCCTAGGATTAAGTATCGTAGCTGCAAGCACAAATACAACTCCACGTACTGATGATGACTTAGGTGTTAATAAAAAATGGAATATTAATGCAAATAACATTGAGAATGTTAAAAGAACACCTAGAGTAGATGCTTCTGAAAAAGTATATGATTTTGCTGAAATCATGACTGAAGCAGAAGAAGCTGAATTATATAATAAAATCAAGAATTATATTGATGAAACTCATATGGATATGGTAATTCTTACTATTGATAAAGAGTTTAGTGATACTGAAATTGATGATTATGCCGTAGATTTCTATGATTACAACGATTTTGGTCTCGACTATGAAAAATATGATGGAATCATAATTGTACGTAATATAAATAGTTATAACCGTTATTTTAACATTCACTCATTTGGTAATGCCCAATTATACTATGATTATTGGACACTTGAAGCAATTTTAGATGAAATCTATGAAGACATTAGAAATGATCGTTATTTAGATGGTTTCAGCAAATTTATTGCATCAGCAAGAAGTTATTATAATGAAGGCCCAAGTAAGGACTACTATGTTGATGATGATGGATACTTACAAAAGAATCCACCAGTATATGTTCTACCACTAGTACCTGCATTAGGTATATCTGGATTTGTAACATTAATCGTAATGATTGTTTTAATCAAAAAGAACAAAATGATTAAAAAAGAGACATCAGCTGGTGTATATATGGATCGTTCAACTGTTTGTTATAACAAAAAAGTTGATCAATTCTTACATTCACATACTTCATCATATACTGTTAGTAGCAGTAGTGGTGGCGGAGGCCACAGTGGTGGCGGCTCACATTCTGGATCATCTGGTGGTGGTCACAGTAGTGGTGGTGGAAGACACGGATAAGCATTTGCAATTTGCAAATGTTTTCTTTTTGTGCTAATATATACGACTTGAAGAAGGGGTTTTTATGCTAGAAGCAAGAATAAAATCGGAAGATTTAAGAAGGCTTAGAGTAATAGGTAGAGGTACTGAAGGTACTGTCTATAATGCTGGTAAAGGCTTATTATATAAAGTCTATACATGTGAAGATAAAGCACATTCGCCAGAACAAATAGATGACGCTGTAAGTAGACAACCATTAATAAAGCATTCAACATTACCATTAGGTAAACTTTATGTTGATAATGCATTTGCAGGTTGTATCTTAAAATATCATCGTATGTATATTAATATTCATAATATTTGTATATTACCTAAGAAATTAAGACTTCAAATTGCAAGAAAAATTATAATGCAAGTTAAAGAATTAACAGATAATAATATATATCACTTTGACTTAGCCAATAAAAAAGACTTCCAAGGTCATAATAGTAATATCTTAATTTCACTTACCGGTGATGTTCAAATAATTGACTTAGATGGTAGAGGAATTATGTATACTTCTGAACCAAATGAAGAATATAAACAAATGACATTAAGATCATTATTACATCTATTATTAGATTTATTATATGACTTTGACTATTATGCTGAAGACTATGATGATTCAGACCTTAGATATTATGGCAAAATGCTTCTAGATAAAGGTTTATCAGAAGAACTTGTAGGTACACTTGTAAGACAAAGTGCTACAAGTTATGACGCAATCAATCAAATGATTGATAATGTAGGAAATATGAAAGGATTAACTATATGTTAATCTTTTTTTATTTTATAACACTTTTTATTGTACAAGCCTAAAATATGTGTTATGATTTTATTGATTGAAGGTTGTTATATATGGAAAAAAGCAGTAGTAAAGTAACAGTAGTCTCTATTATCTTGGCATTAGTCTGTGTTGGAATATTAGGTGGTATAGTCTATTTTAAACTTCATAAAAAAGAAGAAGTAAAAGAACCAGTTACTAATGAAAAAGAAAATGAACCAATTAATGAGCCAGAAAATAATGAACAAGAAGAAGAGCCGGAAGATAATTATGAATCAATTGCAAAGGAACTTTATGCAATAATTGGATATAATCCAGAATTCAGAGACACTGAAATTGTTAAATTTGAAACTTTATCAGAAAACGTTCGTGATAGTATTGTCTTAAATAACTTAAGTGATACTTGTGAAGAAACAAAAACAGTAGATAAAGCAATATTTGATGCTAAATATAAAGAAATATTTAATCAAGAAAAGACAACTGCAGATGGCATTTGCACAGTCTCAGGAACTAATTATGAATGCAAACGTTACTGCAATGAATTTGGTGAAAAAATATTCTCTAAATATGAAAAATATGAATTAAATGAAGATACAATTATCATATATGAAAATGCAGGACATTTAGATTATATGGATGATGGTAAAGTATATTTAAAAGAAAAACCTTTAGATACAACTGCTATAGCATCATTTGATACAATCGATGACTTAAAAGATTCAACAGTTGAATATAAATTACCAGAATATAAACATACATTTGCTAAAGTGGATGAAAAATACTACTGGGTGTCAAGTGAAAGTGTAAAGCAATAACTTTTATTGCTTTTTTTTTGACTTTTTTATGTTATAATATGATAGAGGGTATGCCTATGAAGAAGAAACGTAGATTAAAACTTAAAGTTCGTGCATTTTTAACGTTTGTCGTAGCAATTGTATTATTTGGCTATGTTTCTTTTAGCGTGATTAATTATGGCGTATCTAAGAAAAAATATGAAGCTGAAGAGAAGAGATTGCAAACTCAATTATATGAGTTGAAAGATAAAGAAACAGTTCTTAATCAAGAAATAAGTAAGCTTAAGGATGAAGATTATTTAGCACGTTATGCTCGTGAAGAATACTTATATTCTAAAGATGGCGAATATGTTATCAAAATAGACGAAAAAAAATCAGCAGAAGCTGCTGAAGTTGAAAATGAAATAAACGTTCCAACATACGTTATTATTTTAAATACATTATTAGTTGGATCAATAATAGCAGGATTAGCATTTCTTGCTGCTAAAATCAAAAAAGTACCAAAAAAGAAAGTATCAGTTGTCTGATACTTTTTTTATAACTTAATATCTTCTTTTAAAGTGTTTTTATTATCATAGTAGTTGCGATCCTTATATTTACAAATAAGAGCAACTAGATTAGATGGAAATTTATGTCTTAAGCGATTATAATCAGTTGTTACATCATTATAGTATTTTCTATAAGCAACTAATTCTGCTTCAGTTTCCTTTAATACGGCATCAATCTTACCAAATTCTGGATCTTCTATCTTATCTTTATATGAATCAAATTCATTAATTGCTTGATAAAGTGAACGATCTAAATCGAAATTGGTCATTTTTTTAGAATGTAATTCTTCAATAATAGCAAGTGGATTTTCTTGATCAGGTAATTCATTCTTAATAATTGAAATTGACTTATTCAACAAATCAAATCTTTTTCTTAAAACATTATCAATATTACTTTCAACTTCATTAATTCTAATTAAGTTTTCTTGAAAACGATTATAGACACTTACAAATCCAATTGATAATAAAGCTATTACTGCAATTACAATGCAAATTATTGTTGCTACTTCCATATAATCACCTATATTGATTATAGCAAAAAATAACCAATATTTCAATTTAAAATGTGGTATAATTAAGTAGGAGATGATAAATATGACTATTAACTATAATCATACTGCAAGAATTATTCCTGAACTTATAAATGGAAATAAAGAACTAGTATTAAGTGATATCTTAGTATCAAAAGAATCATTAAAGAATTTCATTGAAAGAGATTCATACTCAAAAGTAAGCAATGATACTGGTTTAACTATAAAAGAATTAGTTGAAGAAAAATATGAAGCAGGAAGTCTTTATTATATTGAATTTTTTGATAATTATATAAGCGATCAAGATGATTCAAGAATAATAGTTATTGCTTTAAATAAAGGAAAAATAAGATATTTTAGAATAGATGCTAAAAACTACTTATATGAAGTAGATATCAACTATTTAAATGAAGAATTAGTTGCTAAACTAGATGACTATCATAAAGCAATTGAGTTCTTAAAAGGACTTTTATTAGAAAATAATATCCTCGTTCCAGTTGGAATATCTAATCATCATGTTCACCTAACTAAGGAAGATTTAGAAAGTTTATTTGGTAAAGGTTTTGAACTTGAATTTGACCACGAATTAAGTCAAAAAGGTCAATTCGCATCTAAACAAAAAGTTAAGATTAAAACTGAATATGGCGAAATTGATAATATGCGTGTTCTAGGACCCGTTAGAAGTTATACTCAAGTAGAAATATCTAGAACAGACTCATATAAGCTAAAATTAAACCCACCAGTAAGAGATTCTGGCGATTTAAATAATTCATGCGGAATTACGATAATTGGTCCTAGAGGAGAAGTTAAGAAGGAAATAGGATGTATTATAGCTGATCGTCATATTCATTTAACTAACAATGATTTAAATAAATACAATTTAGATAAAAACAGATTATATCGAGTAAAAATAACCGGTGAAAAAGGTGGAATTCTTGATAACGTTCACTTGAAAGTAGATGATAGTTTCACTTTTGAACTTCATTTAGATACAGATGATGCCAATGCATTTTTACTTAAACAAGGTGATAAATTGGAGATTATTAAATAATCTCTTTTTATTTTGAAAAAATAATGTAGCAATATTAAAAATATATGTTATAATCAATTCAATTGGTGATACTATGTCTAAGATTAAGATCAACTTAAAATTAAAAAATTCAAAAGAAGATTTAACAAAAGAAATCATTGGTTTAAAAAGAGGTAATAAAATCCACTTTTTAGATGATAAAGTAAAAGTAACAATTACATTTGATGATATTGTTACTATGCGAAGAAATTCTAGTGAATATGAAATAGTTCTTAATTTTAAAAACAATAGTAAATTAGAAGGAATTTATAATTTAAAAAAACTTAATTATAATTTACCTATTGACATCAAAACAAATACAATGTATATTGTTAACGGTCAATTTAAAGTTGACTATGAACTCTCTAGTGAGGGAGTTAAAATGGATGATTTTTTATTTGAACTTAACTATGAGGTGATAGAGTGAAAAATTATTTGAAAAATCTAGTTAAAGAAGCATTAATAAAATTAGATATTAAAGATGAAATAGAAATTAATATTGATGTTCCAACTAAAAAAGGTTTTGGTGAATATACAACTAATGTTGCTTTAACGAGTGCTAAATTAGTAGGTATGAATCCAAGAGATTTTGCAACTAAACTAATTGATGTTATCAAAGATGATAAGATTGAAAAAATAGAAGTTGCAGGACCTGGTTTTATAAATTTTTATTTGAAAAATGATTATCTATATGAAAATTTAAATAAAGTAATCACAGATCCAACATATGGTTCTAGTGACTATGGTAAGAATAAAAAAGTTGAGATCGAATATGTAAGTGCGAATCCAACAGGTACTCTTCATTTAGGTCATGCTAGAGGAGCTGCTTATGGGGACTCTTTAGCACGTATTATGAAATGTGCTGGTTATGATGTTACAAGAGAGTATTATATAAACGATGGTGGAAATCAAATAAACAATTTGACAAATTCAATTCTTGCTCGTTATAAAGAATTAAAGGGTGAACAAATTGAATTTCCAGAAGATGGATATCATGGAGTAGAAATAGTTGAACTTGCTAAAGAAATATTAGCTAAATATCAAGATGAAGTATCTTTAGAAGTAGTTAAAGACTATGGAATGAATTATTTACTTGATAATATAAGAAGAGATTTAAAGAACTTTAATGTTGAATTTGATATTTGGTTTTCTGAAAAATCACTTTATGATAGTGGAGAAGTAGATAAAGTATTAAAACTACTTGGTAAAAAAGGATATACATATGAAGCTGAAGGTGCTATTTGGCTTAAAACAAGCGAATTTGGTGATGAAAAAGACCGTGTATTAGTTAAAAATGACGGAAATTATACATACTTACTTCCAGATATTGCGTACCATTTGAATAAATATTCACGTGGCTATGATGAATTAATCGATGTTTTAGGTGCTGATCATCATGGATATATTCCAAGACTTAAAGCTTCAATCGAAATGCTTGGAGAAGATCCAAACAAGTTAGATGTTGAAATATTACAAATGGTTCGTTTACTAAAAAGTGGCGAAGAAATTAAAATGAGTAAACGTACAGGAAAAGTTGTTACTTTGAATGAATTAGTTGAAGAAGTAGGACTTGATGCAACAAGATATATATTTACATCAAGATCACTTGATACTCAATTAGATTTTGACATGGATATTGCAACAAAACATAATAATGAAAATCCTGTATATTATATACAATATGCATATGCTAGAATTTGTTCAATTTTAAATGATTATAATCATGAAATAAGAACTCTTGAATATCATAATTTGAACTCTACTTATGTTTTAGATATTTTAAAGAAAATGTATGAATTTGAAGATGTTATCAATGCGGCAGCTGAAAGACATATGCCACATTTAATAACTAATTATGTATATGATTTTGCAACTTTATTTCATACTTTTTATGCACATGAACATGTGTTAACAAATGACGAAACAAAAACAGAAGAATATATTAATTTAATAAAAGCAGTTTCAATTGTTATAAAGAAATCACTTGAATTAATTGGAGTTCAAGTATATGAAAAAATGTAGGAGGTATTTATGAAATTAACAGATATGACAAAAGAAGAACTAAGTTTACTTACTTATGTAGAGATTGCATACCGTTACTTAAAGGAAAATAATGTTACTTTAAAAACTCCTGATTTATTTAGAAAAGTATGTGATTTATTAGGATTTAATGATGCTCAATATGCAAGTAAAATAGGTGACTTTTATACAACACTTACAATGGATAAAAGATTTATCGTTCTAGACAACAATGAATGGGATTTAAGAGAACATCATTCAGTTGAAATCGTTATTGATGACGATGAAGAAGTTGAAGACGAAGTAATTGATGAACCAGAAGAAGAAGTAGAAGAGGAAGAAACTGAAGAAGAATCATTAGAAAACGTTGATGACGTAGTTGATTCTGACTTAGATGATGATGATGACCTTGATGATTTAACTATCATTGGGGATGATGAAATAGAAGAATAGCTACTAGCTATTTTTTTATTGTCAAAAAAAGACTAAAGTATTATAATTGAGTTAATTGATAGAATAGTTTGATTTCTTTAGTAAAGAAGTTGAAGGAGGAAACAAATGAATATTGTAAGAGAAACAATTGAGTTGTGGAAAAGATATCAGGCAACTGATGTCAAAACTGATTACTCTGATTTTGATGAATGGAAAAAAGAACTACTAAGTTTAGGATTTACTGAAGAAGAAATTGTAAAAATAAGTAGAATTGTTAGTTTTAATAGAGCCATGGCAGCCTATCAAGCTTTTAAGAAACAGCAAGAAGAACTTGCTCAAGAGCAGGCACAAGAAGCAATAGAAGTAACTGATGAAGACATGAAAAAAGCTGAATTAGAAGAACAAAAGAGAGCTAGAATTGCTGCTGAGCAAACACACTTATTAAGAAAAGGACAAGATCCACAAAGTCAAAAAGCACGAACTGTGTTAGTAAGTAGAGCAAGTGTTGCAAGATATGAAAGACCTCGAAAGAGAAGATAAAAGAATAGCTATTAGCTATTCTTTTTATTGTCAAAAAAAATCTAAAGTATTATAATTGAGTTAATTGCTGGAATAGCTCAGTTGGTAGAGCAGCTCCCTCGTAAAGAGCAGGTCGTAGGTTCAAGTCCTATTTCCAGCACCATATAAGCAATAAAAAAGATTAACAATGTTAATCTTTTTTTATCTTATTTGTCCTTCCTTAGAAGCTGTTTCTCTTTTCATTAATGCAGCTTCTTTTGCTTGCTTACATAATTCAATCCATCTTGCTGCATACCAAGGATGAGTTGGTTTTTCACCGTTTGAAAAATGAACCGGAGCATGTCCTTGAGTATATCCAGCCGCGTTTAATGCTTTGGTAACAACATCTGAAAAAGGACTTACATATGTTTTGCCTGTAGTATCAGCAAACATTATAACACCGTTATTTTCATAATATTTACCCATACTATTTTCTAGTTCAGCATCCGAAAAAGGACTAAGTGTTACTTTTTCTCCAACATAATTAATAATTTCTAATCCATCTTCAGGGAACTCTAAAGATAAAACTTTTACTTCTTCAGGAATTAAACTTAAATTCTTCTTTTCAGCAATTGTAGCAAGTTTTGACTGTCTTTCTTTAGCTTCTTTTTCCTTAACCATCTTATTTGCTGCCATACAATGTTCTTCCCAATTTGCACGCATCATAGGATCAGCTGGTAAACCTAAAGGGATAGGAACCTTTGGATCTTTTACATAACCAGCTTTTTTAAGTTCATCAACAACTAAAGCACCATAAGGTGATACATAATATTCACCATTTTCAGTGACAAAAGCTACATATCCATGATTTTCAGTGTATTTTTTATACATATCTGGAGTAGGGTCTTTTACTGGGAAACCAATTTTATGAGAAATTGGATCCATATAAGATGCTCCATTTATCTTTATTGCATAATCAAATATATTCATAATTTTCCTCCAATCAAATACTTTTTATCAAATATATCATAGCATGATTAATAAAAAATTACAATTTTTGACTATTTGTAGTATAATCTATTTATGAAACGCAAGGATGGCGGAATGGTAGACGCGCTACTTTGAGGGGGTAGTGGGCACATGCTCGTGGGAGTTCAAGTCTCCTTTCTTGCACCATATGAAAATAAATTGAACTTTGGTTCAATTTTTTTATTGCAAAAATCTAAATTATGTTATAATAGCAATCAATAGGAGCGATGTTATGGAAAATATAAAAGATGACATGAGATTTAAAAGAAAATGTGGAGAATATGGCTTAAGCTGGGAACGCTTTCATATTTTTGGTGATGTGGTTGCTGTTCCAGCACCAAAAGAGAATATTTTAGTTCTTTTTGATGAAAATTATAATACAATCGGGATTTTTAACAGAAATAATGATGTTAGAAAAGCTAGTTTAGATGTAATATTAAAAAGTTATAAAGAAGTGTATGAAAGTGCACACTATAAATTACCATTTCCATTTCAAGATTACAGTGTAAAACAACTTGTTGAACTTGCAAATAGAGTTTCAACTCACGAAATAAATCATGGTAATTCAATGGAAATATTTGTAAATGGAGAACGCATAGTTGATGGATCTGATAGCAGTTATACTCAACTTTTAGCATATGCTAAATTCTTAGGAGAACAAATTGAAGAATATTATAAGAAAGCATATCAAATGAATATGATGGGTTTTGAATATCCAGACCTTTATGTATATCTATCAAGCTTAGTTTACAATATAGAAGAATGTATAAGTGCTTATATATTAAAAGGTGAAAGACCTTTTCCAATTGATATTATTGAATATCTTGGTCAAGATAGAAGTGCTCTAGATTTATGTAATCATGAATTATATCAAATAATTGATCTATTACTTAAACAAAGAGGGTTTATGATAAATAGTGGAGGTACTACTCTTGGAATAGTTGCGATAAATGGGCTTGATTTATCAAATGATGCCTGGAGATTATTAAAACTATTAAATGTACCTTATGATCCAGATAGTATAGGAGTTCCTGGAAATACTGAGATTAATCTAAGCTCTTGGTTAAGAGGAAGAAGAACTTCAGCATTACAAAATAGAAAACCAGAATAATTAGAAGTAATTTTTACTTCTTTTTTTTTGAAATGTATGCTATAATATGCAACCAAACGGGAGAAATCGTATGCATAACTTAGAAAATGAAGAAAACTTATTAAATGTATTCGGATATACCTTAGTTGGACCAAATAGTTTTAATTGTTGGCAAATAGTTGATGATAAAAAACATGAAGTTGGTCATATTCAGTATGGATTAATAGGTAGTGAAGAAGAGTCGTATGGTTATAAAATGGAATTCAATACTCCAAAAATAGATTGTAAATCAACTAGAAGTGCATATGATTTAAATGGTAATCCAATTGAATACTCAAGTACTCATTTTGACATTCATATCAAAAGAAAAAATGGAGATATTGATTATGTAAGTATGACTATTGGGGATTTCCCAAAGATTAACTTATGGAGCAATCAATATGGATTCATGAGTTTTAATGTTGATGCTGAGGGATTATATTTAAACTTTAGAAGTGAAACAGAAAACTATAATGTTGAAGAAGTAATAGCATATCAAAATACAAAAGATTATAAGCATAAAGAATACACATATCAACTAAGATATTGTAAAAATAATAGAGAATTATCTAGTGAATCACCAGTTGGAAGTGTAACAAGAGAAATAAGTGGTGTTCAAGAAAACGCTTATGATGGAAAATTAAATGTAACTGAAAGAACATTAGTACATGGTATTCTAAGAAGAGAAAAAGAGAGCACCGTTAAAGGTACTCTTGAAGAAATGGTTATTTTACATCAAATGGGGATTGATGCTTTCGAACATTTTAGATACTTAATAAATAAGGCCCTCTCAACTAAAGAAGACATTATTCCAGTTGTCGTTTCGGAGAAAATAATTGTTGAAAGAGGACTAGGAGCATTATTCCTTGGCGGAATTGATGAATTCATAGAAGATCCTATAGCAATATAAAAAGAATGTATTTAACTACATTCTTTTTTATATACGTGGTTTTCTTTCAGCTCTTGAAGCTTTTGCTTGTGCTTGGGCAATAGCTGCTGCCTTAACTTCAGCTTGGAAGCAAGCTATTTCACCTTTTATTTGTTCATAAAGTTTCTTTTCATCAAATTCAGCACTTGTGCTAGTACCAAAACCAGCTATATACATCATTGATTTACAATTAGGTACTCTACGAGATGCAACTTTTTTACCAAGGCTTCTATAAGATGCTGAGATAAAACCTGCAGCATAAGCAAGTTCTGCACCTTCACCTGGGACTTTATATTCATATCTTTTTGAATAATTTGTTGCATTATCAACAAGATCTACTATCAATGCACAAACAGAGACTCTTTCTTTTTCATCGTTATTATTCATCATAATAGTTACCCCCCTTTTTGTTTCGACCACAATATTATCCATATTTTTAAAAAAAAGTCAAATCGACATTAATCGTTTGACTTAAATATAAATGGATTACGTCCAATTTGTTTAACTGGTTTATAATCTTTTAATGTTTCATCGACTATTTTTTTAACGCTTGCAGTTATTTCAGCAATAGGGGTACCAGATTCATAATAATAGGCGTAATTTGCAAATATATTATCAACTATTGGTTGATAAACATCGTTTCCACTAGTAAATCCTAATGCAGCAAAATCATATTCAGTTAAATCTATTCTTTTAGAATCTTTAAAAGAACTTTCTGCAAAACTATGAGAAGGGTGAATATCTTCTCTTTTGCCGCATGCAGGGCATTTGCAACGCTTAATTGGTCCGATTAAATGTGGAAAATGATCATCAAATACAAGCACTAATTCATGTGGGCATTCAGTTTGCAATTGAGTTAATTCTCCTTTTACAGCATCTAATTCTTTTGTTAATGCTTCCTTTCTTTCAATAATACCGTTTTTTTGATTATTAATTTCAATACTTTTCATAACATCATTCCTTTAATAAGGTCTAGTATACATAAAAAGTTAATATAAATCAATATAAAATGATGTATAATGATATTAGGTGGTTAAAAAATGAGAAAAGTTAAAATAAATGGTGTCTATAAACATTTTAAAGGTGACTATTATATTGTAGTTGATATTGGAACATATTCAGAAGATGAAAAAGAAGTCGTTATCTATAGAGGACTATATGATAATGCTCCATTATGGGTAAGACCAATCGACTCATTTTTAGCAGAAGTTGACCATAAAAAGTATCCAGAAGTTAAACAAAAATATCGTTTTGCACTTCAAAAAATTAAAAGTGTAAGAAAATAAGAAGAGTTATCGAAGTGGTTATAACGAGCTTGACTCGAAATCAAGTTGTCATCCGTGGCACGTGGGTTCGAATCCCACACTCTTCGCCAAATAAAAATAACTCTTGAAAACAAGAGTTTTTATTTTAAAAAAATTGAATACAACTGATTTTTTTTTCTTTTTGTGTTATAATTTTTTTGGTGATAACTATGGAATTATTAAAAAAGATTAGAATGTACACATTATTTGTATCACTTTTATATGTGATTATGGGTGTAATTATGTTATTAAACCCTGGTTTTGTACTTGATGCAGTAAATTATATTGTCGGAATATTAATACTATTATATGGAGTAATTTATATAATAAGATTTCTTGGTAAAAATGCTTTTAATACATTAAGTAAATTTAGCTTATTAGCTGGACTTTTATGTATTACATTTGGTGTTTATATATTATTAAATCCAACACTTTTATCTTCAATTATTCCATTTGCAGCAGGAATGCTATTATTAGTTGATGGATTAGGTAAATTTAAAGATTCAATGGCATTTAAAAAAGCAGATTATAATCGTTGGTGGTTAGGTCTTGTAATGTCTATTCTATTTATAGGATTTGGTATCTATATGATATTAAATGCATTCAATGTTTCTAAGTTGGTTGTAAGAATAATTGGAGCAGTATTAATAGCAGATGCTATAAGTGATTTATGGGCATACTTATGTTATAAAAAATATGCGCCTAAAAAAGAAGTTAAAAAAGAAATAGAAGATGTTAAAGAAGCAAATATTATAGAAGTTAAAGAAAAATAGATTTTAATAATCTATTTTTTTAATTTTTATGTTATACTATGTATGAATTAAGGAGTGAAACTATGAAATTATTATGTGTTAACGCTGGTAGTTCTTCACTAAAATTTCAATTATTTGAAATGCCTGAAGAAAAAGTAATAATCAGTGGTTATATTGAAAAAATTGGTTTTCAAGATTCTTTCTGGAATACAAAAATCAATGGTGAAAAAATAAGAGGAGAAAAATATCTAAGTAATCATACTGAAGCAGTAGAAGTAATGTTAGATGAAATCTTAAAATACAAAGCTGTTAAAAGTTTAGATGAAATTAAGGGAGTAGGACATCGTGTATTACATGGTGGAGAAAAGTATTCTGATTCTGTTTTAATCGATGATAAAGTTGTAGAAGACATTAAAGAATTAACTAAACTTGGACCTCTTCATCATCCAGGAAACTTAGCAGGTATTGCTGCTATGAGAAAAGCACTTCCTGGAGTACCTAATGTAGCAGTATTTGATACAGCATTCCATCAAACAATGCCACAAGTTAACTATATGTATCCAGTACCATATGAATGGTATGAAAAATATGGTGTTAGAAAATATGGTTTCCATGGTACTAGTCACAAGTATATTACTGAAACAATGAAGAAAATGTTAGGTAAAGATAATGCTAACTTAATTATTTGTCATGTTGGTAGTGGGGCATCAATCAGTTGTATTAAAGATGGAAAATGTTATGATACAACAATGGGATTAACTCCACTAGATGGACTTATGATGGGAACTCGTTGTGGTTCTATTGATCCATCAATTATTGAATATGTATGCAAGGAAACTGGTAAAGATGTTTCTGAAATTACTAATGATTTAAATAAGAAGAGTGGTTTACTTGGTATCTGTGGCTATAATGACAACAGAGATGTTGAAAAAGCAATTGCCGCAGGTGACGAAAGAGCTAAACTTGCTTTAGATATGTATGTTGATATTATCGATAGATTCATTGCTGAATACTATATTGAATTAGATGGTAAAGTAGATGCTATAGTAATGACAGCAGGTGTACTTGAAAATGGTGCTGAAACTAGAAAAGCAATATTAGATAAGTTAAAACCATTTGGTATTGAAGTAGATGATGAAACTAACAGTAAGATTGCTGGATTTAAAGAAATCCATGAAGGTTTAATCACAACTAAGAATTCTAAAATACCAGTATACGTAATACCAACTAACGAAGAAATTATGATTATTAGGGACACTTACAATTTAATAAAATAGAAAAGAGTAAAGTATGAATATTTACAAAAGAATATATCACAAAATAAAGAAGTACGATAAAATTGTAATTGCTCGTCATGTAGGACCAGATCCAGATGCATTATGTAGTCAAATGGCATTAAGAGATAGTATTTTAAATACATTTCCAAATAAAAAAGTATATGCAGTTGGTTCACCAGCAACAAAATTTAAATTCTTAGGTAATTTAGATAAAATGGAAGAAAATATCTATGAAGATAGTTTATTAATTGTTCTAGATGTACCAGATAAAAAAAGAGTTGATGGTGTTGATCCAGAAAAGTTTGAATACAAAATCAAAATTGATCATCACCCAGTAGTTGATGAATACTGCGATATTGAACAAATTGATGATTCTGCAAGTAGTACTTGTCAATTAATTCTTGAATTATTATTTAAAACAAGATTAAAACTTAATATTGAAATTGCTAAAACTTTATACCTTGGAATAGTATCAGATACAAATAGATTTTTATACTATTACACAACATCAAAAACATTTGATCTTGTTTCAAAAATGATGAAAAAGACCGGATTAACAGTTGATGGAATCTATGATGAATTATATATGAGACCATTAAAGGAATTTAAATTTCAAGGATTTATTTCTAATAACATGACAGTTACAGAAAATGGACTTGCTTATATTAGAATAAATGATGAAACATTAAAGGAATTTGATGTTGATGCTGCAACTCCAGGTAATATGATTAATAACTTTAATTATGTTGATGAAGTATTAGTATGGGTTTTCATGAGTGAAGATAAAAACAATAATTATATAAGAACATCTATTAGATCAAGGGGTCCAATCATAAATGAAGTTGCTTCACATCATAATGGTGGTGGACATATTTATGCATCAGGATGTAGGTTTAAAGATTTTAGTGAAACAGAAGGTCTTATAACTGAATTAGATGAATTATGTAAGAAATATAAGGAAGGCGAATAGCCTTCTTTTTTTTGTAAAGAATTGTACATTTTATTGACTAAAAACTTCTTTTTGTGTTACACTATAAGTGTGAAAATAGAGGAGGAAAATATGAAAAAATTAAATAAGAAAGGTTTTACATTAATAGAACTTTTAGCTGTAATCGTAATTTTAGCTATCGTTGCTGCTGTAACTATGGCCGTAATCGTACCAAAATTAAATCAAGCTCCAATTGATGCTGCAAAATCATCAGTTGCAACTATGAAACAACAAATAGCTAATGCATGTACAGCTGTTGGATCAGG
>JAEEGL010665832.1_pt1 | contig 20266 bp, 21 predicted proteins | sample 9134231 | NCBI WGS metagenome assembly JAEEGL01 (sample SAMN16246548, study PRJNA631951) | gut metagenome | biome: gut microbiome; feature: rumen; material: fiber-attached | host: Bos | place: Iran: Karaj | collected 2018-10 | reverse complement strand
TTTTCATGATATATCTGTGATAAACAAGTAGCAAGTTTACCACTACCTGGACCTGGCGCATTAACAATTATTAAAGGTTTAGTTGTTTCAATATAAGGATTAGCTCCATAACCTTCTTCACTTACAATTGTATCTACATCAGTAGGATATCCTTTGGTAAAAGTATGAATATAAGTTCTTATTCCATTTCTATTTAATCTTTTAATAAAAGTATCTACACTTGGTTGATTTTTATATAGAGTAACAACAACAGAATTTACCGAAAAACCCATCTTTTGTGATTTAGAGATAAGTTTAAGTAGTTCAATATCATATGTTATTCCATATTCACTTCTAGTTTTGTTTTTTTCTATGTCGTTAGCATTAATACAAAAGATTATTTCTAATTCATCTTTTAACTCTTTAAACATAGATATTTTTGCATCATTTTTAAAACCTGGTAGTATTCTAGCAGCATGAGAATCATCAAATAGTTTTCCTCCAACTTCTAGATACAATTTATCAAACATTTTTATTCTTTCTCTAATTTTTTCACTTTGAATCTTTACATATTTTTTGTTATCAAATCCCATTTTCATATTACTACTCTCCATTTAGTATATACAAATAAATTATAGCATAAAAAAAATAAGTATTAGAAAACTTATTTTTATTTTTTATAATTATTTTTATTTCTTTTTAAATGCTGGATGAAAGTAAAATAATAAGCAAGTTATAATTAATACTAAATCTATTCCAATACATATATTAAATAATCTATAACTAGGTCTTTTTAATTTTGCTGTATCGGGATTATCTTTATGATAATAAATTGTTATTTTATCATCATTATATTCTTCAGAAGTATATTTAAGAAATATTTTAGTATATACTTTATCTTTAACTTTATAATCAGCAGTTATTTCATAAGTACATACATCATCGATATTAGAACAACTAATCTTTTTAATATCAGTTATATTTCCCTCAATTTTTTTAATACTACTAGAATCTTTAACAACAAATATTACACTAAATATAAAAATAAAAACCAAAACTGATAATACTATTAAAGCAGGATTTATCTTTTTCACTCGTACCTCCGTATTTTAATTATATCACTTATTTTTTCTTATCTAATTTTTTTTCTTTGGATTTATCATAATATACTTTTCTTAATTCATCCATTTCATCACAATGGAATAATAATATATGTTCATATCTATCTTCAAAAACATCTAATTTAAATCTAGCATTTTTATATTCTTCATATATAGGAGTTTCCATTATTTCACTAATTATTTTCCCATTTTTTTCTAATTCATCCAAATTATCTTCAAATAGAGCTTTTTCAAATTTTTTTCTAGCATCATGTAATAATGATATTTCTGGAGTTAAAAATAAAGATAAGTATTTACTCTTTAATATTTTATGTTCTTCAAATATTTCTCTATTTTCTTTCTTATTATTTTGCTCTTTGGCATCTATAATTAATATTAATTTTTTTATTTCTTCTAAATTGTCTTTTTCCATAATAAATTCCTTTGTATGCAAGAAATATGCTAACACAATTAATACTTATTGTCAAAAAAAGAGTATTACTACTCTTCTCTTTTCTTATTATTTTCTTTTCTCCATTTATCGTATTCTTCAACATCATTTTCTACTAGATTAATACAAGCTGCAACTACAGCGGCATCATCTATATAACCAATACCAGGTATGGCATCTAGTATTACATCTACTGGAAGTAACCAGTACAAAAGAGCACTAATAATTGCAAGTATAGATCCTAGAGGTATTTTACGATATTCTTTTTTGGCATAACTTTTTACTAATGATATAAGTACTGGTATATAAGATAATATATCACCTACTACAGGAACTACTTGTAATTTATGTTCTAATCGTTGAAGGAAGTCTTCCATTTTATCTTCATCATTTAATATTTTTTCTGCTTTATTAATACCTTTATTTAATTCTTTATAAGCTTCTTTTTCACTGATAAATACTTCATCACCTGTTTTTTTAATAATTAAACACATAGAATTATCTATACCAGGTACTTTATGAGAAATGTATCCTTTAATCATTTCTAAATTATTTTTCTTTAATTCTTTTCTTATTCCTTTCCAGTTAACTATTTTACCTGTAGATTCACTACTTTCATTACTTTTACCATCACCAGATACCGTTATTAAAGCATAACCATTATCTTTTAAATGATCATAAATAAAATTATAGAATCTATCACGATGTTTATTAGTTATAAATATATCTAATACTGATACTGAATATATAAAATCATATTTATATATTAGTTTATCTTTAATTAAATCTAATCTAAAAAATCTATTTTTATACTTATTACCAGTTTTATCATTACATATTTTAATGGCTTCTTTAGATACATCACAAGCATATACGTTATAACCTTTATTTAATAAGTTAATTGCATCTCTTCCTTCACCACAACCTAAATCTAATATAACATCATCTTTGTTTCTAATATATTTCTCTATAAAAGGAGTTATTTCATTAGAAAAAGATTCAGGATTATTCTTATATTTTAAATCATAAGATTTATAATATTCATTTTTTCCAAACATAATTATCTCCATTCTACTAGATCATCTATTGGTTTTCTTACATTATGCATACTATTTACTGGACAATCATCTGCTTTATAACCTATTGGTAATAAACAAATTGGTTCTAAGTTATTTAAATTAAATTCTTCTTTTAATATTTCTCCATCAAATAGTTCAATCCATATATTATCTACACCTAAATTAGTTGCTTCAAGCATCATATGAGTAGCTACTATAGAGGCATCCATTTCATAAGTTGAATATTCTCCTTTTTGATAAGCATCATCTTTACTTGCACATACTACTAATACAACAGGTGCATTATATCTACATCTAGATGCTTTATCTATCTTATCTAGTTCATTTTGTACTACTATTATTTTAAATGGTTGTTTATTAAGTGCAGTTGGAGCAAGTCTTCCTGCTTCTAATATCTTATCTATTTTTTCTTTTTCTACTACTTTATTAGAAAACTTTCTAACAGCTGTTCTTTCTCTTATAACATTTTCAAATTCCATAATAATCTCCTAATAATAATTCTTTCTCATTACATAAAATATATATGATTTATCATTTACTATATTATGTTTAAAATTATAGTAATTTTGCAAGTATAATACATTAGCATCATAACCAATAGGTACACGTAAACCAATTGTTACTATATACTTTCCATTAACATCAAATCCATTATCTATTCTTTTTATAATACAGTCTTCATATTTTTTATTTTTCCAAAATACTGTATAACTACTTTCTCCATCACCATTACTTACAACATCACTAGCTTGATAGCCACTATCATCATCAAAACTATGATCATAAAAATCATAAACTCCGTAATTAAAATAAATAGTATCTTTAAAATCAAAAGATATAGTAATTATTTGCCATTCATAACCTGGTTTATAAGTAAAATCAGTAGAACTAGTTATAATATGAAAATCACTAAATTCTACTAATGAAGTAGTTCTTATTTCTCCATCTAAAGCTACAGATGATTCATATTCATACTCTTCATTTGTTTTAGCAATAGTACCATAAGTATTCCAGTGATTTTTCATAAAACTAGGAGTTTTAAGTTCTCCTCTCGTTTTTACTTCACCACAATTTCTACAAGTAGATTTTTCCCAGTAAGTAGCTTCTGACCATTTACACTCACATTTATTAGTTTCAACAATAAAAGAAATAATAATTAATATACCTATAAATATTAAAATAGATATAATAATTGTTTTTAAATTCTTCATATTTATACCTCTACCTTAAGTATAACATAAAAGAAAAGAGATGAAAATTATTTCATCTCTAAAGTCTTTACTCTTCTTTTTACTTTTACTGCATCTCTTAAAGCAACTAATACTACTAATAATTCTATTTCTGAATTATTCATTTCTCTAATATTTAATTCTTCATCATTTCTTTGATTTTCTTTAATGAAAGGAACTACTCCACATTCAATTTTATCAGTTAATCTTTCAGCAATTGTATATAATTCATCTTGTGAATAACTTTCTCTTGCTAACTTGATTAATTCTATTATTTTTTCATTCTTTGCTAATTTTTTTGCATATCCTAATTCTGATCTTAAAAACGTATATGTTAATAAATCAATTCTTTCTCTTTTTTCTTCATCCATATATACATTCTCCTTTCAAAACTATGAATATTATACATATTTAATAATATTTTGCAAGAAAAAATTATATTATAAGGATTCCCAATCTACTAGAGTATTTTCAAATAATTTTTCTTGTAAATCATATTCATTAATAAAAGCATTTAATACTCCATTTTTACCTATAAATACTTTATCATTATCATAGTTAGAATCTATCTTAAATAAACATTCATCTTTATCATCATTTCTATTTATTCTTGGGTCATTTCCTCTAAAATCTGGATAACCTCCGATAGTAATTGAATCATTATCAGTTAATAAGTTATATTTATCTAACCAGTTTGAATCTAATTCATATAAATAACTATTTATATCATCTAATGAATAGTCTTTAACATACCAACTTAAAAGCATATTCATTTGTAAATAGAAACGATAATCAGATACTGGTAAGTATGATATAGATTTTTTTAATTTAATCTTATATGTTTTTTTTACTAAATAGTGTTTTAAATCTACGATAGGTAAATCTTTTTTATATTCTTTATCACTTTCAAAATATCTAACTTTATATTTACATGGATAATTTAAATTTTTATCTGTAAATATTTCTAAATATCCACTTGTTGGATAATTATCTAATTCTATATCTTTTAAATTTACTTGTAATAAAAGAGCTAAAGGATTACCCTCAATATCTGTTGGATATTCTTCTCCTTGAGGAATATATGGTAATCCTCCTATTTTATTATCAAGAATAGATGGTTCTTCATCTAATAATTCTATCTTGTAACAATCTTTTTTTGTTTCTTCAATAAACTCATCTAATATTTCTTTTAACTTATCATTCATAATAACTCCAATTAAACAAAAAAGGAAAAATTTTATTAGACAAACTTTCCTTTTTTCTCAGTCTTATTTACTTTATTAAGTTTCTTTCTAAACTTTTTCTTTTCTAGTTTATTAAATATTACTAATATAATAGCGTACAATAATAAAGCAACACAAACTACTAATAAAACATTAACATTTGCATAAAAAACTAAAGTATTTGTAAGAGCTATTACTATATAAGTATTTCCTCCTACTTGTTTTTCTCCAGCTTTATTTAATTTACATTCAATAGTAGTAATTCCAATATTTTTGCCTTTATTTAATTTTAGATTTTGAATTTCTTTTTTTACTTTGTTTGATTTAGCTATTTCACTTCTTGCATTTATTTCACCAGTTGCTTCTTCTATTTCATCATCTGTAATATAGCCATCATCAACATTAACTACTTGAAAATCATAAGATTTACAATGCCAAGTAAAACCATTTTTAGGATTTATAGGTAATCTAATAGTATTTAAACCTATTTGTGTAAGATTAAATAGATTTGCTAAAAATAAAGCTCCTATAACAACGATAATTGCTAAATAATCTTTATTCTTCATTTAGATCGTATTTCTCCCTTCTTACATAAGAAGTATGTAACAAGTGATGTGCTTTTTCTCCTCCTGGTTCACCTAAATATTCTTCATAAATTTTCTTTAATACTGGATTTTCATGAGATTTTCTAACAACTGATTTTTCATCTATATCATAAAGAATTTCTGATCTTCTTGCTCTAATATCAATAGTAGCTCTTTCTTTAGAAGATCTAATTGGTTGTCCTCCTCCCATTACACATCCTCCTGGACATGCCATTATTTCAACAAAGTCATAATCTGCTTTTCCACTAGCAATTTCTTCCATAATAGTTTTAGCATTTTTAAGTCCTGATGCTACTACTACTTTAACTTCTTTATCACCCATTTTTAAAGTAGATCTCTTTATACCTTGTTCTCCTCTTACTGTTTCATATTCTAATTTTTCAAAAGTATTTCCAGTTACTTTTTCTTGAACAGTTCTAAGAGCAGCTTCCATTACTCCACCAGTTACTCCAAAGATTGCTGCAGCTCCTGATGCTTCTCCCATAGGATCATCAAATAAACTATCTTCAAGATTGATGAAATTGATGTGAGCTTGTCTAATCATTCTAGCAAGTTCTCTTGTTGTAATGACTGCATCAACGTCTTCAAATCCTGCACCACTCTCGTCATCTCTTGTTCTTTCAAACTTTTTAGCGATACAAGGCATTACTGATACAACATATATCTTACTAGGATCTATTCCTTCTTTTTCAGCATAATATGATTTTAATAACGCTCCATACATTTGATGAGGTGATTTACAAGTAGATAGATGTGGAATTAAATCAGGATAATTTAATTCGATAAATCTAACCCAAGCTGGGCAACAACTTGTAATCATTGGAAGAGTTTCATTATTTTGTAATCTATGTAGGAATTCTGTTCCTTCTTCCATAATAGTAAAGTCTGCTCCTGTATTAGTATCAAAAACTTTGTCAAAACCTAACTTTCTTAAAGCTGTTACCATCTTACCACGAGCATTTCTACCTACTGGCATTCCAAACTCTTCACCTAAACCTGCTCTTACAGCTGGTGCAGTTTGAACTATTACATATTTATCTGGATTTCTAATAGCTTTCCATACTTCTGTAACACTATCTTTTTCTGTTAAAGCAGCTACTGGACAAGCTTCAATACATTGTCCACAGAAAGTACAATTAACATCATTTAAACTTAAATCTTTATATGTTCCAATCTTAGATGCAAATCCTCTTTCCATAACGTCAATAGCACTAATTCCTTGTACTTTTTTACAAGTAGAAACACATCTTCTACATAATATACATTTATTTGGATTTCTAACTATTGATGGAGATTTATCATCGATTGGTCCACTTACTCTTTCACCTTTATAACGAATATCGTCTAAACAAAATTCTTGTGCTAAATTTTGTAATTCACAGTTTCCGTTTCTTACACAAGTAAGACATTCTCTTTCATGATTAGAAAGAATTAAATCTAATACTGTCTTTCTTGCTTCGATTACTTCATCAGAAGCCGTATTAACAACCATTCCTTCGCTTACTTTTTGAATACATGATGGAACAAGTCCTCTCATACCTTCAACTTCAACTACACACATACGGCAGTCTCCAGCTTCATTAATATCTTTTAAGAAACAAAGTGTAGGAATATCGATATTTATTTTTCTAGCAGCTTCAAGAATTGTTGTTCCTTCTTCTACCTCTACAGGCTTTCCATTTATTGTTAATTTTACCACTTCTATCACCTACCCTTTAATCGCATGAAATGGACATTTTGTAATACATGTTCCACATTTAATACATTTACTAGGATCTACTACATGAACTTTACCAGGTTCTCCTGAAATTGCACCAGCTGGACAATTCTTACGACATATATCACAGCCCTTGCATAGTTCTGGAATTATATGTACATCCATTAATTTTTTACATTCTCCACTAGGACAATGTTTATCTTTAATATGAGCTTCATATTCATCTCTAAAGTACTTAATTGTACTTAGTACTGGATTAGGTGCTGTTTGACCAAGTCCACATACTGAAGCTTTTTCTATACTTTCACTAAGTTCTAATAGTTTTTCAATGTCACCATCTTCACCTTTACCATCAGTTATTTTAGTTAATAATTCAAGTAAACGTTTAGTTCCTATTCGACATGGTGTACATTTACCACAAGATTCATCTACTGTAAATCCTAAATAGAATTTAGCTAAGTTAACCATACATTTAGAATCATCCATTACGATAAGTCCACCAGAACCCATCATTGAACCAATTTCTTTTAGTGATTCATAATCAATTGGTGTATCTAAATGTTCTTTTGGAATACATCCTCCTGAAGGTCCTCCAGTTTGAGCAGCTTTAAACTCTCTCTTATTAGGAATTCCTCCACCAATGTCATAAATAATTTCTCTAAGTGTTGTACCCATTGGTACTTCAACAAGACCTATATTATTAACATTTCCTCCTAAAGCAAATACTTTAGTACCTTTACTAGTTTCTGTACCAATTGAACTATACCAATCAGCACCATTTAAAATTATTCTAGTAACGTTAGCATATGTTTCTACATTGTTGATAAGTGTTGGTTTTTGGAATAATCCAGCATTCGCAGGGAATGGTGGTTTTTGTCTTGGTTGACCACGCTTACCTTCGATTGATTCAAGAAGTGCTGTTTCTTCTCCGCAGACAAATGCTCCAGCACCAAATCTTACTTCGCAGTCAAATGAGAAATCAGTTCCCCAAATATGATCACCAAGTATTCCATAATCTTTAGCATCATTAATAGCTTCTTGGAATCTACTAGCAGCAATTGGATATTCAGCACGAATATAAATGTATCCCTTACTTGCTCCTATCGCATAACCTGCTATCATCATTGATTCAAGTACAGAGTGAGGATCACCTTCAATGATACTTCTATCCATGAATGCTCCTGGATCTCCTTCATCAGCATTACATACTACATATTTTTCGTCACCTTCAGCTTTTTTACAGAAAGACCATTTTTGACCAGTTGGGAAACCAGCTCCTCCTCTTCCTCTAAGACCACTCTTTGTTATTTCTTCAATAACACTATCAGGTGTCATTTCAAATAAACATTTTTCTAAAGCTTTATATCCATCAAAAGCAATATATTCATCTATCTCTTCAGGATTAATTACTCCGCAGTTCTTAAGTGCTACTCTTTTTTGTTTCTTATAGAAACTAAAATCATCTAATTTTTGTACTAGAGTATTATCAATATCCTTACATAGTAATCTTTCAACTATTTCATGATTAACTATATCTTTATCAATAATTTCTCTACAGTCTTCTTCTTTAACTCCAGAATAGAAAGTATCTTCTGGTCTAATTACTACGATTGGTCCTTTAGAACATAATCCAAAACAACCAGTCATAACTACTCTTACATTAGGTATATTTTCTTCTTCTATTATTCTTTTAAATTCTTCAAATATTTTAGGTGATTTTGATGAAGTACATCCTGATCCTTGACAGACTAAGATATGTTTTTCAACACCTGTTGCACCTTTATTAACTCTTAAATCTAATTCTTTTCTTTTTTCTTCTCTAATCCTTTTTATTTCTTCTAACGTCTTCATACTTCACCTATTCTTCTTTCATAAGATTATCAATTACTTCATCTAACATCTTAACTGTAGCTTTACCATAAACTTCACCATTAACTGTGAATACTGGAGCTAAGCCACATGCACCGATACATCTTACTTCATCTAAAGAGAACTTACCATCTGAAGTAGTATCTCCTACTTCAATATTTAGTCTTTCTTTGGCTCTATCTAAAATTTTTTCTGAACCCTTGACAAAACAAGCCGTACCTAAACAAACAGTAATATGATATTTACCAGCTTGTTTAAGAGTAAATCTTGAATAAAATGTTACTACACTATAAATTTCAGATAGAGTAACATCTATATGTTTAGAAATATCTAACATAGCTTGTTCTGATATATATCCAAATTCTTCTTGAACTTCATTAAGAATTTGTATCATATTATTCTTATCATTTTTAGGATATTTCTTTAATATTTCTTGCATCTTTTTATATTCTTCCATGATAAAATCCTCCTTATTATCCTACTATAATATTGTATAAAATTAATTAAAAAAAAGAAAGTAAAACAATTACAATAATCCCCTTACTTAACACTTTTTTATAAAAAAAAGAAGATTAATCTTCTTTTCTTTTTCTTTTCTTCTTTTTATTAACTAATAAATAGAAAGCATATACTATTGGAATAGCTATTAAAATACCTCCGATAATATCAGTAAACCAATGTACTCCTGATAATAATCTTCCTATTACTATACCTACTAAGAATATAGCCATTCCATAATTAATTATTTTAGTATATTTATTCTTATATAATTTATTATTAATTATTACTGCAAATGAACAGAAACAAATTGCCATTAATGTATGTGATGATGGATAAGATGCTTCTAGCTCTCCTTCCATAAGTACTGGTCGGTAATTAATTACTACTTTTTCAAAGAACACATAAATTGCTAATACGATAGCATAGAATATTCCTAGAATAATTAATTCTTTATGTACTTTCTTAATTGATTTACCTTTAACTAATTCCATTAATCCAAGAAATGCATATATTGGTAATGATATTATTGGTAAATATCCAATATACTTAGTTAATTTATAAAGTGTTTCTCTATAACTAGTTAATTCATGGACAAAATTGTTAATAGCGGAAAATCCTACAGCACTACCATTTGGTCCAATTTTTTGAACATCTACATATTTAACTAACACTGTAAATAATACTGCAACTACTACAAATATACATAAAAACAATATTTCTTTTTTTTTCATAAATCCTCTTTTCTACAATACTAAATAAGTATAACAAAATATTAATTTATTTAATAGTTTTTTATTATAAAATTCCAAATAAATATTTAATAATAAATAATATTGAAAATAAATATATTACCTTAGATACTTCTTTATATCTGCCTTCTAAAATAGATACTATTGAATAAAGAATAAAGCCAAATTCAATACCAGTAGTAATCGAATAAGAAAATGGCATCATAATAATTATAAAAAATGATGGTACTAAAATAGTCATATCAGTAAAATCAATATTCTTAATATTTTCAATCATAGATAGTCCAATTAAGATAAGCACTGGTGATACTGCAGCCATAGGAACACACTTAATAATTGGAGCTAAAAATAAAGATAAAACAAATAATAAAGCAACAAATACTGAAGTTAATCCAGTTCTTCCACCTTCTTCAATACCTACACTACTTTCTACATAAGTAGTAATATTACTTGTTCCTAATATAGATCCTACAATTGTACCAACTGAATCTGCAAATAATGCTCTTTCTAATTTTTTAGGCATATTACCATTCTTATCTAATTTAAATATTCCTGATTTTTTACCAGTACCTATAAAAACACCAATCGTATCAAACAAGTCAGATATACATAAAGTAAATATCGTAATACCAACTATAATAATCCCACTATTTAAAGTGAATAAACCACTAAAATCTAGTTTTAAAAAAGTTTTACTAATATCAGGTATTATTTGATAATTAGTGAAGTCTGGTATTCCTGTTACTCCCATAGGTATTCCAATAATTGTAGTTAAAATAATACCTATTAGATAAGCTCCTTTTACTTTCTTTACTACAAGTACTAAGGTAATTAATAGACCAATTAAAGCAAGAAGTTCACTATCTAAACTAAAATTAGTAATAGAGGGTACTACGTCCATAGCTAATCCATTTACTACTCCACTACTAGAAAACTTAATAATACCAGCATTAATAAGACCTATATAAGAAATAAATAAACCTATACCTACTGTTATAGCTTCTTGCAAAAAAACTGGTATTGCTTTTATTATTTTCTTTCTAATACTAGTTAATGTAATCGTTACATTTATTAATCCACAAATAAAAATCATTGCTAAAGCTTGTTCCCAAGTATATCCTAAAGAATTACAAATAGTATAAGTAAATAAACTAGCTAGTCCAATACCAACACTTTGGGCATAAGGAACATTACCTACTAAACCAATAATTAAAGTACCTATTATCGAAGCAATTATTGTAGCACCATAAACAGAATTATAGTCCATTCCAGTATTTGAAAGAATAGATGGTATTACAAAAATAACATAGCTCATTGCCATAAATGTTGTAATCGCAGCGATCAATTCTTTAGAAACAGTTGTTTTATTTTCTTTTAATTTAAAAATTTTATCTATCATATTCTCACCTACTATTTAATAATAACATAAAAAAACTAACTTATCAGTTAGTTTAATTACATTTTTCTAGTAAAAGAACATTTAGTACAAGCCCAGTACATTCCTTCATCAGTCATTTTATCAATAAGTTTAGCCCCACACTTAGGACATTTATCATTAACAATTTTACTTTTTTTATCTTTTTTCTCTTCTTTAGTTTTTTTATCTTTTCCAAATACATTAATAAATGTTTTTATAATAATCATAACTAAAGCAAAAGCTGCTACTAAAATAAATATTATAGGTAAAGATGAATTCATATACTTATCTCCTCTACTTCTACATAATTATAACAATAAAATATTAAAATGTTTATAGATTTTTTTCAATTTCTTCTAACTCTTTAAGAATATTAGTATTTTCATTATAAAGTATACCTGATCCACCAGAAGCTTCCCATTCCTCAATATTCTTATGATAATCGTCAATTAGTACATAATCTTTTCCTAAAGCAAAGTTTTTCTTATCCGCTTTATAAACAGTATTAACTTCATAGTCTCCTAGATATTTTTTAATCCAAGCTTTTTTATCTTCACTAGAATATTTAATATTTCTTCTTGGTTTAGGTATCCCTGTTAAAATAGCTATTTTTCCTCTATATTTATTTTCTACTTCTCTAAATTTAGTAAAATCCTTATCAAGAGGTTCTAACTTATAATAAAAATGATCTACTTCTCTTATTTTATCCCACATTTCATCATCATTAGGTCCACCTTGTTGATGAAAAGTTTTAGTACCGGCAAGAGTCCAAGCTCCTCCATCAAAATCTGATAAAACACCATCCATATCGAAATAAATCTTTTTAATCATAAAACATCACTCTCTTAAAATAATACTTTTTCACTCTTATACTGCTTAATAATAACAAATAACATAATAGCAATTAGTAATAATGTTGATAATGTCATAAGTAATACATACAAAGGATTAACTGTTCCTTTAACTACACTATCAAATATTAAGCTAATATTTAAAAATGGTATTAAAGAAGTAACAGTATCTATTTTCATCTCTGTTAAAAATGCTATCATACTAGGAAATACTGCTACTAAAGAAATTGGTCCTAAAGCACTTTGTGCTTCTTTAAATGACTTAGATTTAGATGCAATAGCAATACAAATTCCACTTATTAATAAAGAATATAATAATATCGATATAACAGAATACATAATTGTACCAAACGATAAAGCTAAAGTTTGATCTTTATAAATAGTAAATGTATCATTAGCATACAATAAAGAAACATCTAGTAAAATTAGTCCTAATAAACCAGTTAAGAATGAAGAAAATGATACACTTAAGAATTTACCTATAATAATACTTCTAGATTTAATTGGGAAAGTTAGAAGTGTTTCTAAAGTACCTCTTTCTTTTTCTCCCGCTGTCGTATCAGTCGCAGGATAAGTAGCTGCTGTTGTAATAGTCATAATTATAAAGATAAATCCATAACTAGTAATATAGTTAATAAAGAAATTCTCTTCTTCTTTAAGATTTTCTTCTATATTAATTAAATTCATTTCTTCAGGATTAATATCATGCATAATTAAATAATTGTTTTGTAAGTACGTATTGTATTCTTCAAAAAAAGCTTGTAGTAGTACAACTGATAAATTAGTATTAGTATCACTACTAATACCATTAATCGTATAAGTGTTTTCTTTTTTAGTAACATAAATATTTAAGTCTTTTTCATCGAATTTCTTTAATACTTCTTCAGTTGTACCTTCAAAATAATCTATTTCTAAACTTTTAGCAATTTCTTTTTCAGGATCACTTAATGTATAATTAAAACCTATCTTATTATAGTCTTCTATTGAAGGATCTGCTTTATCATCAAACAAATAAGACATACCAAGTATTACTAAAGGAATTAATAATGGTGTTAGAAGCATCATCATTAAAGATTTTTTATCTCTAAATATTTCTTTAAATTCTTTTTTTAATATATTTAATAAATTATTCATTAGAATCATCTCCTAACACTTTAAAGAAGGCATCTCTTAAATTACTAGTATTTGTTTCTTCTTTTATTTTAAGAGGTGTTCCTTCCTTAATAACAACTCCTTTATTAAGCATTATAATATAGTCACAAATATTTTCTGCTTCTTCCATATAGTGAGTAGAATAAAGAATAGTTTTACCTCTTTTCTTTTCTTCTTTAATAAAATCAAGAATTATTTGACTAGATACTATATCTAATCCACTAGTAGCTTCATCTAGTATATAGTATTTAGGATCATGTACTAAGCATCTAGCTATATTAACTTTTTGTGTTTGGCCTGTAGATAAATTACCTATTCTACTATTGGCATAATCATTCATACCTAATTTATCAATAACTTCTTTTATCCTCTTTTCTCCTTCTTCCTTATTTACTCCATAAATGTTATTACACATTCTAAGAAGTTCTACACAAGAAAAATTATTATATAATTTAGTATTACCAGATAGATATGCTATCTGTTTTTTAATATCTATTTCGTTCTCTTTATAGTTTAAATTATCATATTTAATAGTACCTTCTGTTGGTTCAAGTATTCCACCTATCATACGAAGAAGAGTTGTCTTACCAGCACCATTAGGACCAAGAATACCAAAAATAGTACCATCACCAACTTTAAATGATATTCCATTATCTGCATAAAATTCTATTTTCTTTTTATTTTTATCTATCTTAGTAAATTTTTTCTTAACATCACTTACTACTAACATATTATCCTCCAATAAATACTCTTGGTACTCTTTCACCAATTGTACATAATATTTCATAATTAATTGTATTACATTCTTTAGCTATATCATCTAAAGTAATATTTTTGTTATCCCATAGATATACTTCATCATTAACCTTACATGAAATATTAGTAACATCTACCATTAAACTATCCATACAAATAGAACCAAGTATTTTAGCTTTCTTTCCATTAATTACTACTTCTCCAGTATTAGATAAACTTCTTCTAAAACCATCAGCATATCCAATAGGAATAGTAGCAACTTTCATTTCTCTTTTAGAAATAAAGCGTCTATTATAACTAACACTTTCATTAGCATCTATCTCTTTAATAAAAGTAATTCTAGACTTTAATATAGCTACTTCTTCAGTATCTATTATTTTTTTAGAACCTTTAAAAGATTCATATCCATACATAATAATACCTGGTCTAATTAAATTAGTATAAGATACATTATAATTTAATAATCCATTAGATGCTTCTATATGAATATATTTAATATCAAAATATTTTTTTACAATATCTATACCCTTTTTAAAAGTATCTAATTGTTTATTAGTATAATCTTTATCATCATCAGCACTAGATAAATGAGAATAAATTCCTTCTACTATAATATTAGATTTTTTTATATTCTTACAGAATTCTTCTAATTCATCTATTTTAATACCAGTTCTATTCATACCAGTTTCTATTTCTAGATGCACTCTAATAGATAATTTTTCTTTTATTGCTTTATCTAAAAATTCTTTAGAAGATAAACCAATTATTAAATTATTGCTAACTATATCTTTAGTTTCATCTAATCCAGGTTCATTAATTACAAGAATATCTTTTTTATAACCAATATTTCTTAATTCAACACCTTCACTAACTATAGCTACTCCTACAATATTAAACATATTAATAATATCTAATTCTTTATTTAAATATGTTCCGTAAGCGTTAGCTTTAATTATCGGTAATAATTCTTTAGATTTAGCATATTCTCTTATCTTTTTAATATTATTTTTAAATTTATTTTTGTCTATTTCTAAAACTGTTGGTCTCATATTAATGTCTTTCTATTTTTTACTATAAAATACTACAGCAGAATAAGTTCCATCATCATTTAATCTTCTTCCTTCAATTCTGCCATCTTTAATATATCCTGCTTTTTCCATAACTCTAATAGATGGAGCATTTAGTTCGTTACAAGAAGCTTCAACTAAGTAATAACCTTCTTCTAATAAATGCTTAGTAACAGCAATTAATGCTTCTGTAGCAAATCCTTTACCCCATTCACTAAATCTTGTTACATAACCTACATTGCAGTAGTTATGTTTACTATTAACACTATTAACAGAAATAGTACCAACTACTTCATTTGTTTCATTATATACAATAGCCCATTTCTCACACTTATCAGTATCAGCATTTAAAATTGATTTATTAATATAATCTAATTCTTCTTCCCTAGTAAGATTTGGAAACTTAATATATTTTTGTAATCTTTGATCAGTAATAATTTCATATAATGCATCTAAATCAGATGTAACATATCTTCTTAGTGTTAATCTTTCTGTATTAATTGTTGGTGTTAACATAAACATCCTCCTTTATTTTATTTATTATAAGTATAACATAAAAAAAAGAATAACTATCAGTTATTCTTTAAATTTAGTTTTTTCTTTAAAGACTTTCCATTCTTATATTCTTCTAATTTAATTAATAATTCTTTTCCAACAAGTCTTATATTACTATTATTTTCTAATTCAGAAGCTTTAATATTTCTAATAGTTAAATCCATAATATCTTTATCTACAGGATTCCTACTATCTAAAGAATGATCTATATAGGCAATCCCTATTAAAGCTCTCTTAGAAGCTAAACTATAATGATTATCTTCTTCATATACTAATTTTAATAGTTGATAAGTAATAGAATTATCTTCTCCAACATCTTCCATATAACTAATACAATTTAGATATTTTTCAAATAAAGAACTCCATAACATATTAGTTTGTTCTTCTTTATCTCCTTCTAAATAATTATTTTTTCTATCTTGAAGTGCTATACCATATTTAATAAGATTACAAAAACTATCAGTATTAAATTCTTCATCACTTTCTAAAAAATCGACAACTCTATCAGGATAATTATCTCCCCATAATTCATTATCTAAATTAATAATAGCTTTCTTAGCATATTGTTTTAAAGAATCACAATTAATCTTATTATAATCCTTCTTATATAATTCAATAGATGCTGTATTTGAAGATATACCTGATCCTATTAATGCTATTTTAATAGCTTTAGTATCTTCTATATAGAATCCATTATTTTTTTTAATTACATTTAAATAATAATCTTTTAAATAATTACGAAAATCTACTACAGATTCATCATCATATTTAAGATTAAATATTACTATTGTTTGATAAGTAATATTGTTTAAAAAATTTTCAAATTGATTTTCATTTATTATATTCATATAATCTCCCAAAACCAGTAATCATATTATATCACTTAGTATTTTTTTGTCAAAAAAAAGGTATTTCTACCTATTCAAAAGTTTTAGCCACTTCTTCAAGTAATTCTCTTATTGGTAAATGTTGTGGGCAAACACTTTCACACATACCACATTTAATACAATCTGAAGCTTTACCATTTTCTCTAGTATGAACATTATAGTACATTGAACTATTCCAATCATTGAACTCTTTCTTAGCGTTATAGCAAGCAAATAAGTCTGGTATTGATATATTAATAGGACAACCTTCAGTACAGTATCTACAAGCAGTACAAGGTATTCCTCCTACTTCTTTTAATATCTTAACAACTTCATCAATTGCTTTTTGTTCTTCATCATTAATTGGAGTCAATTCTTTCATATAACTAACATTATCTTTCATTTGTTCAAAGTTACTCATACCTGAAAGAACTTTATATACTCCATCAAAACTAGCAGCAAATCTTACAGCATAACTAGCATATGATAAATTTTTACCAACATTAATTTTATCAAAAATCTCTTTAGCGGCATTTGGAAGATTAGCAAGCCCTCCACCCTTAACAGGTTCCATAATTAAAACTGGTTTATTATATTTTTGACAAATCTCATAGCATTTTTTACTTTGTACACCAGTACTTTCATAATCAATATAATTAAACTGTATTTGAACTATTTCTATCTCTGGATGATCTTTTAAAATCATTTCTAAAATATCTGCAGTATCATGAAAAGAAATTCCTAAATGTTTAATTTTTCCAGCTTCTTTTAACTTTTTGCCAACTTCATAAGCATTACAAGCCATAAAGTGTTTATAATTTTCTCTATCTTGAGCATGCATTAAATAGTAATCAAAATAATCTACTCCACAGACCTTTAATTGTTCTTCAAAGAAAGGTATAATATCTTCTTCTTTCTTAAAATAATTACTAGTTAATTTATCAGTTAATTCATAGCTATCTCTAGGATATCTAGGAGCTAAACAATCTCCTATTGCTTTTTCACTAAGTCCATTAATATAACCATGAGCCGTATCAAAATAATTGAATCCATTTTCCATAGAATAATCAATCATCTTGTTAAATTCATCATAATCAACTTTTCCATCTTTCATTGGAAGTCTCATACAACCAAATCCTAATTTTAAATTATCTTTTTCCATTAAATCCTCACTCTTCTAAGACAAGTATAACATGCAAAAAATAATTGTTCTACAAAAATAATAACTAAAAAAAGACTAGATACTTCTAGTCTTTTTTTTATAATGCTTTATTTAACTTACGAAGATATATTCCACAACTTGCAAATCCTAAGATAAATAGATTTAAAAGCATAATATATAAATCTAAGAAATCTGCTGTTGGAGGATTTTCTCTTGGTGGAGGTGGTACTTTATCTGGTGTCTTAGAATCTCTAATTAAGATTACTGAATTACCAGATTCATCAGTAGTTGTATGTCCTGTTGTAGTTACATTTCCAGCTTCATCAATTGTGAATGTAATATCTGTAGTAATATCATATCCTAATGGTGCTACTACTTCTTTTAAAGTATATTCTTCTCCAGCTTTTAATCCTTCAATTACATGACCTTCTTTAGTAGATACCCATTCTTCTAATACATTTCCATCTTTATCTAGTACTTGTAATTTTGCTCCTTCTAGTTCTTCACCAGTTGTAATATCAACTTTAGTAATTACTACTTTAGTCTTATCATCTTCAATAAGAATTACTACGTTTCCATCTTCATCTGTTGTTGTACTTCCTGTTGTTGTAACCTTACCTGTTTCATCGATTGTGAATGTAACATCAGTAGTAATTATATATCCATCAGGTGCAATGATTTCTTTTATAGTATATTCTTCGTTAACTTTTAATCCTTCGATTACATGTTGATCTTTAGATGATACCCATTCATCTACAACATTACCGTCTTTATCTAAAACTTGAATTTTAGCTCCTTCTAGTTCTTCTCCAGTTGTGATATCAACTTTAGTAATTGCTACTTTAGTCTTATCATCTTCAACTAAGATTACTGTATTTCCATCTTCGTCTTCAGTGATACTTCCAGTTGTTGTAACATTTCCTTCTTCATCTAAAGTAAATGTAATTTCTTTTGCGATTTTGTAACCATCTGGTGCAATTGTTTCTTTTAATGTATATTCTTCATTAATTTTTAATCCTTCAACTGTATGAGTTTCACCAGTAGTTGTCCATTCTTCTACTACATTGCCTTCGCTATCTAGTATTTGAATTGTTGCACCTTCTAATTCTTTACCATCAGTTACATCTACTTTACTAATATGAACACTTGTCTTTTCATCTTCAATCAAGATTACTATTTCACCATTTTCATCAGTTGTTGTAGTAGCATTTGTAACTACATTTTCATTTTTATCTATTGTAAATGTAATTTCTTTAGTAATTAAATAACCATCTGGGGCAACTGTTTCTTTTAGTGTATATTCTTCTTCAGTGTTTAATCCCTCAACTATATGAGTTTTTCCATTTGATATCCATTCATCAATAACGTTTCCATCTTTATCTAATAATTGGATTGATGCGCCTTCTACTTCTCTTCCATCAGCAACATCTACTTTACTTACAGATACATGCCCAAAGTATTCATTTTTGAATGTTACTTCAAAAGTTTGTCCTTCTTCACTTGGTACTAAGTTTCCTTCTCCATCATCTTCTAATGTGATTGTTACTGTTTTATCTTCGCGATCATATACGATTCCATTTACTGTTTCACCTTTATGTGTTTCTGTAATTGTATATGTATATGTTCCTTCTTTTGTATATTTGATTTTTCCAAAGCTTCCTTTATAACCTTCACTATTTTTTGTGATTGTTATTGTTGTTGTCTCTGGTAATGGTGTTCCATCTTCTGCTGTTATTGTAAATTCAAATGAATCATCAGTATTCCAGTTACGTCCAATTAATTCTTTTAATACTGATATTTCAAATTCACCTTTTGTTTCATATTCATTTTCAAATACGATCTCTAAGTTTTCTGGTTTTGTTACTTTGATTGTTCCTTCGCCATCATCTTCTAATGTTACTTCGATTTCGTATTCTCTTTCATCATATGTTACTCCTG
>JAEEGL017344972.1_pt1 | contig 20267 bp, 8 predicted proteins | sample 9134231 | NCBI WGS metagenome assembly JAEEGL01 (sample SAMN16246548, study PRJNA631951) | gut metagenome | biome: gut microbiome; feature: rumen; material: fiber-attached | host: Bos | place: Iran: Karaj | collected 2018-10 | reverse complement strand
GGTGACATCAAGGCGCGGGTCAGCGGTAAGCTCAACTACGCTATCATCGGCTCTGGCGATATTGGTTACTACGGGAATCCCGTCGTGGAAGGCGACAAAGCGGGTCGCGGTGCTGTGACACGCCTTGGCGACTGACAACAACGAAAGTAAATCTCTTTTTCATAACCTTGTAATGAGAAACGGCTGACCTTTTGGCCAGCCGTTTTATGTTTTTGAGGTGTAGGGCTTCACATATATTGTTTAATCGTATTCGCCCCAACGTATGCAAGCACCTTGTAGCTGTTTCTTCAAAGGGAACATGAGGGTGATTTTTGCCGTTGCATCGGTGTTGAATCTTGTGCCTAGCAGATAGGGGTCGATGTAGCCCGCACCGATTACATGTTGCGATGTACCTTCTTTTTCTTCGAATGTAAATGAGTTGAAGAAAGAGGCGTGAATATACGGAGATTCTTTGATAATCGTGAAATAGGCTAAAGCAGCATGAGCGGAAATATCAGCTTTGATGAGAAAATAGTAGTTTTTCACGTTGAGCTTAAACATTACTCCACCTCCTGCCACTAATCCCATATTCCATTGCCAAGTATTTTGTGCAGACATTTCTACTGTTTCTTCAGTAGGATTGATGTAACTTTGGCTTTCAGTGCCGTAGTTTAAAATCTCTTTTTTCTGCCAAATGAATTTCCCAGAGAGAGGCACGCTGACTCGGGGACCGACAAATACATAAGGTCTGATAGTACTTTTTGAGAAGTAATAGGTTAAGATAGCTTGAACATCAACTTCTTGGAAGTCAACGTCAAATTGACGATAGTAATTCTTGTTCACATTGATGGCCTCTGGAAAGTTCAAGATGTCGTAGTTCAATTGGACTTTGCGCATGGCATAAAATCCTTCAAGACTGACGGAAGTACTACTATTAATCATACGCTCAACAGAGAGACCACCTGTGAGGCCAAAGTTGAATGGCTGACGGTATTGGGTATGTGTACCGCCAAAATGAAACCAATAGGTTGAATTGAGGCCACCGGAAAGACCAATATTGTAAAGTGCTTCAGAAGAGTTCATTTTGCTGCTGGCCGATGTCAAAGGCTTTCTAAATTGAGCTTGAGCGAAGTGGCTAAAACAAAGTAGCAAGGATAATATGACAATTGACTTTTTCATCTGAATAATATTATGGTATGGTTATTCTTGATATTCTCCTTGATGTACAGCTTTTGCGTTTTTCAGGATCAAGATATCGCCTGGTTTGGGCTGTATTTGGTACATTGAATTAAGAATTTGATCAAGAATACTTCCTCCTTTAAAATACTTCATGGTTTGAATACCCCATTTGAGGTCTTTAATCATAGTTCTTGTAATGGTATCAGTAGTTCCCTTTACAGTGTCGATCTCGATGACGGTCTCTTTGTCTGCTTTACCGGAAATGATGTTGGCATAGAGGGGACGGAATTCGTTTGGCAAGCGTGTGTCGTAATAGAAAATCGTGAAATATGGGTCACGGCCCATAATATATACACTGTTGAAAACGTTTGTGCTAAATTCACTATTAAAGTAAATGGGAGTCAAAGAGTCACTGGTGAATTGGTCAAGATATTCCGACATCAGGGAAAAAGTGCTATCAGTGTTCGATGATTCTACTTTGATAGTGGAATTTAGCTGTGGACTGTAATTGAAAAAGTCGTATTTGAATTTCGAGATGCCAAAATGTTGTTCTTGGAATCTAAACTGTCTTATCCCTTGAATGGGTCCTACTCCTTGAATCCAATGGCTTCCAAGAATGGGTTTGACACTTGTTACCACAATGCTATCAGCGAGATAACATCCTTCAAGCTTGGGTGGCTCATCGCCAAAAAACAGATTCTCATCACCCATGGCTTCCAAAAGTCTAAGGGGCATATATTCATTAATATTTGGAATATGCTGATGCCCGTAAAATACGGTGGAATTCTGTTTGGGGTCGTTTTTCATGCAAGAACTCAGCAAGCAAAGCCCGCAAATAAAAGCCAACGCGTTGATTAGGTGTTTCTTCATTTTCTTAGTGCTATGATATGAAGTGTATCTCTAGATTAAAAATAATCTGGCAAATATATGGATTTAGACCTTACCTTCGATAAAAACGAACGTTTTTTTTCTTTTTTTATTGTTATTTAGCTGTAAAATGTCCTGTTAGGATACAAGTGTCGTAAAGGAAAAGTTGTTGAAGAGGCATTTTCAATCATCGGTTATCAGCACTTTTTCTGTATAACTATGTCCATCGATGTTGAGAACGAAAAGATAGAGTCCGTTCGCTTTGCAATTGCAATCGTAAGGTATGGAAAGTTCTTTGGAATCGTTGATGATTTGAAGATGGTCGACGAGTATCCCTTTCATGTCAATTACTTTGATGTCGAGTTTTCCTATGAGGTTTTGAAGATACAATTGCATTTGACCCTTGTTGGGGTTGGGCAAGATGCTGAATTGGGTGTTGGTTGTGGTTTCATTGATGCCGAAGAAGGAACTGATTAACCAATAGCGGATCGTTTTCCCTTCTGGATAACACTCATTAAAAAGCTTTGCTTCCAGCCATACGGTATCTTCAACTGGGTTTAATACAAATACCCTGCATTGCGTAGCAGGGGAGCCTAGTGGCTCGATGTCCCAATTGTTGTTGTCGGTTTCAAATGCCCATTGCACCGAATCCCATTCTATGCCAGAGTTTTTGTCCCAAATCATGAACTCGTAAGAATGGATGTCGAATTCTGTAGTGGTGATGACCCAATGTGAGTTATTGGCTAAAGTGTCTATCGGGCGTATTTCTGACATGTCGGAATCGAGCATGATGCTGAGGTCGAGGTGGACGATGCTGTCGCAGCCTAAGGAGTTTGTTAGGGTGTCGGTGTAAAAGCCAGTCTCGTCGTAAAGATGTCCAAGCCATTCATAGGCATTGCAGATGCCAGTGACGGTAGTGGTGTCGCCTTCAACTGCTGCTTCTAAGAAAATGTGCAGCTGAATGATGCTGTCGCAACCCATCACAGATGTGAACACTTGCTCATAATCTCCGCTTTCTGTGTAAGTGTAATCATTCCATGTAAAGGATTCGGAACAGCCACTGTATTCGATGGAGTTGGGACTGATGATACGGTCGGTGACAATAAGTGTTAGGTCGATGATGCTGTCGCAGCCGTTCGGAATGGCTGCAGCGAAATGGTCAGTGTAGGTGCCAGGATGGTCAATGAGAATGTCAAATCCGTGTTCGGTATAGGATATTGCTTCATCTTGCCAGCAAATGGTGTCATGGATGTCGGCATAGAAGTTTTCCAATGTGGTGACGTAGATAAGCAGGCTGTCTTTGCATACTGGATGGATGGGATTGTCGATTTCGGTCCCCAAGACGGTGTCATTGTTGATGACCACATTGAATCCATATCCCGAATAAACATCGCCTTGACAAAGCTCTTCATATGCTGTGACGGTTTTCTTTCGGGTGTCTACAAAATAATGTGAAACGTCATTTGACCGTGAGCCTTTAGCGGTTGCGGTAAGAACGACCTCATACACGCGTTTTTCAGAATAGGTATGGACGACTGGATTTTGCGTACTGGTGGTGCCATCGCCGAAATCCCATAAAATCTCCGCATTGCTCGCATTGACTTCGGCTTCGAAGGTGATGCTCGCCTCGGGACAGTATTCGTAGGTGCCACCTTTTTGCACAAAGGTCTCGTTCATGAAGACTTTTGTGCTGAGGTCGATGGCTTTTGATCCAACCAAATATGCATAACCTTTTGCGGCACCGAAGCCATACACGTGGGCGTTGAGTCCATTTGCGCATTCCAGACGGTGTACGCGGTGAGGGATGCTCATGCGTGCGAAACTGTAATTTTCGGTACCGTTGACGGGTTCAAATTGGGAAGCGGGAATCAGGTTGCCATCGAGGTAAACGCTCCCGGTATCATCGCTGTCGACGATGATGTTGACATAATGGTCGTTTATATTGATGTACTGGTTGTTGAACGTGGTGAAGGTGATGTCATCGATACGTTGTTCGATAGGTGCAATCCACACTACTGAGGGGTCGCCAATCATGGTTCCGTCTTGCGTGGTATTGTAGAGGAACACCGCGGCTGAGCCCGTACACTCAATGAAACAGGACTTGTCGGAGTTTCTCAGTTCAAAGTAACAGGACTCGTTCTCATTAAGTGTGCTGATTACCATGCCGTCTTTGCGTATTTCGTTATTGTCAATGGCAGAAGTGACTTTAACCACATCTTTGACGCGATCAAGCGAACTGGTCACCACAAAGCGCTTGCCCTAAGATTGCAGAGGCATGGCTTGTTCGAAAATGTGGTCAAGAGTGCTGCCGTTATTGGGTATGGAAGTCAAAGTGTTGCCATTAAAGACAGCAATGGGCTTTTCGTTGCGGGCCATGACCCTCGAACCACTCAAGTCTCGATTGTCGCCTTCTTTGGTGGAACGCACCTGATACACCTGACCTTTGTTTAGGACTGTGGTGAAACTGCTTCCAGCAGCATGACCTCCAAGGGTTGCTACAGAGGGAGTGATGTCGACAACGGTGTTGTCTTGGGTGGCTACAATGAGGAAGGCGCTGGTCTGGTTGTTGGTGACGTAGTTGTTGCCTGAGTTGCGTGATTGGTCGTAGGTTTGGATGATGTATTCGTCAGCCAAACCTTGGATAGGCAACACGTACGAAGCATCGAAAGATAGATAGGCTATGTTGGTGCAGTAGACCGAGACTGTGTCGTCGCTGATGACCTGAAGGCCTTTGTTGACTACTGCTTCACTTGTTCCGTCAACATAGGCTTGGTCTTCCGGGATGTCAATGGTCGTGATGCTGTTGGCGGTTACAGAAAAGGAGGTCGTCCATCCTGTCTGCGGGTTGTTGATGGTGCCGCTACAATCGCGTTTTGAGCTAATCAGCAGTTGGGTAAGGATCCAGTTGCCGTCGTTGGGCGCTAAAGGATGGTATTTGTGACCATTGGTCATAAAGGACACCCAAAACTCTGTTCCTTGTGTTGTCGCATCTTGTGCAAATGAAGCGGATGTGATAGAGAAGAGTACCGAAAAAATCAAAATGGTAAACTTGGCCTGTTTCATGGTTTAAACATTTTAGTTCAAATTTTTCCGCTAAAATACAAAAAAATCCGTTTCAATTACAAATTATGGAGAAATTATTACTTTTTTTGTCAAAACTTTGTTTTGCCATGTAGCCACAAAGAAATAAAGCCCCTCGGTCAACGACTTGCATTGGTAAGGAACGGAATAGGAACTTACATCGCTATTGACTTGGAATTGGTCAATCAATGCACCATGCATGTCATAGATTTTAAGGTCTATTTTTCCAATGAGGTTCTCAAAGAGGAGTTGCATTTGCCCGTTGTTGGGATTCGGAGCGACGTTGAAGGTCACCGAGCCAGTCGAAGGGCTATCCTCATCTAAACCGTAGAACGAGCAGATGAACCAATAGCGGCGTTCTATGCCTTCGGGATGGCATTTGTTATAGACCTTCGCACTGAGCCAAACCGTGTCGTCAACTTGGTTCAAAACGTAGATTTTGCAATTGCCGCCCACGGGATGTGTGGTAGTATCGGGTTCAATCACCCAATGCACATCTTCGCTTTCAAAGGCCCAGGTGATGGAGTCCCAATGACATGCATTATTATGGTCCCATAAGGTGAATTCGTAATTCTTGATTTGAAACTCGGTGGCCGTGACGACCCAATGGGGAGCCGTATTCTCAGGGTCTTTCGGATAGATGTCGGTGGGATTGGGGGTATATTCCAAGTCGAGGTTGAGATGTACGATACTGTCACAACCCAAAATCGTCGATAAGGTTTTTTCATATATGCCCGACTCGGTGTAGTCTGAGTCTAACCAATGGTACGAGTCGCATTCAGAGACTTCGATGGTGGTACCTTCTACGTTGCCTGAGAGCGTCAAGTGGCATTCCACAATGCTGTCGCAGCCGTCATAGGTGACAAATTGCTGTTGATAAGTACCCGTGTGCGAGTATTCCTGTCCGTTCCAATAGAAAATGCCGCAGGTAATGGTGTCGAAAGTGGTGTGCTGCGGAAGCCCCATGGTAAGGTGCATTGTTACGATACTATCGCAGCCGCCAGGGGTAGTGTAAACATATTCGTAATCGCCAGCGGAGGAATAAACTCTTCCATCCCAAACGTAGCTTTCACTGCATTCGTGGTGACTGAATTCATGTGTGATTTGATCGTCAACAGTGAGATGCAGGGTAAGAATGCTGTCGCAGCCTTCGATGGTTTGAAAACTCAGTTGACGGTCATAGATACCAGGATGGTCATAGATGAAGCTGAATCCATGGGCGTCATATACGCTAGGCTGGCCTTGCCAGCAACGGCTGTCGTTGATGGGGATGTGATAGTTTTCATGGGAGGTGATGTAAACTAGCAACGAGTCTTGACATTCGCTATGTATCGGGTTGTTTTGCAGTCGTGTAAGAATGGTGTCGTTGTTGATGTGAACATTGCTGAAGCCGAAGCCAGAGTATAGTTCTCCGGCGCAAACCTCGTCGCTTTCTGTGATGTATTGCTGTCTGGTGTCGACAATGAAATTGGTGGAGTTGCTTGATGTACCGGTGCAACCACCTTCGTCGGTGGTGATGAGCAGTGAAGCATTGTAAATGAGAGGCTCGTTGTAGGTGTGGTTTGCAGGATTCTCTGTGCTGGTATTGCCGTCACCGAAATCCCAAAGCAAATCGTACTCGCTATAGTTGACGTCGGCATAGAAGGTCACTTCTTGGTTGGCACAAAATGAATAAGTCTCATTAGGTAAGATAGTCTCGTTGTTGATAATTAGGCTTGAGCTGAGGTTTTTGGCATTGGACCCCACCATATAGGCGTATCCTCTGGCATGACCAAATCCATAGATATGGGCGTTGAAGCCATTGGCACAAGTCAAGTGGTGTGTGCCGTGTTCAATGTGTTTCCTGAAGAAGCGATATTCAGGTGCACCGTTTACGGGTTCAAACTGTAATGGTGACAATAGCTCGTTGTCAAGATAGACTTGTTGGATATCTTCTGCGCTCACAATGATATTCACATAGTGGTCGCTAATGTCTGTATCGTGTTCACTTTCATAATTAAATGTCGAGAAAGTGATGTCTTTGATGCGTTGCTCAATGGGAGCAATCCACACCATGCTTGGAGCACCGGGACCATCATCAAAATACGTGTCGTCATCTTTTGAGTGGTTGTATAAATACACGGCACAGCTTTGCGAGGCTTCTATGAAACAGGACTTGTCTGATTGTCTCAGTTCGAAGGCTATGGATTCGCCGGTGTTGAGTGTGTCCAAAATTATACCGTTTCTAAGGATTTCATTGTTGTCGTAAGCCGAGGTGATTTTAACAATGTCGTTTTTTTCGCGTCCAAGTGAGGCGGTGACTACGAATTTTTTTCCCCATGCTTTCAGTGGCATGGCTTGTTCAAAAACGCAGTCAGAATCATCGCCGCCATCGGGTACCATAGTGAGATTGTTGCCATTGAAAACCGCTATTTTCTTACAGTCACGGGCGGTCACACGGGTGCCACTGAGGTCACGGCTTCCGTAATTATGATGAGAACGCACTTGATAGGATTCGCCCCTATGTAAAGTGATGCTATATTCTTCGTTGGCAATATGACCTTCTAGTGTATTTACGGTAGGTGTGATGTCAATAGTGGTTTCGCCCTCTTCAGTGGCAACGATGAGAAAAGCAGAGGTGTGATAATTACTATAATAGGAACTGCCAACAGACTGGTCGTAGGTTTGTATGATATAGTCGTCACCCAAAGCCGGGGTGGGTAATATATAGGACGCGTCAAACGACATCTCAGCGATGTTGGAACAATATACGGAAATCGTATCGTCGGCTGTGACAAGAAGCCCTTTGTTCAACACTTGACCATACTCTTCCAGCTCCATATATGCCTCTTCCCAAGGGATGTCGTCAAACAGATAGGTACTATTGGCCCCAACGGAAAAGGATTGCTCATAACCAGTATTGGGATTCTTGATAGTGCAGTGGCAATCACGTTTGGCACTCACAATCAATTGTATTCTAAGCCACGTGAAACTCTCTCCCCACAGATCATAGCGGGTTTTGAATCCATTTCCCATGAAGGATACCCAAAACTCTTTGCCTTGTGTCGAGGTGCTTTGAGCCCAAACCTTTGGAAAGCTGACACAAAAGATGAGTAATACTATGGCAACAATCCTAAAACGCTTCATTGCATATATTAAAATAGGTGTAGACGGTGGAAACACCGTCTACACATGAACCTGTCTGTTATTGTTGTATGACGACCTTCTTGGCAGTAGTACCTTCCTTGTTCGTGACCACAAAGAAATAGATGCCATTTTTCGCGGCCTTCATGTCGTATGGATATGATAATGGGCCATAGCTGTTGTATGTCTCAAAACTGTCTAAGAGCATACCCCTCGAATCGTACACTTTTATGTTGGCTTTGCCATTGAGGTTTTCGAAATGGAGTTGCATCATACCGTTGTTGGGATTGGGGACGACATCGAACTTGACGGCATCTGAGCTTGTCGAAGAGTCACCTTCTTCTATTCCGTAGAAAGAGCATACAAACCAATAGCGTTGCACGACGCCCTCTTGAGGAGCACAACGGTTGTAAGCATGAGCTTCAAGCCAAACTGTGTCCTCGATTTGCTCCAAAACATACACTTTACAGCACATATTCTTGTCGCCGAAAGGCTCAAGAACCCAATGGTTGGATTCTGTAAAATTCCATGAGACCGAGTCCCAATAACAGTGTTGGTTCATGTCCCAAAGATGGAAGTCGTAGGAATTGATTTGAAATTCGGTTGCTGTCACCACCCAGTGTGGAGCTGTGTTTTCTGGATCCATAGGATAGATTTCAGTGGGAGTAGGGGTGTATTCAAATTCCACGTTCATAGTAACCAAGCTGTCGCAGCCCAAATGGTTCAAATAGGTGCGATGATAAACGCCCGATTCAGTGTAAGTGGGATCTTCGTGGTCGGTGTATACAATTTCATGGCCTTGAGGATTCCAGTAGTATTCGTCACAATTCTCTTCATCGTTCACGGTAAACTGGGTCGAATCGAGTTCGTAAAGGGAGAGGTGAAGATGTACAATACTATCGCAACCATACATGTTTTGTAAGGTGTGATGATATAATCCTGCAGAACTCAAAGTTTGACCATAAAAATTATAGGAGCTGTTTTCGCAGATGGACTCAAACATATCCGATTCTTCATTAGGACGCACAAGGATGTTGACACTGGCTTCTTGGGTAGTCATCCCATCGCTCACAATGCAAGTAAAAGTGGTTGAGCCAACGGGTGGCGTGGCAATGGGACTCTGTACAGTGGTGTTGTTGAGCAAGTTGGCAGGCGACCAACTGAAAGTATAGTTGCCGGTGCCAGCCATAGGCAAGGCATGGAGCGTTGTTGAGCTGTTCTCACATATTTCGTATTGGTCTGCTGTAGCAGTAGCACTCAAATCGGAGCCTGCCAAGTTGACGGTGACTTGAGCCGTTTGGCTGCAACCGCCATCTAAGCTGGTGACAGTCACGGTAAAGACTTGTGATTCGGTGATGGGAATAGTTTGGGTCGTCTGACTGTTAGGATTGGTTACCATATTGGCAGGTTCCCAATGGTAGCTGTAGTTGCCTTGAGGTTCCACATTGACGGTGAGTGTGGCAGTACCGCCATAAATGACGGAAGACGGACTGACAGAAACAGTGGGTTGGGGGACGGCAAAAATAGTTACAGTCATGGTTTTTTGGTCGGAGCAAACACCGTTGCCTGTGCTTACGAAGAGGGTCACTTCATAGTCACCGTAATGATCAAAAGCGTGACTGACATTTTGGCCACTAGCACTCTCACCATCGCCAAAGTCCCATTCAAAGCTTGTAATTTCTTGGCCTGTAGGATTAGTGGTAGATGTGCTTGTAAACTGGACAGGGTCACCTTCACAAGCCGATGTGAAGGTGAAGTCAGCAGATGGTTGAGCGTCCACTTCGACAAATTCAGTTTCAGCGCTACTCGACTCGTCGCCAACAGTGATAGTGCAGGTATAAACACCAGCGTTTTCCATGACACAATTCGGAATAGTGGGGTTTTGTTGGTTGGAGGTAAATCCATTGGGTCCTGACCAACTGAAGGTGGCACCCACCTGGTTTTGTGCCGTCAGTTGGATGGTATCACCCACACAGTAGGGGCCACCGCCATTCACCAAAGGAGGCAAAATGCTGCAGTCGGTAGTGCCAGTGCCAATATTTTCAAAAGAAATATTGCAAGGGTCATTGGAATAGTTGGTAATCAGTAAGATATAGAATTGTCCTGTTTGGGCATTGTTGATGTGGCAGTGTTCGGTAGGGTCTGCACTGTAGCTGCAATCGACCATATTGCTACATGACAATTGATCGCAAGCGGTGTTCATGTTGTGGAAGGGCCCCCAGCAGTCGAAGTCGATGTCTTGAGGTGGGGTGGTGTACATGTAGATGTTAAGGTTGCCGGGCTCGTCGATACGCATGTAATAGAAGGCAGGATTTGGGGCAGTGGATAGGCAGTTGTCTTGACCTTGGTGAGGGCCAGTGCATTTGTATGGTTCAGAACATGATGCGTTGTAGGTGTCGCCGCAAGGTGAACCAGAGTCGACACCTGCAGGGAATGTATACAAGCCGATATTAGTGCAAAAAGGCAAGGCGGTTTCGCAAGTGGGATTTTCGGTTCTTGTACCATGCGTAAAGTCTTCGTATAATGTCCTAAATACTTCATCATCAATATTTTGTCGCCATTCCACAAATAGTTCACCACGTTGGTTCTTGTCCAAAATGCTGAATTCGTTAAGTTGTTCATAAAGCACGTTGTCGTAGAAGAAATCGAAATCCGAGAGCTCGTCTGAAGCATCGCTTGTTACAAACACGTCAATGGTACCGGGTTTGTCGGCATTGCTGTAGCAGAAATAGCCTTTCTCCAAAATAGTGTGAACCAAGAAAACACGCTCTTCAATGGTCTTGATATGAGAAACACCAAATTCTGACACCTTGATGAGCTTGGGTTGCTGGGCGTGCAGCACAAGGGGCAAGATAAGGAGTAGGAAACTGGCTACAGTGAGTTTTTTAAAATTAAACATAGCTATTGGTATTGAAAGAAAGTGAAAAAATAGAGTTCAATTAGATTATCTTTGGATAACAACTTTTTTCGCTATAGTGCCCTCTTTGCCTGTGGCGATGAAGAAATAGATACCATCCACATTGTTTTTCATCGTATAAAGGTATGAGCTGGGCCCATTGCCGTTGTAGGTTTCGAAATTGTCAATGAGTGAGCCCTTCATGTCATACACTTTGATGTTGACCTTGCCAGTCAAGTACTCGAAGTTGAGTTGCATCTGACCGTTGTTGGGGTTGGGGACGACATCGAAGTTGGCTAGGTTACTTTCCATTTCCTCTATGCCATAGAATGAGCTAAAGAGGAAATATTTTTGCTCAACACCTTCATCAGGGGCACAACGGTTGAAGGCATGCGCTTTTAGCCAAATGGTATCTTCAACCCAGTTCAGTACATATAGCTTGCAGCATTGGCCCACGTCGCCAAAAGGCTCGATTACCCAAAGGGGAGCTTCTTCGCAGGTCCAGGTGACCGTATCCCAATGGCAGTTCGGGTTGGTGTCCCAGAAGTTGAAGTCGTATGAGTTGATCTGGAATTCAGTAGCAGTAACAAGCCAGTGTGGGGAATCATTGGTAGCATCCATAGGATAGATTTCGGTAGGATGAGGTGTGTATTCGAATTGGACGTTCATGGTGACCAAACTATCGCAGTCCGATTGGTTCTTGTAGGTGCGGTGGTAGATACCCGATATATTGTAGACTGGGTCATCATGGTCTGTATAGATGATTTCATGACCCTGTGGATCCCAAAAATATTCGTCACAATTTTCCTCGTCAGTAACAGTAAATATGGTTTCATCGTGGTCGTTGATGGTAAGGAAAAGGGTGACCTCGCTGTCGCAACCAAAACTATTGATGTATGGATGTGTGTAGACGGTGCTTTCCGCAAAAGTCATGTCCACGTTATAGGTGTCGTTTTTCCATTGATAGGTGTCGCAACTGGTGATGACGACCTCATTTTGGAAGCTAGGTCTCAACTCAAGGTTGAGCATGAGGGTGCTATCGCAGGAGTTGGGGTAAGAAAGGGTATCGTAGTATATGCCACTTTCATAGTACGTCGTGCCGTTCGAGGCCCAAGTGTATTGATCAGCACAAAGCGAAACATTGTAAGTCTTCGAGTTGTATTCGGCTTCTTCAATATGAAGGGAGACGATGCTGTCGCAACCCAAAACGGACTCAAATTCATAGACGTAGGGATATGTACTGGGGAAAAGGAAGTCGCCGTTGTAGTAATAGCCAGGACCACCTTCGCAAGTGGATTCATAGAGATCAAATTCGTAAATTGGGTCTTGGATTAAGTTGAGCTTGATGACGCTATCGCAGCCGTGGACAGATTCCAAAGTGTGGTAATAGATGCCCGATTCGTTTATAGAAGTACCAAAGAAATCGAATGCTTCTCCTTGGCAGAAATGGCGGGTGATGGGCGTTTCATAGATGTCCCAATTGCTCAAATGCAGATGAATGGTGCTGTCACAACCATGAGTCGTTTCAATAGTGTGGTCATAAACGCCAGGCACGAAAATGATATCTCCGAAGAAACTATACGTTTCATTTTCGCAAATGGTTTGATACACATCTGCTTCCATATTTGGATAGACCATCACGGTGACGCTAACATCCTGAGCACTCAGCCCATCACTGACATGGCAAGTGTAGGTGGTGGCACCGAGGGGCGGAGTAGCCACTGGGTGTTGAATGTTTGCGCTGTTCAGCGAGTTGGCGGGTGTCCAACTAAAAGTGTAGTTGCCAGTGCCGCCTGCTGGCGAGACGTGCAGTGTGGTCGACTCGCCTTCGCAAAGTTCATATACATCGGCGGTGGCCATGGCAGTCATGTCAGAGCCTTCTATGCTCACGGTGACTTGTGTGGAACCTGTGCAGTTGCCTTCAGGATTGGTGACAGTGCAGGTAAAAGTAGTGGTAGCCTGCAAGGGTACGGTTTGTGTGGTCTGGCTGTTGGGATTGACCACTTTGTCGGCAGGTTCCCAATGGAAGTTGAACGATCCCGTTGTACCGGCATTGGCTGTTAGGGTAGCAACGCCTCCATAAATGACGATGGGTGGTTGTGAGGTGGCAGTAGGACTAGGAGTAGCATATACTGGGACGGTTTTTGTTTCTGTACCGTTACAATCGCCGTTGCCAACGCCTACCGTGTGTGTCACTTGATAATTGCCCGCTTGGGCGTAAGTGTGGCTGACGGTTTGTCCGCTGCCAGTTTGTCCATCACCGAAGTTCCATTGGTAGCTATTAATCTGTTGTCCCTGAGGAGGCGTCGCGGTGCTGGTGAATTGCGTCGGGGTCCCTTTACAGACAGTGGTATAGGTGAAATTCGACGTAGGCTGTCCATATACGTTGACCGTCTTAGTGATTTGGTCAGTGCAATGTCCGCCGCAGCCCACGGCAAGTATTACCTGATAGTTGCCTGGGCTGGCATAGGTGTGCGTAGTGTTCTGGCCTGTGCCAGTCTGCCCATCTCCAAAATTCCAGTTGTAGGTTTGTATGGGTTGCCCCGAGGGGTTAGTAGTGGAAGTGCTGGTAAATTGGGTAGGTGTGCCTACGCAAACCGTTGTGAAGTTGAAGTTAGCCGAAGGCATGGGTAAGACTTCCACCTCAGTGGTGGCACTGTTTGTTGCACTGCCAAGGGCAATGGTGCAAGTGTATGTGCCCGCCATGGCCATGGTGCAGTTTGGACGAGTGGGGTTCTGTTGAGTGGAAGTGAAGCCTCCAGGTCCCGTCCAGCTATATGTGGCACCCGCTTGTCCGTTGGCGGTTAGGTTAATGGTCTCACCTACGCAATAAGGGCCGTCGTTATCAACCAATGGGGGCAGAATACCACAATTGGTGGTGCCCGTACCTCCAACTTTACTGAAACTGATGTTGCAAGTTTGGTTCGAATAGTTGGTGATGACCAAGATGAAAAAGTCGCCAGTTTGGGCTGTCGATGGAATCAGGCAGTGTTCGGTGGAATTTATGGAGTAGCTGCAACTTACTACCTTATTGGAAGTCAAATTGGAACAAGGTGATGGGTCGGTAATGGTGGGATAGGGACCCCAGCAACAGAAATCAATGTCGTGGCTCGGCGTACTGTACATATAGATGTCAATATTGCCAGGATTGTCGATTTGCATATAATACCATGCAGGATTTGGAGTGGTAGACAGACAGTCGTAATATGGTCCTGTCTCGCCGGATCCAGCATTCACACCAGCTGGGAATTGGTACATTCCATTGTCGGTGCAGAACGGGTCGGCATTGGCGCAAGTGTTGTTCTGTCTCGACCTGATGTAATAGTCCATCATCAGCGACGAAGCAAATTCGTGAGGAAGCATGCCCTTGTATTCAGCAGCTGTCTCAGCAGCTTGTACCTTATCCATGCCTAAAAAGTCAATGGCATTTTGCTCGCGAAAGTCGGCAAAGGTCTCTGCCAGGTTCATGTTTTCATATGCTTCATTGGCGCTGACAATGAAGATGCCGTCGTTTTCGCTGGTGATGACCTCAAATCGACCATCGGTAGTAAGATTATAGAGAAAAAAGATGCGCTCATCAAAGTTTGCAATTGTGGTTATGTCAAACGAAATCGTCAGCTCATTGTCCGCAATTCGTGTAGGCTGAGCAAATGACTTCATGGGTATAATCATCATGAACATCATCGCCGCAAATAATTTGGTAAGTTTATTCATATTTACAATTTTTGTTAGTTTGTAGAGACAATAGTAAAAAACGCGTAAAAATACGTACTTTTTCGAAACAATGAAGCATTTTTCTGCTAAAATGCTGATTTTTTGTGCTAAAATGCTAAATTTTAATGATTTTACGACTCCATCGTTGGCCATTTTGCACCACAATTATTTGATATATGCCTGTAGGCAGGCCTTTCAAGGAAATGACTATTGTGTTTTGCTCCGAGAAGATGAGTTTCCCTTGGGTATCAAACACAAGGATTTTGAAATCACCTTCTTGTTCTATTTGGACTGTGATTTGGTCAGTGGTGGGGTTGGGGTGCAAGGTCAGTGGCATTTCTGCCATCTCAGATGTCTCGTCAAGATAGGGCGGTAAAGTGATGTAGTCAATCCATGCCGCATCAGCTCCTCCATTGACGGAGTAGTCTTTGACATATTCCCATTTGTATGTGTGCTGTCCAGGCAAGGTCTCATAGGAATGCTGCTGCCACCAATGATCGCCCGACCAACGCTCTTTTTCTTCATCGTCGATGTAGAAGATGAGGAAGTCGTAATTGTTTTCACTCGATACCCTGCTATAGAAGTGGATACTCCCTGATTCTGTTGAGGTAAAGTTCAAGGCTAGTTGAGAAGATTCATCGTGGTCAATAGTTGCTGATTTGGCACATTGTTCTCCGTCGGGAGCATTAATGAGGGTGACGATTTGCCAAGGATGCACGGCGTCGTTGGTCCAATAGTCAGGCTCAAAAATACCATACTCGAAGCTGTCCATAACGAAACCTATCGAGCATTGGAAGTCTTGTTCCAATTTTAACCCATTGATGGCAGAATGAAGCGTGAGGTGAACGTAAGAAACCTCACCAGCAATAAATTCGACGAAAACCTCGAAGGAAACCTCGGTAGAAGCATTTACATCCATGTTTTCAATCGATATTTCCGGTGTAATGACGCTAAGATAGCCTTCATCGTTGCTTAAGAAGATACGGGGGCTTTCGGCCCAATAGTGGCCAGTATTTGTGAGGCGAAAGGTGAGTTGGGCATGTTCGCCTGGGTCGAGACGTCCGTTGTTGTTGCCCATAGAGTCGTCAATTTCAATCAGTTCTGCTGTGATGTTGGGAGCAAGAACTTCAATTTCGAATTCCTGGTCGAAGGTTTCTTCACCAAAACTGGTAGTGATGGTGAAGGGAATATGAGTCCAGTCATGGATGTCATCGTTGAGTGCAATTTGAAATGCGTCACTGATGAATTGGCTTGATCCAGACGGGAGTGCGTCAAAAGTGCTTTCTCCTTGGAGAATAGTCATATGTTCCGAATCTGAAGTAAAGGTGACAGTGCCTCCTCCGCATCCTTGCATGCCCACATTGGTCACATTGATGTCGGTGCTGGCCGATTGTCCGTAATGAAGTGTGAGTCCACTGCTGTTCATTGAAATGCTGTCAACCACTACGAAGGGCCTGTCGAAGGGCACAATCGGGATGTCTTCTTCTAATCGCAATAGGTTTTTGCCTGATATGGTGAGGTGAATGGGACCGACAGCAACGTTTTCCATGACGGTTAGACTTTGTTCCTCTCCGGTGCCAGTGGCGGTAGCTAAAATATGCCAATGGTTATTTGTGTAGGAAGTCAGTGCGATTTGAGCGCCCTCGGGGGCAGTGATGTGGAATGGTTCGAAGCATTGTATGTTTTCATCGTGTGTCGTGTTGATGGATTGTGGGATATCAGTGAAAACTCTCAGGAAGGCATCTCCATGAGTGTGAAAGGTGTTGAAAGTGGTTATGCATTGGCTTTCATTGGTGTTGGGAAAGGTATGGGTGTTAAGGAAGTATTTTCCTGCGACACATGCGAAAGCGGGCATCCAAGTACTGGAGTAGTCAGCGAAAGGGCCATAGTCAGGGAGGAAGTTGGGCTCTAAATGGTCCCAAACGCCCCAAAGAAAGGCATCGTTGGCAAAGGAATAGGTCTGTCCGACAGGGCCGATAGCACCTACGATACCGGCATTCTGACCGTTACGGGTCATGCGAAGGAGGGCTTCGATGAAACAGGTTGTCGATGAGTCGTACATGCCAGTACGGCAGTTGATGGAGATAAGGTAGGTCATCTTGCCTGCATTGTTGATATCATCGAAATCGGTAGTATATATTTCAGGCTGATACCATTTGGTGTTCCAGCCATGGTCCCGGTGCTGAATGAGATATGTACCGTGGTTGATGGCTCTTATGACTTGATTGGCAGTACCTCCTGTCCAGCCGCCTAATTCGTCAGGTGTGGCAGGGATATATCCTAAACCATTGGGACCAAAGTAGTTGACTACAGCTGAAGTGTTGGCAGCCGTGGACCAGTTAGGCCCTTGAGTTCCCGTGTAGACTTCGTTGATGCGTTCTGGGTTCTTCCCCTGTTGGGTTAGGTAGCCGCTGATGGTGGCAATGACGATTTGAAACCATTTTGAGTCTTGCCAACCTGATGCAGTCAAGGGTTGGCTGTAGTAGTATGGGTCTGTGACGGGATTGGTGTATTCATATTCTATCTGCTTCCCGATAAAGATGGGTAATTCCGATTCGTTTTGGGCGATGAGACGGCTGAAACAGATGTCAGGCAGGTAGTCGTCGTCGACATCGGCGTAGGGATTGTCGGAAGTGATGAATTCATCAATAGGATGTAGTGTGATGTAACCTGGTACGTATGATTGTAAATTATTGCCACTCTCACCAATGATGCAAATCGCCGCTGGTGGAATGTCCCATGTGGAGTAAATAGTTCTAATCCATTGTTTTATCATAGTCTGAGCACTTTGCCCGTTAGGATTTTCAATCTCTGTTACTCTCATTATTTTGGTGTGTATGCCTTGTTTGATGCGGAAGTCGGCAAGTTCTTGTGCTGCTGCATAAAAAGCATCGTTGTTGGGCGTGATGATGAGGTATTCACAGCCAGTGGCTTTGGCTTTTGACCATTGCTGCCTGCGAGCGTCATAGTCGATGGGCTCTAGACAGTCGTAGTTTAAAATGATGTTCCTTAGAATGGGGTCCCAGTAGGGTGAGCGCAGTCTGTCGTCGCCGAAATGCCCATTGCCGCCTTCGAATCGGATCTCAATATCCATTTCGCGATGGACTTTAAGCGTTTTCTCCACTGGATTGAACTGGAATGGACTGATACCTAAATGAATGACATCGACACCACGTAATTGCTGTGGGTTGGCCATACAGAAGGCTTTGTCTGGATAGAAGTTGTTAGTTGAATACACTTTCGTGTCTTTGAAGAAAGGCTGCTCGGGCTCATTTTCAAATTGGCAGCCTTCCGATGGAGTGATATCGATGTCACTCAAGTGCTCGACATGCCTTGTCTTGACTTCTACGACAGCTTTCGCGCCTTGTGGAAGGGCGATGAAGCGGTTGAAAGTAGGCAGAGCAGGTAGACCGTAATCGTTGGGCATGAAAAGGCCTTTCGTTGTAATGGTGTGCATCAACTCGCCTTCATGTCTGACGGTGTCGATGCTATAGTCGCCGAGCTCGAAATGCAGGCTGATGTGTTTGTGGTCGGAGGCCGTGATAGTGAAGGTTTGCCCACGGGAAATAAAAGGCAAGGCAAACAATAGAATGAGAGGTAGTACTTTATGCTTCATATAGTTATGATAGTTTATTTGACCGCGAATTTATAAAAAAATGAAGAATTAACCAGAAAAAAAACATTTTTTTGCAATTACATTTTGATGATTTTGCGGCTCCATCGTTGTCCGTCTTGCGTGACGACGATATGATATATCCCCGCAGGTTTGTCCTTTATGCTGATGATAGGCATGTCTTGTTCAGCCATGATGAGCCGCCCGTTTTCGTCAAAGACTTGCACAGTGAAGTGTCCCTCTCGTTCCATGTCGATGCTGATTTGGCCAGTGGTAGGGTTGGGGTGCAGGGTTAGCGGTAGTTCAGTGTGCTCGGCGGTGTCGTCTAAGTTGGGCGGCAAGGTGATGTAGTCAATCCAAGCGCAATCGTCGCCTTGCGGGGCTTGTTGGCCCTTGCTGTAAGTCCAAACGAATCGGTGCTGTCCGGGAACAACGTTGCATGCATATTCCATCCAATCTATCTCCCCCGAAAAAGTATACATATAATGGCCATCCATGTAAAACCTCAAGACATCGTAGTAATAATTCGATGATACCTTAATGTAAAAGGAAAACAAGCCCTCTGCGTTTGAGGTGCAGTTCAAGACGAGTTGTGACAACTCGTTGTTATTAAGAGTGGTATCGGATTGGACGCAATAGGTGCCCTCAAAAGCTCCAACGTCAACGATGTGCCAAGGATGCTCGGTGTCGTTGGTCCAAAATTCAGGGTTCAATACACCCGTCTCAAAGTCCTCAAAGGTGAGGTTGATCGGGCAATCGAAACTTTCCACCATGACGAGGCCGCCGCAGGTGGCATTGAGAAGGAATTCTACGGAGGTCACTTCGCCTGCGAGATATTCGACGAAGATGTCAAAGGTGAGGTCGGCTGTCGCTCCAACAGCCAGGTTTTCGATGGTCGTCTCTGGCGTGATGATCCTGACATAACCCTCGTGGTTCGCTAAGGCGATGCTGGCATTCTCGGCTTCATAATGGCCTGTGTTGGTGAGGCGGAAGGTGAGGCTGGCAAATTCTCCCGCGTCCAAATGTCCGTTGCCGTTTCCGGCTTGGTCATTGATGGCGACAAGCTCGGCAGCAATGTTTGGGGCGACGACGTTCACCTTAAACTCACGCTCCAGGCTTCCTCCGTTGAATTCGGTGGTGACTGTGAAAGGTACACGACTTCCGTCAGGGAGGTTGTCGGGAAGGGTAAACTGGAAAGCGTCTTCAATCAAAAGGCTTTCGTTAGGCAATAAGGTCGGGATAGAGGTTTGTGCCACTGTGATTTGCATCTGTCCCGAGGTGTTGGCAAGGGTGGCCATCCCAGCCTCATTTGTCGCCAAGCCAACATTGCGGACTTTGAGGCCCATGGAAGTCGATTCGCCGTAGTGCAGTTGGTGGGTACCATTTTGGAAGAAGACGCTGTCGGCGATGACAATAGGCCCGTCGAAGGGATGCAACGGAAGGGTCACCTCTTGGCGAAGGTAGTTCTTTCCGGTCAAGGTCAATTGCGCTGAGTCGGCGGGGGCATAATCCATCACGTAGAGGGTTTGTTCTTCACCCGTGCCTGTGGCTGTGGCCAGAAGATGCACTTTGCCGCCATAGTTGGCGCTTATGGCAATTTGTACGCCTTCCGGTGCTGTGATGTGGAACGGGGAAAAGCAGGTGACAGATTCGTCAAAGGAAGCTTGTATGGGCTGAGGCACGTCGGTGAAGAGTCGCAGGAAAGCATCGCAATACGCGTGATACACGTTGTAGGTAAGGGCGCGCATGCTTCCGTCGGTGCCCGGAAACACTTGTTCGTCAAGGTAATATTTGCCCGACACGTTGGCAAAGGCC